>OIYV01001476.1_pt1 | contig 11225 bp, 11 predicted proteins | sample 1588251 | NCBI WGS metagenome assembly OIYV01 (sample SAMN03283282) | human gut metagenome | biome: human-associated habitat; material: feces | host: Homo sapiens | place: Peru | collected 2012
ACTGAAATATTGTTTACTTACGCCAATAGCATCTGCCATTTCTTGTTGAGTAAGTTTTAATGTAGTTCTAATTTTCTTTATTTTTTCAAATTCTTGCATAATATTTCCTTATAGGTTGACAAGTAAACTAATTAGTTGTATAGTGTAATAAAAATATATCACAGAGTTGACAAAAAAGCAACTATTTAGTTTACAAAATATTGTTTAAACTTTGTAAGAAATAAAGTAAATAAATACCGAAAAACACTTCAATTTATCCCTATTCAGAGGTAATGTTGTGTGTGATTTAGTATGCTATTTTTTATACTAAAAAGGAGAAATTTTGACAAAAGATTGGATATCAGTTAAAGATTTAGCAAGTATAAAAGGAGTTACTGAACGTGCCGTTCGTAAAGCTGTCAACCAAAATAAATATGTAACTCGTATGGTTGACGGAACAACTGGTGCAAAATATGAAATACTTGTTGAATCACTTGATTACAATCTTCAAAATGTTATCAATTTTGAGAAAACAAAAAATAACTTTGAGAATAAAGTGGAACCAAGTTTACAAAAAATTACTCAATATCCAACAAAAGCAAAACAAATTGCATTAGCAAGATATGATTTAGTAAACCTGTGGGTTGATTATATTAAAAATTCTCCGTTAAAGAAAACTGAATCTGGTAAGGAATTTCTTGAAATATACAACAAAGGTGAAATATATTCTGCCTTATACAAAATATTAGGACATGTTGCTGTCGGAACAATTTATAGATGGCAAAAGGAAATTAAAAACAACAACAATTTTGAAAATTTAATTCCAAAATATGATTATGGAGAAAAAGAACATAGTGCAAAATTAACTCAAAATGAGCTTATTGTTTTTAAATCATTATTGTTATCGCCAAACAAAGTAAACATTGGGAAAGCGACAAGATTAACAAAGCATATTTTATCAAAACGAGGTTTGGATTCTCCAAGTTCTGCACAAACTTTTAGACGATTTGCAAATAATTATAGAAATAAACATTATGACGAATGGATATTTGCAAGAGAAGGTCAAAAAGCTTTACGAGATAAGGTTCAACCATATATTACAAGAGATATTTCAAAACTTGAAGTTGGTGATGTGCTTGTCGCAGACGGTCATAGATTAGCAGTACAATGTATAAATCCATACACTGGAAAGCCTTGCCGTCCAACATTAATTGGTTATTTAGATTGGAAATCAACTGCTCTTGTAGGTTATGAAATTATGCTTGAAGAAAATACTCAAGCAATAACCTCTGCATTAAGAAATTCTATTATTAATCTAGGAAAAATTCCTAAAATTTGTTATCAAGACAATGGTAAAGCATTTAAGAGTAAATTCTTCAAATGCAACTTACAAGAATGCGGTATCCAAGGCTTATTTGATAAATTAGGAATTATTCCTGTATTTGCACAACCATACAACGCAAGAGCAAAAGTAATCGAAAGATTTTTTAGAGAATTGCAAGACGGCTTTGAACGATTAATGCCAAGTTTTGTTGGTGCAAATATTATGGATAAACCAGCATATTTGAATAGAAACGAGAAATTCCATAAAAATGCACACAATGATTTTATTCCAACAATAGAACAACTTTCTAAAATGTTAGATTATTATATGGAATACCATAGAAGTCTTGAATGTCCGAATGTTAAAGGTAAAACTATTGGTGAAGTTTTTGAAAGTGGCAAAGGCTCTGGTATTGATCTTGAAAAACTTGATGATTTAATGATGAGTAAAGAAATCAGGACAATTAACCGTGATGGCATAAGGTTTTTAAATGCAGATTATTATAACGATTGTTTGTATGGCGTAAAAGAACGTGTACAAATAAAATACAGTCTTTTAGATTTGACTAAGATTAAGGTTTACACTCTAAATAACGAATTTATTTGTTATGCCAATAGAGTTATGCCAATTCACCCAATGGCAACATATTTAGGTGATGTTAAAGATCAAGAAGAATTAAAGCAAAAATTAAAACAACAAAAATCATTAGAAAAACAAACAGTTAAGAAGGTTCAAAAACACTTTAAGTCAGAACATATTAAACCTTTGGAATGGCAAAATGAACCAACCAAAGCGATTGAGCATAAAACAAATAAAATATTTTCAAATAAACAAGTAGAAAAAGTTGTTGAAAATATTCAAGATAAACGATTTATTAATCGCTACGAACGTTATGAATGGCATTTGAAAAATGGTTTTTCAAATGATAAAGAAGTTGCGTGGTTTAAAGAATATGAAACAACAGAAGAATTTAAAGAGATTTTTGGAAATGATTTTAAAGAAAAAGTACAAACTATACATATAAATCAAGACAAGGAGGAACATGAAGCCAAAATTTGTAAAAACTAAAAATGTGAAAAACTTCATCACTATGACTACAAATTTGCAAACTAGAGCAGAAGGTGTTCCAGGTATGGTTTTAGTTTACGGTGAACCAGGGCTTGGAAAAACTCAAACTGCGTTATGGTGGGTTGCAAATCATCAAAGTGATGCAATTTATGTTAGTGCAAAGCAATCAATGTCTACAAGGTGGTTACTTGAAGAAATAACAAAAGAACTTGGTGATACTCCAAGTTACAGAACATCTGAACTTTTTGACCAAATTGTAAGAGAATTAATCAGAAAACCAAGAATAATTATCGTTGATGAAATTGATTATCTTACGCAAGAAAAGTCTGCAATCGAAATGTTGCGAGATATCCACGATAGAACGCATACACCAATAATTTTAATCGGTATGAGCTTAGCAGATAAGAAGTTGAAAAGGTATAAGCATTTATATGATAGATTGTCTGAAATTTTGCATTATCAACCATTTTTAAAAGACGATGTTAAAAATTTAATTACAGAATTATCTGAAGTTAAATTTGATGACAATGCAATAGAATATGTCTATAAATCCGGAAATAGATTCAGGCAGTTAGTGAAGATTATAAACAAAGCTGAAACCTTTGCGAAATCAAACGATATAGATGAAATTCACATTAAAGACGTACAGTTATTATCTCAATAGGAGTTGTTATGGAAAAAATAATTTATTTATCTAAAAAATTAAAAGCATTTACTTTTGATGAAATATTTTTACTCGCGGAAATGGAGAAAGAAAGTTTAGAAAAATGTTTGAATGAATTAATTGAAAATGGAACTTTAAAACAAGATACGCAAGGATATATTTATGTTGAGCATATTCCAACTATGATTAAGGACATTATACAAAGTTCAAACACTAAAAAACAAAAGACCGAAAAGTTTGGAATATTTATACCGACATTAAACAAGTTTGATAAAATTGAATTTTCTGAATTAGTAACAGATTTTTTGATTAATTATACTAAAAAGTTTTGTTCACCAAGCACTTTGAGAAATTATCAATCAATATTTAGTAAAAACATCTTACCCTTTTTTGAAGATAAGGATTTTGATGAGATTGATTCTACTACTATTAAAGAGTTTTATTTATACTGCGAAAAGCAAAATTTAACGCCAATAAGATTTAAAAATACAATGGCGCTATTAAAACAAATTCTGAAATATGCAAAAGATAACGGATTTACAAAGAATAACTTTGATTTTCAAGTAAAAAGACTGAGTGCAAAAAATGAATTTAATATAAATCAAATATTGTTTAAACAAGGAGTGTATCAATGTTTTTAAAGAAAAGAGAAGAAACAATTAGAATTTTGATGAAACGAAAAAGATATAACCAAAAGAAAATTGCAAAACATTTAGAAATTTCAGAATCTTATGTTACAAGATTAATTAATGGTGAAAGATATAGTAGTAAATTTGAAATATTTTTAGCACTTGAACTTGGATTGAATTACAGAAAACTTTTTTAAAACTCCGAAAGCGGAGTTTTATTTTTTTAGAGTATAAATTTACTAATTATAAATAAAAATCCAATGAGAACGATTTTGAACAGGTTTTGAACAGGGTTTGTACATTCTTTCTAAGATACTTTTAATTGTTTAAATCATATTCGAACCCTCTGATGTTATCTAGCTCAATATTATATCTCTTACCCTGTTTATCAACGCAAGTTGCAAAATCTACTTCACCATCAGCAAATTTATTTTTCCAAATGCAAATTAATAAACCGATTTTTTGTGTTTTTAGGTTTAAAATCTTTGTTCCATAAAGTTGATAATCTTTTTCTATCATACAAATTCCTTTTTTTCGTATGACATACATCACTCACAATTAAATACAAGTCAACTAAATGTATTTTTGTTGTAATATTAAAACACACTTCTTTATAAAGAGACCTTTATTATTCTTTTATGCTAATATATAAACTATGAGATATATTGGGTGTAAGAAATTATTACTAGAAGATATTGAAAAAGTTATTAATGAAAACATAAAAGATGCGGAATCTTTTTGTGATATATTCTCTGGAACAACAGTTGTTGCACAAAATTTTAAATCAAGATTTAAAATTATTACTAATGATTTATTAAATTTTTCATATTGTATTCAAAAGGGAATTATTGAAAATACCCATAAACCAAATTTTAAAAAATTGGCAGAAATAAAGAATATAAAAAACCCGATTAAATATTTTAATAATTTATCAACAATACAAATGAATGATGAATTGCCTCAAGTTAAGCGTTTTTGTCAAAATAATTATTCTCCAAACGGTAATAGAATGTATATGACAAGTGAAAACGCATTAAAAATAGATTATATTAGAAATAAAATTGAAGAATGGAAAAATGAACACCTAATTGAAAACAGTGAATATTATTATTTATTAACATCGTTGATTGAGGCAGTTCCGTATATTTCTAATATTTCAGGTACTTATGGTGCTTATAATAAATGGTGGGATAAAAGAGCCCTAAATAGATTAACACTTAAAGATATTGATATTTGTGATAACAAAAAAAATAATTTAGCATTTAATGAAGATGGGTTAAAGTTATTATCTAAAATATCTGGAGATATTTTGTATATAGATCCTCCTTATAATAATAGACAATATTGTCCAAATTACCATGTTTTAGAAACAATAGCAATGTATGATTTTCCAATATTAAAAGGCATAACTGGACAAAGAGATTATCAGAATAAAAAATCTTCTTTTTGCAATAAAACTTCTGTTTTAAAAACATTTGAAGACTTGGTAAAAAAAGCAAAATTCAAGCATATTATTTTGAGTTATAGTAATGAAGGACTAATGTCTATTGCTGATATTGAAAAAATTTTAAAAAAATACGGACAAAAAGGAAGTTTTAAAATGTACGAAATTCCTTATCGAAGATTTAAAAGTAGTAGAAAATCCTCTAATAAGGATTTGAAAGAATTATTATTTTATATTAGGAAAGAAAATGATTGCTGAACAGGAATTTATAAAATCACCTCTTAATTATACAGGTGGTAAGTATAAAATATTAGACTCAATATTTCAATATTTCCCTAATCAGATTGATACCTTTATTGATTTATTTGGTGGCGGTTTTAATGTTGGAATAAATGTTAATGCCCAAAAAATCATTTATAACGATCATATAACTTATTTAAAAGAAATGTTTGAATTTTTTAAAGAAACAGAACCTTCTTTTATTTTGGAAAATATTAAGGCAAGAATTAGTGAATTTAATTTAGATAGTCAAAATGTTGATGGGTATTTAAAATTAAGAAATAACTATAATAAATCTAAAAATATATTAGATTTATTTATTTTAACTTGTTATTCTTTTAATCACCAAATTAGATTTAATAATAAATATGAATTTAACACTCCTTTTGGTAAGAATCGTAGCATATACAATAATACAATTGAACAAAATCTATTGAATTTTATTTCAACTTTAAAAAATAAAAATATTGTATTTTCATCAAATGATTTTTTATTCATAAAAAATTATAAATTTAAAAAAAATGATTTTATATATTGCGATCCTCCATATTTAATTTCAAATGCAAGTTATAACGATGGGAAAAGAGGTTTTGGGAATTGGACACAGAATGAAGACGATAATCTCTTGAATTTGCTTGATTATTTAAATGATAAAGGAGTTAAATTCTTATTATCAAATGTTTTTACGCATAAAGGAAATGCCAATGATAAATTGATAAAATGGAGCAAAAAGTATAAGATAGGAAATATTAACAAATCATATAATAATTGTAATTATCAATTAAAATCAAAAGATACAGAAACACAAGAGGTTGTTATATATAATTATTAATTATGCAAAAATTAAAACAGTATAAAAATTTAAATTCGTTAAATTTACCTAAATGGGTGATAGACAATATTGAAGAAGCGATCATCACAGGAGATACAGTGGAACTACCTGATGGTCGAAAATATAATTTAAATAACAAATTAAATCATTTATCAGGTAAAGAATGGACTTATTTTATAAATTCGGTAATTAATACAAACTACAAAACTTCAGGTTCTGAAAGTTTTGCCTTCAATATTAGAAAAATACATCCATCACCAAAACCTCCTCAATTAATGGCAGATATAATAAAATTTTTTACTAAAGAAAATGAAGTCGTTTTTGATTATTTCATGGGAGTTGGAGGTTCATTATTAGGGGCGGCTCTCACAAATAGAAAAGCTTTTGGGATTGACTTAAATCAAAATTTTATAAATGCTTATAAGGAAGCAGCAAATTTTTTAAAATTGCCGATATATCCAACTATAAATGCTGATACTATTGCCTTTTTAAAAGATAGAAATAATATGCAAAATTTGTTAGGAAGCGAAAAAATCAGCTTGGTATTACTAGATCCCCCATATTTTAACATGATGAGTAAAGAAAAAACAGGTGGAGACGTTAAGGTTTATGGTAATAATTCTACACCTTTTACTAATTCTGAATTTGATTTAGGCAATATGACTAAAGAAGATTTTATACTAAATTTAAAACAATCAATAATTAATATACTACCTTTTGTTAAAAAAAGAGGATATTTTGTAATTTTTATCAAGGATATGCAACCAAAGAAAAAAGAATTAAATTTACTACATTACGATATTATTAGTGCAGTAAATGAAATTGATGAAATATATTATAAAGGTTTAAAAATTTGGGCAGACCAAACAACAAAATTATTTCCATATGGTTACCCTTTTGCTTTTGTTGCAAATCAAATCCATCAATATATATTAATTTTTAGGAAGGAAGTTTAAGAACTTACCAAACTTATAAAAGAAGTTTCTTTTAACGAATTAGGTAATATCTCTGGTAGGCATATAGCTCCATTATCTGATAAATAAAATAAGACCTTCTCATTTGGAATAGCATTTAAATTCCCTCCAAAAATACTTAAATACCTTGTAATTTTACATTCTGGATATGCAATTTTTATGTATTCTTTTTCAATACTATTATAATCTTCTATTTCTTCTAAGCCATCATCAATAGTCGATAATTTTTTACCTTCAATGAGTAAAATTTCATTATATTTTTGTGAGTGTAAAACTAAATCAGGAATATATAAATTTATATTATTTTTATCTTTTTTAGGTAAGGTTACCAACTTTTCATCTTTTGTAATGAAATAACCTCTTTCACAACCTGCATGATTTTGGTATATTGCTCGCATTCCAATGTTTTCAGCCATTATATGAAGTAAAATAGATGCCATTTTTTCGGAGTTTCGTTCATAATGCCAATACTGTTCTGGTAGTGTGATATTCGGTAAATTCAACCCCTTCATTTTCAAATCTAAAATTTTACAAATATATAAAAATTTGTTGTTTCCTTTTGTTCTATTGATATATTCTTGTGACACACCGTGTTGAGTAATTATAATATCTTTATTCCACCCTAAATATCTCAATGTTTTTGAAATCATTGATAATGCCCCAATATTTGGGTCATGTCCAATATTTCCCTTGTCTGCTGGTTTTGACAAACGACCAGAAATTTCAATTCTATCATCAAATCTAGAAATTTCAATTGGAACATTACCTGCAGGAGGCTTTCGCATAGAGTTTTTAAAGGCTATTAATTCGTCAATTGAGTTAAATTTTGTAAACCATTTATCAGTTTCTTTGCCAACTATCTCTACATCTAATGATAAAAACATATTTGTACCAAATGTTATAGTATCGGCAGGCTTTTTAGATTCATCATTTTCTAGTTCTTCATTATATAACATATATTTTTTGATGTCTGTATAATAGTTCTCAATAAATACAAATTTGGAACCTCTTTGATAAACTCCTGTATTTCTTGATTCTTCACCACTTGTTTTGGTTTCTTCTATTGCCATTAATAAATTATCATTTTTTGAACCATCAGGTTGATTCTCTTGTTTAAAAACTAAAAAATCAAAAAAACTAGATGTTCCACTAACCGTTGACAAAATTATTTGTGAACAGTTAGATAATTGCACTCCTTCAAATGTATAGATAAATTTGAATTTACCATTTTCAAATACTGGATTTATTTTTAAATTCTCGGAGAATCTACCTTCGTCTTTAAAATCTCGGCAATAGAGACTAAGAATTTCTTTTATTACACTTATTTTTGGTTTTTCTTCTGTTAAAATCCATAAATTATCCATTCGTATCTCCTGAATTCTGTTTTATAAAAATTTTTGCAAAGAAAAAGAACTTTTAAAGTTCCTTAAATAAAATTATACGATAAAATTTTATTTGGTGTAAATGCTATAACCAAATCTTAAAACTTTTATCAAAACTTGTTGTTAATTTCCATTTTCAATGCTTTGTTTCAATTTACTTTATCAACTTTTTCTGATTGATTTTGTTGTTGAAATTGTTGTTCAATTTTAAATAATTTTTCTTGAGGTGATAGCTCTATAACCTTATTTTGTTCTAATAAAGTTTTTAAATGTCCTTCTTTAAATTTGCCACTCAACACAGAAACTATATATTGACCATCAAAATTATTTGAATTTACTAAACTTATTAAAGACACAAGTTGATTACTATGTATATCTTCAATCCTATCGTGTAATACAAATTTTGGACGTTGTAATTTTAATTCATTAGCAAAAGAAATATAAGCTAAGTCATAAGCAGACATTACTCCCTTTTTCTTACCAGTTCCGATATTACCATTTAGATTTGATAATTCAAATTTATAGCATTTTGTTTTTTCTGATACTAATGTCGAAATGCAATATGACTCATTATAAAATTTCATGGCATATTCAGAAAAATATTTATTAAAAATACTTAATTTAGTTTGTAGCTCTTTATCATATTTTTGCATTTCATCATTAACTGCTACTATTTTTTTATCACATTCATCTATAAGATTATCATATTCTAAGATTTTTTCTCGCTCTTGTAATAATTTACCTCTTTGTTCGTAAAGGGGTTTTATATTTGAAACTAGACTTTCATATTCTGATAGTGAACCATGTCTTTTTTGTTCTTGCTCTAAATGTTTTTTTCTTTCTGTTTGCTCTTTAATTTTATCTTTTAATTCTAAAATTTTGGTTTTTAGTGTTGGAATATCAGACTTTATAAAATTTACCTTATTGACAACTAACCTATTATGAAACTCAATAGTTTCTTCTAAAGTTTTATTTAAAGTTGGCAGATAAATGCCTGCCTCATTGTATAAAGTTTCAACATCTTTTACTTCTAATTCACATCTTTCTGATTCTATATTTAATATGTTTTGTTCATAAATCTTAAGTTGAGTTTTTAAATTAGAGTATTCCTGCATTAAACAATTGATTTTGTCATTTAAATCATCAATTTTTTGTAATTCAACTTGATAAAGTTTATTAATATTGAAATCATTTTTTTTGTTTTCTATCTTTTCAATATCATTATTGATAATAAAAAGTTCTTGTTCTACTATGGAGTTTGTTCTATGTTTAAAAAGTTTTTTCTTTATATTTTCATATTCTTTAAACCTACTTAATTCACCACTTTTGTCTATTGATAATTTACTAGCTTTATCTAAACCATATAAGAATAAATAAATTTGTTCATACTCTTTGTCAGATGTTCCAAAATGTAGATAATTAACTATTCGTTCGCTACTGTAATCAAATCTTAAATGTCTGCCAATTAGTTGTCTAAAACTTGGTTTATCTAAATCAGAATTGTAAAAAATTGATTTAAGCTTCCTTTTGAAGTCCTCAATATTTAAAAAAGAGTAATTATTGATAGTACAAATTTTCTTTTTCTTACCTTTTAGGAAGTTTCTCTGTACGACAATATCCGCTGTTGGATTATTAAAATCTTTACATAATGTTAAAATAATTAATACTTCTTTATCAATTAAAAAGTTTTTTACCGTTGAATTTATTGAACTTTTAGATTCTTTATTTTTGTAGATTTCATCTGCATTGCCACCTAAACAATAATTAATAAGTCTCAAAACAGTTGTTTTCCCTACATCATTACCTGTATCTTGTAAATTTGTTATTTCACTTATATCAACAATTAAATTGACTCCAAGTTTAAAGTCAATTTCCCTAATATTTTTTTCTTCTTTTTGATTTCGTATCACTAATTTTTTAATATACATAAAATAATCCTATTTTCTTGTATGATTATAACATTTAATATGAATAGCCAATCAAGTGCCATAATATAATTTGCGTAAGTGAAATTTGTATTTACGTGTGTTTTTAAGTAAACAAAAAAATCAATAATATTAGTATTTGAAATTCCCTTTTTCAATATTGATAATATCTGAGCCGATAGATAATAAATGCTTGTCTGAGGATTAGAATATCTTGATGTTAATATCATTCATCCTCACTTTCCATTATTTGACAACTAACAAACGCATCTGCAAGTATAACATTAAGTGCTATGTCGATATCTTCTTCGGTGCTAGTATTATTAGAAGAAGAAACAACATTATTTTTAATTTGCTCTTTTATTCCTAAAAAAATAATATCTGCATTTGCTTTTACTATATCTAATGTTTTGCTTTCACCATCTGCATATTTATTTAATTCATTAATATATGCGTTCTGTAATCTTTGCAAAACTCTTTCTTTTGGAGAAACTCTTATTTTTTCTAAATCTGAATATACCGAGTTTAAATATGATGATAATGGCTTATAAGATTCTAATCCTTTCTGAATCTTATCTTCTATTATATGCAGATTTAAACCAACTTCTATGGCACATATTGCATTTTTTATATTATAACTTCCACTTACATTAAGCTTATAAATATATGATTTATATTCAAACTCACAACCATATTGATCTTCTTTTATTATTTTTAAATCTTTA
>OIYV01001479.1_pt1 | contig 11208 bp, 10 predicted proteins | sample 1588251 | NCBI WGS metagenome assembly OIYV01 (sample SAMN03283282) | human gut metagenome | biome: human-associated habitat; material: feces | host: Homo sapiens | place: Peru | collected 2012
TTCAAACAAAACAAAAAACAGATTGGGATTAACAAAGAGGCTATTAAAGCCTCTTTTTAGTGTTCATATATATTTCCTATATCTGTTCTGTAATCTAATTTTTCATCCATATTCCCCTTTATCGAATTATAAACTTTTTCTCTTGCTTCTTGAAGAGTTTTTGCTGAAGTTGTTAATCCAAATAATCTAGAATTACTAACTGATGAATATTTATTACCATCTAAGTGTTTAGTATTTGCAAAGTATATTTTTACTCCTTGCTTTTCTATTTCTTCTCTATTTATTGTAAATATCAAAGGCTCTTTTCTATTTTCTACTGCATATTCTTTTGTGACTATATACAATGTGAATGTACATTCTTTTTTAAATTTACAATTTTCTGTACTTAATGTTTTATTAAATATATTTTGCATCACTTCTGTAAATGGTGTTTCTAGTGAATTTAAAACATTCAGAGCCTCTGGATCACCAAATCTAGAATTAAATTCTATAAACTTAATTCCATTTTTTGTTTTGAAAAAGCCACCATATATAACCCCATTAAACTCTAGACTATCTTTATTTATATATTTTAAAGTTTCTTTTATTAATTTACTACATTTATCTATATCTTTTTGTTCTAAAAATGGTAACATTCCATCTTTAAAACTTAGGCATCCCATTCCTCCAGTTCCAGGTCCTTTATCTTTATCAAATCTATATGGATAATCAAATGTTGTTGGAGTAACTACTATGTTTTCTCCATCTGTTAATGCCATTACAGTAAATTCTCGTCCTTCTATTTTATCTTGAATAATTACATTTCCGCTTATTTCTAAACAACTTTTTGCATACTCAAATCCTTCTTTTTTTCCTTTAAAATGTATTCCTCCAACCTTTACTCCTTTTCCTCCTGTAAGTCCTTCTGGTTTTACAACAAAGCTATCGTCATTATATGTATCTATTATATTTTTTAATTCTTCTATGCTTGTTATATTATAATTTTTTATTATCATTTCTGGAGCTAATTTTTCCACTATACTTAGTGCGTAAGTTTTGCTCCATTCTATTTTTGCACCTTTTGATGTTGGTCCAAATGTTTTTAGCCCTAGGTCTTTTCCAATATCTATTAACCCATCTTGTAGCAAATTGTCGCTACTTATTAAACATACTTCAATATTATTTTCTTTTATGAAATTTGCAACTGTTTCTTTATTAAATGGATTCCCTATGATGTATTTTCCTCCTGATTTTTTTACCATTTCTATGATACTTGGGTTTTCATAAGAACATACTGTATACAAGCTATAACCTTTACTAATATATTCTGCCAATACTGCTTCTCTTCCACCATTTCCTAGTAATAAACATTTTTCCATTTCCGAACTTACCTCCTATTTATAACAATTTCTACAATGTCTTCGGGTTGCCGAGGGCGGCGCCCCTACAGCATTTGTAACAAATTGTTTTTGGGCGTATGCAATACGCCCCTACGGATCCAACTTTCCATCTCACACTTCAATTAAACAAATTCCAATTTATCTGACTATTTTCTATATTTTATCAGCATTAAATAATTTTTTCAATATTTGCATTAAAAGCTATTGACTTTTTTAATTTCAGATTTTATAATAAACGTATGTTTGGTGAACAAAGTTTTTGTTTGCTTCTATAAGGGGGAATTTATTTATGGGCATATTAAAATTTAAAGATAACTCTAAGTCTACTTCATATTTAACAGTTAGCGTTTTAGGTAAAGCTTTAAAATTAAACATTAAATATATAAACACTTCTAAAATAGAATTAAACAAAAATGATTATGAAATAAATTTGTATTTACCAAAACAATATAAAAATAACAAGAATATTGACATTATAAATTTATCAATTCAAAAATTATATAATACTATTGCTGAAACCGAAATTGAATATGCCATGGAAGTTGCAAGACACATATTAAAATTTGCTCCAGAGGATTATAAAATTCAAAGAATTAATGATTCTTTTTATAAATGCATCAAAAATAAAATTATAATAAATCCTGACATAGTCAAATTTAATAGAGAAATAATTAATACCACTATAATTCAGGCTTTTTGCCGATTAAAATATAGACCTAATTCTACCGTTTATAAAAAGACTTTAGCTAATGCTCTTAATTCATATGATATATTTAAATCTAATAAATTCAAAGAAAAGGCTTTAAGGGTTTCTTAAAGTCTTTTTTGGTAGAATAGGAAAAATCGAAAATTTTCTTATTCTACAAAAATGCTATAATCACTATTGCCTTTGAGATTTTCTCATTTCATTCGGGAACTTAAATCTGCAAGAAGAAAAGTGTAACAAAGTTGCTTTCTTGTAACACAAACGTAATATAAGTTTAATACTTTTGAAATATCCTTTTACTTTTTATTATTATATAATATTTGTGTACTAAAGATTTAAAAGGAGTAAAAGGATTTTGAGTATTCATTCTAGATTAAAAAAAGAAGGTATTCAAATTATTGAAAAATTAGATACCGAAAAAGTGAATAAAATATCAATAAATGTCGCAAGTAAATTATGCCTTGCTTTTCCTGAGCATAGTTTGAAAAGAAACGAATTATTTGAAGCCGTTTCAGGTCTTTCTATGTATATTGCTAAAATGCCTCAAGATTCTTCTGGCGCTAAATATCTTTACGAAGACAATTCAATTTATTTTAATGAAATATTCAATATAGAAGAAATGAGTAAATTAGCCGTTCATGAATGTATACATTTTATACAAAATTCAAACAATTATAATAATAAAAGTAAAATGGGTTTGTATGATTCATTTTCGAACTCTGGGCTCGGTTTAAATGAAGCCGCTGTTCAATTAATGGCTTCAGAAGCAAATTTTATAGAAGAAACGAATGAAACTTACTTTGGAGTATCTATTAATACTATTAGTCCTGACTATTATCCATTAGAATGTTCTTTAGTAAATGAACTTGCTTACTTTACTGGTACTTATCCATTATATCATAGCACTTTATATAGTAATGATGTATTTAAAAATACACTTATTCTAAAGTCAGATAAAAAGTCCTATAATACTATAGTTAAAAATTTAGACAAACTACTATCTCTTGAAGACAACTTAAATTACTTAATTCAAGAGTTGCAATATGCTGATAAAGTTAATTCAATAAAACTCTTAAATAATCTTATAAATAAAAACAAACACGAAATAATGACTTTATTTTTCAGAACGCAGAATTTGATTATTGAAAAATGTTTTAAAGGTGAATTTAATAATATAAGAAATTTAGATGATATAAATATTTTTAATCAAAAACTTTACAATTTTAAAAATATTATAGGTTATTCTGATGACTATACTTTTTATAACGAATTTTATCGTAAAATGATGAACTTAGTTCAAGAAAAAAGAAGCTATATTGAAAAATATGGTGAAATAAATTTATTTGAAAATATAAACAAAAGCCTTATGCTTGTTGATAATACTAAATCTGCATTTTCTTTTATTAAAACATTTATTTCAAAATGTAAAAAATTATTTGGTTTAAATAGATCTAGAGAAAATATTAATGATCTATACTAATCATTGTGCAAATTGAATCTTGTTACATTTTTTATTTGTTTAAAGATAACATTATTAATTTAATACAAATTAAAATATTTTTCCGGGCAGACACAGGGCCTGCCCCTATGAATCTCACTTCCCACATCGTATCGCACACATCAATTATAATTTAATTTTTTTAAATCATTCCAAAAATCTATTTTTTTCGTTTCATCCCTTAATAATGCTGCAGGATGAAATGTTGGTAGATATTTTATTCCATCTTTTTCAAACCATTTTCCTCTGCTTGCTGTTATTCCGTATTCTTTTCCTAATATATTTTTTAATGCTACACTTCCTAATAATACAATTATTTCTGGCTTTACTAAGTTGACTTGACTCTCTAGATATTCTTTGCAAGCATCAGCTTCTTCATATTCTGGATTTCTATTGTTTGGAGGTCTGCATTTTACAATGTTAGCTATGTAAACTTCTTCTCTTTTTATTCCTATACCTTCAAAAGCTTTGTCCATTAATTTACCTGCTTTTCCTACAAATGGCGTCCCTTGCAAATCTTCATCTGCTCCTGGTCCTTCTCCTATAAACATTATTTTTGCATTTTTATTTCCTGTTCCTATTACTACATTATGCCTATTTGTACAAAGCTTACATTTATTGCAATTTTTACATGCTACTTCTAATTCTTCCCATGTTTGATACATATTTTGTTCCTTTCTATTTAATACAAATTAATGCTGTGTTTCTTCCCGCTTCTTTTCCTTCTTTTCTGTACGAATGTATTATATTGCTATTACAATATGTACAAATTCCACTATCTACTATGTTTTCTTCTAATATTCCTTCTTCTTTTAAAAGTTCTTTATTTATTTCTACTGTATCTATAAAATAACTATTTGTATTTTTATTAAACTCTATTATTTTATCTATATTCTTCATATGCTTAAATGTATTATAAAATATATCTTTTACATCTTTTTGTACCTCAAAATGACATTTTCTAATTGTTGGTCCTATTACGCAAACAATATCTTTTGGATCAGAATTGAATTCTTTTTTCATTTTAATTATTGCGTATTTTGCTATTTTTTTAACTGTTCCTTGCCATCCAGAGTGAATATTTCCAATTATATTTTTTTGCTTATCATATAAATAAATTGGTGTACAATCTGCAAATGTTAAAGAAAGTATTTTATTATTTTCTCTTGTTATTAATCCATCTACATCTTGCAATTTTTCTGGAAATATGCCTATTTCGTTAGTTATTTTTTTCACATTGTTAGTGTGAGTTTGGTATGGTCTTACTATATTGCTACTATCTAGTTTTAATAAGTTACATATATCTTTATAGTTTTTGTCTGCTATATTTTTCATTGCTCTATAAGTATCGTTACTTCCTACATCTGTTGGCTTTAAAGTAAAGCAATGTTTAATGTTTTTATATTTTAATAGTTTCTTAAACTGCATATATTTTATATTTTCGTTTTTTATTATAACTGTTTCTTTGTTAAATAAGTTTTGGTTATTTAACATTTTCCAAAATTCTTCTACTTCTTTTTCTAAATTTGCTTTATCATTTGTTAAAATATAATTTGAATTTTCTATATATATATCTTCTGCAAGTTGGCTTTTCAATCTTTGTTTAGCTGTCTTCTCATCAATACTATCTCTTTTGCATATTCTTTTTATTTTTGTACTTTCACTTGCTATTACAGAAACAACTATATCGCATATTTCATTTAATTTTGTTTCTATTAAGAGTGGAGCATCTATTATTGTTACACTCTGCTCTTCTTTTATTGCCTCTTCTTGAATTTTTTTTGCAATATGCATGATTGTAAGCTTATTTAATTCTCTTCTTCTTTGGGTATCATTAAAAATTATTTGCGCTAGCTTTGGCCTATTTATTTCTTTATTTTCTAATAATATTTCTTCTCCAAACTGCTTTACTATATCTCTATAATATTGTTCTCCACATTTTGATAGTTTTTTTACAATCTGATCTGCATTTATTAACTTTGCATTTGTTTTAGCACACAATTTTTGACTAAATAAAGTTTTTCCGTGACCCAGAATTCCCTGTAATTCCTATTATCATTATTATTACCTCTACACCATACTTAACTTTGAAAGTAATATTTGTATAAATGCCATTATAATAGTCCCAGCAATTGAAAACCACTTTATGTCCTCAATAATGCTAATTTTTTTATATGCCAATATTACTATATTTCCAATTGCAAAATTAATTAATATATCAAGGAACATATTTCCAGTTATTGTCATATATATTTTATTCAATACTATATTTATTATTAAAAACACTGCCATTGATACAATATAATTATATCTTTGTAAGACAAAATAAAATACTCCCATATCTATCATAACTAAAGTAATATACAGCATTGGCATAAGAATTGGTGCTCCTACCGAAATTGCAATATACCCTATTAAAGGAACTGTTGAAAAAAATTTTACAATAGCCCAATCTAGTATTAAATAGAATATTAAAAAAGTTAAAGTTTGGACATAGGTTTTATTTATAGTAAATAGTGCAAATATTATTAACATAATTATTGTGGCTAATATCGTTCCCATTCTTATTTTCCCTCTTTCTTCATTAATTTTAGCAATTTCGCAACTGCTTTTGGTACAAATCTATCTATTTTCTTATTGTGTTTATACAATTCCATTACTATACTCGAAGATAAATACCCTAAATCTCCCGCTCTAAAATAACATGTATCCATTCCTGCTAATTTTTCATTTATTTCAGATATATTCTCTTCATATTCATAGTCTGTGCCATTTCTTAATCCTCTTATTAATATATCGCTATTCATTTCTTTTGCTTTTTCTACTGTTAACCCTTCATAAAGAACAACCTCTACATTATTTAATCCTACTTCTTTTATTGTTTCTTCTATTGCTATTTTCATTTTATTTTTATCTATACGTTCTGACTTGTCTGTGTTATATCCTATTCCAACAATTACTTTATCAAAGCATTTTGCTGCTTTTTTTACTATTTGCAAGTGTCCATTTGTAAACGGATCAAATGAACCTGCATAAAATCCTACCATTCCCATTTTTTGTTTCTCCTTTTAATATGATATTTATAAAGTTAGTCTTTTAATGTTTCCAATATTTCTTCTTTTGACTTATTGTTTATAAATGCATAATGATTTACTTTAGGATCAAACCTACAAATTGTTTTATATTCACAATACTTACATGTATCTATTTTTGTTTTTCTATTATACGCGGGTTTTATATCTATATTTCCACTTAAAATTTCTTTTGCAATTTCTTTTATTATTTTTTCTGCTGTTTTTTGCAATTTTGTAAATTCTTCTTTTGTAAGAACATTTGACCAAGAATTGCTTATATTTCCGTTTTTATCTAAATAAACAGGTATTAAATTAGATGCCCCTTTTTCTAAGTTCTTGTCCATTTTCTTTATTACATTTATATCTGCTAAAATCATTCCATTCATTTTAAATTTCTTTTTTAGTTCTTCTTTTATTTGCTCTTCACTTTTATTTCTATCTGCTTTTATTATAGGGTCTATCATTTTAAAGTATAGCATTCCTGCTGGTAAAGCATTTTCTTTTTCTGATACTACACTATCTAAATATGTTATTAATTGTATTTGTGTACCGAAAACTAATTCATTTAAGTCTATATTTTTATCAGATGATTTATAATCTATTATTCTTATATATTGGGCTTTATCTGCTTTTGCTACATCTAATCTATCTATTTTTCCTATAATTTCAACATTGTCTATTTTCTTTTTGAACTCTATCTCATTTCCTAAAATTTCAAAGTCACTGTTTTGTATTTGTAGTACTATGTATTTTATTGATTGAATTACCACCTTTTTTAATCTATTAGTTAACACTATAAATTTAGGATTACTTGTAAATATGTAATTTTTGTTTAATTCTAGTTTACTATTTATTATTTCTTCTACTGTTTTTTCTATTTCTTCTTGTGTTATTTCTTTTACATTATCTATAGTTTCAAAGAAAGTGTCAATTATATCATGCATAAATGTTCCTGTGTCTATTGATTTTATTTTTAATTCTTCTTTTTCTTTTAGCTTCAAACCATATTTTAAGTGAAAAGAAAATGGACATTTTCTATATTGTTCTAGTCTAGATATACTTGTTTTTAAATTTTCTCCATATAGCCTTTTTATATTTTTTTCTGATATTTTTTCTGCAGTCTTTTTTGAATCAAAACCTTTTATTATATTTGATAATTTTTTCTTCCATTGCTCATTATTTATATACCAGTTGTATACATCTTTCCAAATATATTCTACTTCTTCATTGTTTCTTAATTTTCTTATATTTAAAAGCAGTTCTTTAAAAGTAGCAGCTACAGTAGTTATGTTAGAATTTTCTTGCAATACCTCACTTTTTTCTTTTAATTTTGGAAATATTTTTTTTATTTTTGTAATTATGGTAGATGGCCTTTTAGCTTTTCCTTCTTTATCTGTTGAAATATATGATAAATAAATATCATTTTCCGCTGTTGTGAATGCTTTGTATATGTTATATCGCTCATCATAAAGGTTATCTAAACTTCCTTTTGCAAGTTCTATTCCGTTCTTTTTTAAAGTATCTCTATCTTCATCATTTAAGAAGCCTCCATCACTGCTTTGAGATGGAAACACTCCATCATTTATTCCTAATATAAATAATGTATTTATTTTATGACTTCTGGATCTTTCTATATCTCCTATTGTTACTTGGTCTATTACTTCTGGAATTTCTCCAAATGAACTAACTTCTAGTCCAGCTTTTAGTATTTCTCTATATTCCTCAAATGTAAAGCTTTTATCACCAAAAACTAAATTTATTTCATCTAAAATATTCATTAATATATTCCAACTAGAAATATATTCATTAGCATATTTTATTTCTTTATTACTTTCTAGTTTTTTTAGCTTTTCTTCTAATTTGTTTCTTATTTCATTTTTTTCCAAAAATTCATATAATGCTTTTGTTATTTCTTTTGCTGTCTTTTTGTTTTTTAAGGTTTCATTAAATTCTATTAATGGCTTTACTATTGCTTTTCTTAAATTATTTAATTTTTCTATATCCTTATTTAAGGCATCATATGTCCAATCTTCTTTATACCATTTGTTGCCTCTTATTCCCCATTTTCTACAATAATTTTCTAGCTTATATAGGTCTTGTTTTTCAATACCCGTAAATCCTGTTTTTATATAGCTCCATACTGCATCTGATGACCAATTTTTTGAGTATACTTCAAACATTGATAATACATATTTTACTAAAATATTATCGCTTAATGCTTTTTTATTATCTATAAATACTGGTATATTGTATTTTGGAAATACTGCTGTAATTGCACTTATATAGTCTTCTATATTTTTTGTTATTACTCCTATTTCCTCATACCTTAATTTTTTTTCTCTTACTAAATCCAAAATTGTTTTAGCTGTTTCTTCTATTTCTGTATAAGGATTATTGCAAATTTTTAAATTTATATGGCTTACCTCATCTTTATACTCTTCACTTCTTATTGCATATATGTTTTTTTCTAATACCTGCAATTCTCTATTTTTAAATCTATGTAATTCTTTTAACTCTATTGCTTTTTCTATATTTACATTAGCATTTTCAGCATGTTCTACAAGCTTTCTAATAACTTGCTTATTAGGAAAAAACAAATCACTTTCTGGCTTTTTTTCTTCCACTCCATCTACACATATGCTAATTGAAACTTGTTTTGCTTTTTTTAATATTTCTTCTATTATTAAATATTCTTGTTCTGTAAATCCTGAAAACTCATCTATATATACCAAATTATTATCAAACATTTTGCTGTCTTTTAGTTGTTTTGCTAAAATTGTAAGCGTATCTTCTTCGTCTATATAGTTATCTTTAATTGTTTCTTCATATGAACTATATATTGTACCAATGTCTTCTAGTTTTAGTTTTAATAGTTGATTCTCTACATTCTCTGATTGGTTTTGTATTTTTTCTACACTTACATTATGTTTTTTTAATTCTGTTATCGTTCTTAGGCTTAAATCTATTTCATTTGTTTTACCTAAAAAGTTTAGCTTAGCTTTATTTTTATCTGTAATGTATTTTACAAGCATAGATTTTCCTACTTTTGTAAGCTGTGTTCTTGTGTTTTCTCCAACTTCTAAGCTTACTCTATGTGCTAATCTTTTGAAACTGATAACCTCAGCATTTATTGTACTGCCTACTTCTAGGGTATCTAAAAGCCTTTTTTCTGTTGCATATGAAAACTGTTCTGGCACTATTATATATATTTTTTGTACCAAATTGTTAGACAACTTATCTTTAATTTCCTTTAAACAGAATTCAGTTTTTCCTGTTCCTGCTCTACCATAAATTAATCTTAAGCTCATTAATCTAAGCTCCCCTTCTCCAGTAAAATAAATATTGTTGTGCTATTCCTGCTAAATTTCCATATTTTTTTCTTGCTAAATTCTCTATTTCTCTTTTGTTTATTTTTGTTTCATCTTCATTTTTTATATACAATTCATTCATAACTCTTCTTACCCAGACATCTATAGGGAATACTTCCAACTTTTTTAAAGTTGAAAACAGCATTACGCAATCAGCAACTTTAGGCCCTACTCCTGGAAATTGTAGTAATTCTTCTCTTAATTTATTTATATCTTTTTCTTCTCCTAATTCTTTTAATTTATTAGGATTATCATTTACTATTTTTGTTGTTTCATATACTCTTACATCTCTAAATCCAAGTCCAAGTTCTCTTAAATCTTTTATACTAGCATTAGATAATTCTTTTGGTGTAGGAAATGTATAATATTCATTATTATTCCATACTATCTTTTTCCCATAGTTTTTAGATATTCTTTCTATTATTCCTTTTATTCTAGGAATGTTATTATTAGCTGATATTATAAAAGAGATAAGGGTTTCCCATAAATCTTGATTTAATATTCTAATTCCAGTTCCATACTCTATACTAGTTTTTAAGTAATTATCTATAGTTGATAACTTAGTTTTTATTTTTTCATAGTCAGTATTTAAATCAAAATATTCTATACATTCATCTTTTATATTACCATTACATATTCCTGTAAAGATTATTTTATTGTCTTCTTTTTTTACTTTTATAACATTTTGTTTAAATATTCCTACATAGCTTCCATCTTCTTGTTTATTCCATCTAAAGCATTGCCCACATTCAAAAATATGCTCTGGTTCAAAAGATTTGCAATTTTCTAAAATATATTCTTGTTCCATAAAAGCTCCTAACAAATTGTAATTTGTATGAATAATTCACACAAATTACAATTTATTTTTTATACCAATAGTATTATACCATATTTAGCTTATTTCTGTATATATCTAATTGACTTTTCGTTCTAAATATATTATTATATTTATATATTTAACTAGAAGGGATGGTTGCATGAATTATAAATGTGATATTTGTGGATTCGTTTACGATGAAAACAAAGAAACAATTAAATTTGAAGATTTACCCGAAGATTGGTGTTGTCCAATTTGCGGAGCAAATAAAAATTCTTTTTCTGAGATAGAAAAAACTAAGTAAAAAATTATAATTTACTTAGTTTTTTTATTTTATACTTTATTTTTACATTCTCCTGTTTCAAA
>OIYV01001480.1_pt1 | contig 11207 bp, 12 predicted proteins | sample 1588251 | NCBI WGS metagenome assembly OIYV01 (sample SAMN03283282) | human gut metagenome | biome: human-associated habitat; material: feces | host: Homo sapiens | place: Peru | collected 2012
AAAAGTAAAAATTTCTTTCTCCGAGTGGGGGGAGTGTTTGGGGTGAGGGAAAATTGTGGGGGTATGGTTGTGTTGTAGTAAATGTTTGATAATTTGGTTGGTGTAATGGTTAATTTTTAAATGCTTTGTTGTATTGTGGTAGTGTTTGATAATTAATTTGTGTAGTGTTTGTTGAATTAAAAATGTTATATTGTATATTATATATATGTGAGGAGTGTTGTGATAAAATATAATTAGGGCTTGAAAAAATTAAAGTGTTTAAAATTAATTAGAAGGGAATTGTTAATATGTATGATGTTATAATAATTGGGGCTGGACCAGCCGGAATTTCAGCAAGTTTGTATACACGGAAGAGCTAATAAGAAAACTCTTGTGTTATATTATGGGGAATCTAGTTTGGTGAAAACAGGAAGAATAGAAAATTATTATGGTTTTGAATATGGAATTGATGGCAATGAGTTGTATAATAATGGAATAAATCAGGCTAAAAATATAGGTGTTGATGTAGTAAAAGAAGAGGTTCTAAAAATTGAAATGTGTGCATCAAATTTTTTTAAGGTGAGAACTTCTAAACAATTGTATGAATGTAGGTCAATTATTATGTCGATGGGGATAAAGAAAAATGTACCTAAAATTAAAGGTGTAAAAGAATTAGAGGGGAAAGGTGTAAGTTATTGTGCGATGTGTGACGGTTTCTTTTATAAAAATAAAAATGTTGTTGTTATAGGAAGTGGGGATTATGCAGTATCAGAAACTAATGATTTGATAAATGTGGTTAACAAAGTTACTATTCTTACAGATGGGAAAAATGCACCTGAAATTAGAGATGAAAATGTTGATGTTATAACTAAAGATATAAAAGAAGTAAGTGGAGAAAATAAAGTTAGGGAAGTTAGATTTCACGATGATTCAGTAATTCAAACAGATGGGGTTTTTATTGCTCAAGGTATTGCTGGTATTATTGAATTAGCTAGAAAATTAGGCATAATAATTGAAAACAATACTATAATTGTTGATAATAACATGAAGACTAATATTAAAGGGGTTTTTGCTTGTGGAGATTGCACAGGAGGATTACTTCAAATTTCTAAAGCAGTATATGAAGGTGCAAAAGCTGGTATTAGTGCTGTTGATTATTTAAAAGAAAATAATACTTAAAGTATTTGCATAAAATATTAAAGATAGAATAAGGTGTATAGGTAAATCCTAATTAAAAATCTAATAAATTTGTATAAGGGAGTTTGTAAATATGGAAATAATAAAATTAAATAAAGAAAATTTTGAAAAGGAGGTTGTGCAATCAGAAAAAACTGTATTAGTTGATTTTTATGCTGATTGGTGTGGACCTTGTAAGATGTTATCTCCTATATTGGAAGAGATAGCTAGTGAGTTGGGTGAAAAAGTAAAAGTTGGAAAGTTGAATGTGGATGAGAGTAATGATTTGGCTTTTGAGTATGAAGTGATGAGTATACCTACTTTAATTTTGTTTGAGAATGGTAAAGTTGTTGATAGGTTAACTGGATTGAGAAGTAAGGATGAAATAAGGAAATGGGGACGTTTTTCTTTTCCTACTTTGTAGACATAAATTCTATGAATATACTACATTTTCAAGGATTGGCTGTATTGGTGTTTAAATTAAAAATTTAATTTCAAAGTGTAAAGAATTTCTTATTGAAAAGAGTTTGAGAAACATAATTAATACAAATGTATATATAACTAAAAAATGGCGGTTTATGTTCACCAAACAGGAAAAGAAAAACGTCCCTTTTTCCTTTTCTTGTTTTGGAAAGGAGAGAAATGAAGGCTTTAGTGTTATTAATAATTACAATTTTAATTTTTACAAATGCAGTAACTGATGCTCCTAATGCTATTGCAACACTTGTGGGAACAAAGGTTATGGAATTCAAAAAAGCTGCATGGTTAAGTGCGGTTTTTAATTTAATGGGTATTATTGTAATGAGTTTTATTAATTTTTCTGTAGCTGATTGCATTAGCTCAATGGTAAATCTATCGGATGGGTTTAATGGTTATATATTATTAATTTCAGCTATGCTGTCTGTTATAATTTTTGCATTAGTCGCATTAGCCTTTGGAATTCCAACAAGTGAAACTCACGCATTAACTGCACGGGTTGACAGGAGCGGCAATTGCAGTGTATGGAGTAAAGGGTGTTAATTTTAGTGAGTGGTGGAATGTTGGTATAGGTTTAGTTTGGTCTATTATAGGAACTTTTATTATTAGTGTGTTAATTACAAAAATATTCAGAAAATTTATTTATAAAATAAATAATAATAAAATTAAAAAGGCCCAAATAATAAGTACTTGTGGGATGTCTTTTATGCATGGTGCACAAGATGGTCAGAAGTTTATTGGTATATTAATTATTTTTATGTGTTTATTAAAAAATGTTCAAATTCCAGAAAATGTTTTGCCAACTGATTATTTTAATGTTATAATTTTTACAGCAATAATTATGGCAATTGGTGTTTCAATAGGTGGAAGGAAAATAGTAGAAAATATTGGTACAGATATGGTTAGTTTAAATATACAAGAAGGGCTTTTTAGTGATATTACAACAGTTATTACTTTGCTGATTGCTAGTTTGACAGGTTTACCTGTAAGTACTACTCATGCAAAAACAATATCAATAATAGGCGTAGGTAAGGCTAATCGGAAACAAATTTAATTCAAAAAAGGTTGTGGAAATATGTAAAGCATGGATATATACTTTCCCAGTTTGCGGATTATTGTCATTTGTATTTGCATTTTTACTACAATTCTTAGTATAATATAAGTGCGTAATATAATAATCAAACAATTAAACATAGCAAGAAAGGAAGAAATAAATGGAAACAAAAGAAAAAAGAAAAATAAAAATCGTTGGAATAAGTATATGGAGAATTTTAGCTTATTTTATTATTTATAGTGTTGTAGGATATATAATTGAAACACTGTATGGAATGTTAACTAAAGGAGTTATAGAAAGTAGGCAAAGCTTTTTATATGGTCCATTTTGCTCAATATATGGATTGGGTGCTTGTCTAATGATAATTTGTCTTCAAAAATTAAAAAAAAGTCATAATTATCTTTTTATTGGAGGAGCTATAGTTGGTTCAATTGTAGAATATGCAGTTAGCTTTTTTGGAGAAATGATGCTTCATGTAAAATGGTGGGATTATTCTGACTTACCATTTAATATAAATGGAAGAATATGTATTGCATTTTCAGTATTTTGGGGCATTTTAGCAATGTACCTAATGTGTTCATTTAATCCAAAAGTAGACAAATTAATAGATAAAATAAAGTCAAAATTATCGCACTTAGTTTTAAAAACAATCATAATTACAACAGTTATATTAATGCTATTAGATTGTATTATTACAGGAATGGCACTTAGATGTTTTCAAATAAGAAAAATAAAAGAATACAACTTGAATGTAAATAAAAAAGAACTTGTTACAGAAATATATGATGATATATATGGAAATGAAAATTTATCAAATTTTATATACAAATATTGGAATGATAGAAAAATGATATTAACATTTCCAAACTTGAAAATACAAGATAAAGATGGAAATATAATATATTTTAGAGATTTAGTACCAGATGTTAAACCATATTATTTTATGATTTATGAAAAAAATTAAAACAAAAGAAGGAGGAATATTATGGCTAATATATTTGATTATATAGATTGGAGAGGAGATTTAACATTTTTACAAACTCAGTTTAATGAAATAGATAATTTAATTTTATCAAGACTTTCATATTTTGATTTTGACGGAATAATAAAGGAAAATGAAGAAATAACATTAAAACAAGCATACGAAAGGTTTGAAAAACGTGGTTTAGAGAATGCCCACATTTTACAAAAAGAAGATATCGATTTATTTCCAGCATTGGCTAAAAGTGAAAGGTTTGGAAATTTATTATTAACTAAATATATAAATAAACGTGATATGAAACAAGAAAAACAATTTTCAGCAATTACAATTATACTACCAAATGAAACTTCATATATATCATTTAGGGGAACAGATAACACACTTGTGGGTTGGAAAGAAGATTTTAATATGAGTTTTATGAAACTTGTTCCATCGCAAATAGATGCTAAAAATTATTTAAATGATATATCAAATGATATTAAAGGAAAATTAATAGTTGGAGGACATTCAAAAGGAGGAAATTTGGCTGTATATGCATCAGCTTTTTGTAACTCAAGTGTTCAAGAAAAAATAATCGAAGTATATAATAATGATGGTCCAGGATTTTTAGAGGAAATAATCGAAACAGAAAATTATCAAAAAATATTAGGAAAAATTCATACATATTTACCACAATCATCAATAATAGGAAGATTATTAAATCATGAAGAAAAATACACAGTAGTAAAAAGTACACAAATAGGAATATATCAACATGATTTATATAGTTGGCAGTTAATGGGAAACAAATTTGTAGAAATGAAAGAAGTAACAAATGAAAGTGAATTTATAGATAAAACTTTAAAAATATGGTTGCAAACACTAAGCATAGAGCAGAGAGAAAAGTTTTGGATGGTTTTATTTGAAATTTTAGGTTCTACAAATGCAGAAACACTTTCACAAATAAGTGAAAAATGGTTTGCTAATTCAAAAACAATATTATTAACATATAAAAATTTGGATGAAGAAAGTAAACAAGTAATTAATCAAACACTAAAATGCTTGTTTAATATTGCAAAAGAAAATATTAAAACAGGCAGAAACATAAAATTAGAGAAAAGAGAGATATAAATATAATGAAAGATAAAGGAAAATTATTAAGAAATTTAGCAATATTTTTGCTAATAATTATAATAACATTTTATATATTATTGAAAGATCAAGATTTGTTACAAATACTTGATATAATATCTTCAGTAAAAATACAATATGTTATTATTGGAATTATATGTATGTTCTTGTATATAACTTGTGAAGCGATAAATATAGGAAGAACATTGAAAAAATTAAATGAAAAAACTACGTTTTTGAAAAATATGAAATATGCTTTAATAGGATTTTTCTTTAGTTCAATAACACCAGCAGCAAGTGGTGGACAGCCTATGCAAATATATTATATGCATAAAGATAATATATCAATTTCAAATTCGACATTATCACTTTTAATAAATTTAAGTAGTATGCAAATTATAACAATAAGTTTTGCTTTAATAAGTTTGATGTTTAATTATAAATATTTAAATAGGTTTTTAATAATATTTTTTATTGTGGGGGTATTGTTAAACTTAAGTGCTTTAATATTATTGTTAATAGGAATATTTTCTAAGAAGATGACAAATGGATTGGTTAATATTTCAATAAAGGTATTGAAGTTTTTTAAGGTGAAAAATATAGATTCTAAAAAGGAAAAGCTTGAAAAGGAATTGGTGAAGTATCAGGATAGTGCGGTTTATATAAAAAATAATAAACTGTTGATTGTAAAAATTTTGTTAACTACTTTAGTTGAGTTCACATTATATTATAGTGTTACATATTGGATATATAGGGCTTTGGGATTATCAGAGTGTAATATTTTGGAGATTATAACAATGCAGTCTGTGTTATATGCTACTGTTTCAGGAATTCCTTCTCCGGGAGCGGTTGGAGTAACTGAAGGTGCATTTATGGAGATTTTTAGGTTTGTGTATCCTCAGGCGGTAATGAGTAGTGCAGTGTTGTTGAATAGGGGAATTAATTTTTATTTCTTTGTGATGTTTAGTGGTGTTGTGGTGTTGATTAATCATGTGAGGTGTAGTAATGTTAAGGGGTAGTGACGAGAAAAAAATTTGTTACTTTTGAAAAAATAAACTCCTTCAAACGCGGTAGAGTGCGTGCTGGGTTTGTTGGATTTGTTACGATAGTGACTTTTGTTAAAAGTTTGAGGGCTTAGGTCGGAGTTTATTTTTTCAAAAGTAAAAATTTCTTTCTCCGAGTGAGGTTAGTACTCCAGCTAGGCTATAAAATTAGTTTATAGAAAGGAAGATTGAAGTTATGAGATTAAGTAAGTTAAATATAAAGAAAATAAATTTATTAGATGTAGATGATAATTATTCAGCACAAGATATATTGATGAAAATGGGGGAATTGTATCAATTTGAAAGTGGTATATATGCATATGGAACAATATGGTTAAAGCTTCAAAAAAATATTGAAAATATAATTATAGAAGAGCTTGATAAAGCTGATTGTATGCAAGTTGAATTCCCAAAATTGCAACCTAAAAAAATATGGGATCAATCTAATAGATGGAGTGTATATACTAAGGAAAATGATATAATGTACACAGTTGAAAATAATTTAGGTGAATATGGGTTAGCACCAACAGCAGAGGAATGTGCAACTATATATGGAAGTAATAGATTATTATCATATAAAAATTTACCAGCTACATATTATCAGATAAGTGAAAAATTCAGGAAGGAAATTCGTGCAAGAGGGTATTTATTTAGACCTAGAACTTTTACAATGATGGATGCATATTCATTTGACAAAAGTAAGGAAGATATGAATAAAACATATAATAAAATGCATGAAGTATATTTAAAAATATTTGAAAGATTAGGAATAAAAATAATTCCAACTGTAAGTGATGGAGGAACAATGGGTGGAAATGTATCTGAAGAGTTTCAAGCAGTAACAGCTTTAGGCGAAGATACAATTTTATATGATGAAGACTTAGATGTAGGAATTAATAAAGAAGTTTTAGATTTTGAAAATAAAGATGAATATTTGGCACAATTGAATATTAAAGATATTAGTAAAATGAAAGAATATAGTAGTGTAGAATTAGGAAATAATTTTCAATTAGGTACAAAATATTCAGAAAGTATGGGATTATTTTTTAAAGATGAACAAGGTAAAGAAAAACCATATTATATGGGATGTTATGGAATAGGTGTTGGCAGAATTGTTGCAACAATATTAGAAAATAATGTAATAAAGGAAAATGAAAAAATAAAAGGATTTTCTATACCAGCAAATATAGCACCATATAAAGTTCAAATTATTTATAAGGAAGATAAAAAGAATATTGCTGAAGATTTATATAAACAGTTGAATGAGATGAGTGTACCTTGCATTATAGATGATAGAGATGATGAATCAATAGGTTCTAAAATTAAAGATGCACATATAATGGGAACACCATATGTTATTGTATTAGGAAATAGGTTTGAAAACGGTATTGTGGAAATAGAGGAAACAAAGAGTTGCAAGAAGTATGAAGTGGATTTTGAAAAAGTTGGGATGTTTTTTAAAACAAGGAATTCGGAAGGAATTCGGAAGGAATTCGGGACGTTTTAGTTTTCCTACATAATTGACATAATTTTAGAATGCATAGGATAAGAAGATAAATAAAAATATGATTAAAGGAATAAAACTATGTGATATGTAATGTTGTATTAGGAAATGATGGATGTTGTCAGTGGTGAATGGAAAAAGAAGATATGAAATTCGATACATAAATTATTGTAAGAGGTATATAAAAAAATAATGTATATGGAGGATAGATAATATATGAAAGAAAAAGAATCAAGAGATTTAAGGTATTTAGAAGAATTCGAATTGGTAAACTCTGCTAATCAAGGCGTTTTTATAGAAAAAGATGTATATATACAACCAGAAATTAACAAAAATGGAGTGTATGAATATAAAATATATGATGGTGAAAACAATGAAATTGGTGTTGTTGATGAAAATAAAAAAATAACTTTAAATGATAAATATATCCAAGATAAAAAAATAGCTAGTAAAGAATTAGACTTCGATTTTGATTCAAAGCAAATTGAAGTTGATGTTCAAGAAATGTTGGATAAACAATTGGAAAAGGAAAGAGAATTGAAAAATGAGCAAAACCAAAAAAGCAAAGATGTATCAACTCAAAATAATAAAGAACAATTGCAAGATGAAAAGAAAATGCAACAAGAACAAGAGAATGAATCAATTCAAATAGAAGATGAAGAATTAAAGGAACAAGGTTATAATATAACAGCATATTCAAGAATAAAAGACCAAAGGGTAATAGATTCTATGGTTGTTACAACAGTAGAACCAAGGTCAGTTATAGTTGCAGAAGTAGATGGAGAATTCAAATTTTTAGGAAAAGAAATAGGTACTGAAAATATTGTGGAATTACAAGAAAAAGCTGGTGGAAATACAAAATCAGAAGAAGTAAATAAATTTGAAGGAAATGTTGAAAAGAAAAAAGGTAGAGGAACAACAATGATTATGCCTGACTATAAGAATGAAAAGGGAGAAAATCTAGAGTTCAATATTGAAAAAAATGGTTATGGTCAAATAGAAGTTGGATATATTGGAGATCTAGATGGGGATAAGACAAGAGAAGTTATACCAGTAGAAACAGATGTAGTACATCCTACAATGGAGGAATACCAAAGAGCTCAAATCGAAAAATATCAGCAATATGGTAATTATAATTTCGTAAGAGATGATGCTATAATGACTGGAAAAGAAGTTGAAGATAGATTAGCAGAAGAAAAAGAATCTATTAGAGATGAGGTTATAGCTGAATTAGGAGAAAAAGAGGAAAATCCTACTTTAAAGGAATTAGAAGATATGATTGAAGAGGAAAAAAAGGAAGAAGAACAAAAAGAAGAAGAAGAAGAAAAAGATAAAGAAGAATGGGAATTTGGAAGACCACGTCCTCGTCCTCGTCACTAGAATTCAAATTTTAATAAGATGTATTACAAGCATAAAATATGATTTAGAATTATTGCAAAATAAATAATTTTAGTTAGGAGAAAATGAATATGGATATAAAAGTAATAACAATATGCGGTAGTATGAGATATTCAAAGGAAATGATAAAAATAGCCGAAGAACTAGAGTTAAAAGAAGGATATGCAGTTATACAATGTGTTTACAATGTAGACGGACAAAAATATGAAGGTATAGATGCAAGCATTTTAGACAAAATCCATAGAAAGAAAATTGATATAAGTGACGCTATTTATGTTGTAAATATAAATGGATATATAGGAGAAAGCACGAGAAAAGAAATTGAATATGCAAATAATAATGGAAAAGAAGTTATTTATCACGAAAAAATAGTGTTATAAGTAATATGAAATTAGTCAATCAGAAGGTTATGGAATTCAAGTAATATCTTATGGATTTATTGTAGTGGAAATTGATAAAGATATAACTAATGTTTTATAAATGAAAAAGCACAGAAATTTTATTGCAAAATTTTTGTGCTTTTTGTATAATTAAAGCATAAAAACAACAATAGTAGGGCTTCTAATATTTTTAATTTATTTAGGAGGAAAAATATGAATTTTATTGGTAGAATTTCAGATAGTGATATTGGAGAAAAAGAAGTAATATGTGAAAATCCAAATACTAGAACAGCTGTTAGAGTAATATTAATTAATAATGATAACAAAATTGCCATATTACATAAAAAAAATAAAAACGAATATAAGTTAGTTGGTGGTGGAGTTGATGAAGGAGAAGATTATGAAGAAGCACTAAAAAGAGAAACTTTAGAAGAAGCAGGTTGCAAAATTGAAATTTTAAATGAATTAGGATATATAGAAGAATATAGAGGAAAAATGAACTTTAAACAAACTTCATATGTATATATAGCAAAAGTGATAGAAGATACAAAAGTACTACATTTAACTCAAAAAGAAATTGATGAAGGTTCTGAAATATGTTGGTTCGAACCTAAAGAAGCGTTAGATAAAATTTGTGAATGTTATAATAATATTAAACCATCAAAATATAGCAGCATATATTCTACAAAAATAATTATAAAAAGAGATATGTTTATATTGCAGAAATATTTAGAAAGGAAGTTTTAAATTCATTTAGCAAAGACGATTTATTGTTGTGGACAATATTGGTACTTACACTACTTTTTTAGTTGTTTCTAATTTTTTATAAAAAAAGAGAAAGGAAATTAAAAAAATGTCAAAAAGAATAGATTTACATATTCATACAACCAAATCAGATGGAGCATTAACACCAAAAGAAGTTATTGATGAAGCATATAAAAATGGTGTCTCTATTATTGCAATTTCAGATCATGACACAACTGATGCATATAATGATGAATTATTTACATATGCAAATAATAAAAATATTAAACTTATTACTGCTGTAGAAATATCAACTAAAACTAATAAAGCAGGTGTACATGTATTAGGATATAATTTTGATTTAAATAATAGAAAAATGCAAGAAAAATTAAGTAAATTAAGAAATGCAAGACATAATTATCTTAAGAATGTTACATTAAAATTAGAAAAATTAGGCTATAGCATAAATATAGAAGAATTAAATAAAATTGATGCAGTAACAAAAGCACATATTGCACTAGATATTGTAAGTAATAAAAGAAATGAAAAGGTTTTTTTAAAAAATTTCAACCATATTCCTAGTAAAGGTGAGTTTATAGAAAAAATGATGAATGAAAATTGCCCAGCATATGTAAAAAAAGAAAGTATTACTCCAAAAGAAGCGGCAGAAATTATACGAGAAGCAAACGGGAAAGTTGTATTAGCTCATCCAGTAGCATATGTACATGAGGATAATTTTACTGATGAAGACATTTTAAACATTATTAATGATATGAATCCTGACGGGTTAGAAGCAAATTATTTATATATAGATAGTAATAATAGTAAATTTAATGAAATTGAAAAGTGGAATAAATTTGCGAAAGAAAACAATTTATTTGTAACTGTAGGTTCAGATTTTCATTGCAAGAATGGCATAAAACCAGAAATAGGATTTGTTAACACAGATTTTATATTGGAAGATGAAGTAATTGATGAAATTGTTAAAAATTTAATATTTTAGAAGTTCTGTAATTTTTTTTCAGAATACTTAACGACAAAAATGTTAATTTTTGAAGATGAAGAAATACTACATATCATTGATATTCTAAAAAATTTATAGTAAAATGAATTAAAAAAATTTTTGTTATTTAATTTCACTATTGAATAAAATTAATATATCAAATAAAAAACAATAATAAAAATATACAGGATGGGGAAAACTAAAAAAAGAACTACTTTAAATCTACTAAACCCAAAAAATTGGACATTTTTGGGGAACCGTATAAAAAGTAGTTCTTTATTAAATTTATTTACTTTACTCAACAATAGGCGGAATAAAATTTTCAATTGCATTTTGTAGTTTTGGATGATGAATTAC
>OIYV01001485.1_pt1 | contig 11175 bp, 10 predicted proteins | sample 1588251 | NCBI WGS metagenome assembly OIYV01 (sample SAMN03283282) | human gut metagenome | biome: human-associated habitat; material: feces | host: Homo sapiens | place: Peru | collected 2012
AAATATAGTTTAATTTGATAAATTCAGAATATGATTTAATTTAAATATATAAACTTAAGTCATATTCTGTTTGCTAGACAAGTTAAATATATTAGTGATAATATTATTAATATGTTTATAGAGAAGCTTTAAAAGCTTTATACATAGAATTATATTTAATATAAAAATAACTATTTATAGTTAAAATAAATACTTGGAGGATAAGCAATGGAAACTCTAAACGGCTTAAAGAGAACTCATTACTGTGGGGACTTAAGAGAAAGCAATATAAATGAAGAAGTTGTACTTATGGGATGGGTACAAAAGAAAAGAAACTTAGGGGGATTAGTATTCGTTGACCTAAGAGATAGAAGTGGATTATGTCAAATAATATTCGATACTGATGTAAATGCAGAAGCTTTTGCTAAGGCTGAAAAATTAGGTTCAGAATATGTTATAGCTGTAAAAGGTATAGTTCGTGAAAGACAAGCTAAAAACCCTAACATGGCTACTGGAGATATAGAAATATCAGCTACAGAACTTAGAGTTCTTAGCAAATCTCAAACTCCACCAATATATATAAAAGATGACGACAACGTATCTGAAGATAAAAGATTAAAATATATAAGATAAATATATAATAGGCTTCGCCTATTTTTTATTTTTTCAAAAATAATTTTATTGGACTTGAACATTCTTTTATCGCATCACTTAAATCAATTGATTTAGACAAAAACAATAAAGATTCTTTCTTTACTTTTGTTTCCGTAAATCAAGATGATAAATATGCAAATGCGGTTTTAAAAGGTGTTATAAGTGCATATTCAAACCAACACCCTGTTTCAACAATTGAGTTAAGTGATTTGTCATTGAGTTCCATTGCAAGGTTTATTGAGCTTAAACATTTTGAAACTTTGTATACCGGCAATATCTTAAGACAACTTAAAGGTGATGTGACTCCAAGTGATGTTGCATTAAGTGAAGTATTGCAACCAAACGTTGAAATATACAAAAAAGAAGTTAAAAAAGCTTTAGCACAGTAACTTCAATATTCAAACAATTTTAAAACGGGCGGGATTTAAATTAAAAATTTAAATCCCGCCCGTTATTTTAATTTAAAAATAATTATTAAAAAATTATTTTTTCATTTGTTCCATAACTTCTTGAGCAAAGTTTTCTTGTTTCTTTTCAAGACCTTCACCAAGTTCAAAACGAGTAAATTTAATAATATCAAATTTACCATTGATTAATTGAGATATTGTTTGATTAGGGTCTTTAACAAAAGGTTGTTCAAGAAGACATTTGTGAGACATAAGTTTGTTGACACGACCTTCAACAATTTTAGCGCGAATGTTTTCAGGTTTTTTAGCCAAATCTTCTTTACCCATTTCGATACGTTTTTCTTCTTCTCTTACTTCAGCAGGAATATCTTCGCTTGATAAGAATTCAGGAGAGCAAGAAGCGATGTGTAAGCAGATATCTTTCATCAATTCAGCGTCTTGTTTGTCTGTGTTAAGAAGAACACCGATTTTACCGTTGTGGATGTAAGTTGCGTTGTTGCCTTCAAATATAACAAATCTTCTGATTGTAATTTTTTCGCCGATTGAAGCGATTTTTTCTTTAATTACATCTTCGATTTTCTTACCGCATTTTTTGCAAGTTGTTGCAAGTAAGGCATCAACGTCTGCCGGTTTTTCTTCAGCAACTAATTCTGCTAAATTTTGGCATAATTCTTTGAATTCTGCGTTTTTAGCAACGAAGTCTGTTTCGCAGTTAACTTCGATCATAGCGCCAACTGAATCGTTAACGTATGAAGCAACAAGACCTTCTGCTGCGATTCTGCCCATTTTCTTTTCAGCAGAAGCAATACCTTTTTGTCTTAATGCTTCAGTTGCTTTTTCCATATCACCATCAGCTTCAGTAAGAGCTTTTTTGCAGTCCATCATGCCTGCGCCAGTTTTCTCACGAAGTTCTTTAACCATACTAGCTGTAATATTCATTGTTTCCTCCATTATGCCTTAACTTCTTCTGTAACACCAGCATCTTCAGCTTTAATTTCTTCTACTTTAGAATTGTTAACAGCTTTGTTAGCACGAAGCTCTTTACCTTCTAAAACAGCATCAGCTAATTTAGATGCGATTAATTGTACTGAGCGAATAGCATCATCATTACCAGGGATGATATAGTCGATGTTATCTGGATCAGCGTTTGTATCAGCTAAGCAAATAACAGGAACGCCTAATTTTTTAGCTTCAAGAATAGCGATATCTTCTTTTTGTTGGTCAACAATGAATAGGATATCAGGTAATCCTCTCATTTCTTTAATACCGCCTAAAGTTTTGCTCAATTTTGCAACTTGTTTGTTGATTTGAGCTTGTTCTTTTTTAGGTAATTTTTCGATTTGACCGCTTTCGATAAAGCTTTCATATTCTTTTAATTTGTTAACACGAGTTTTGATAGTTTCAAAGTTAGTCATCATACCGCCTAACCATCTTCTGTTAACGTAGTAAGCGCCTGCTCTTGTTGCTTCTTGTGCAACAACTTCAGATGCTTGTTTTTTTGTACCAACGAATAAAACGTTTTTACCTTTAGCTGCATATTCTCTTACAACATCGTAAGCTGCATCTAATAAATCACTTGTTTTACGCAAGTCGATTACATAAATACCGTTTCTTGCACCGTAGATATACGGTTTCATTTTTGGGTTCCATCTTTGTGTTTGGTGTCCGAAATGTACACCTGCTTCTAAAAGTTCAATCATTGATGCTACTGGCATCTTCCTTCTCCTTTTGTTATGTGTTTTACTACGGGAAATACTGCTCCATTTGCCTTGGCAAACTAGGGTTGACCTATCGACCAGCATATCCATAATAATGGTAACACGAACAAAAACATTTGCAAACCTTTTGTTTACAATGTTAAGGGGTTGTTTTTAAGCATAAAAATAGATTATTCTTGATGATGATTTTCTTGTGCACAAACTTCTCTATATTCAAGTCCCATTTGATCACTTACATTTTGTAAGAATTCTTTTGTTGCTTGAACGGCTATATCAAATTGTTTTTTAGTTATTTCGCCCCAATGAGGTTCATTTTCACGAGTGATTTTACCTGTTTCTTTAGTTTCCATAAAAGTATCGGTAAATAGTTTCATACTAGAACGAGGGTTTCTTACTGTTTTTTCAAATTCTCCACCCAATTCCACAGCGTGTTCTTCTGCGTATTTTTCATAGTCTGTATGAATTTTTAAATCGATAGCTTTTCCTAAAGCCGAAGTTTCTTCTATATGCTGAGGTTGTGCCATATCTTCTAAGAAGTGACAAGCTCTGGCTGCATTTTGTAATGCCAATTCATCATCTTCGTCTTCAATGGCTTCATCCATTTTTTCAATTTGTTCTTTATATGCATATTTTGCATTGTTTCTTCCGTTGTAATCCATAAAACTTACAGCGTTAGTATTAAAAATTTTGCTAAAAGCGTTAACTAAACCACCTGTCATAGTCGTTTTACCTAAAACAAGTGCTGATTTAGAAAAATCTTTTTTATCTTCTTTTGTTAAATCTTCTTTTTCAAACTTTTCTTTATTGAAAGTATCTTGTTGAATTTTTTCGCCAAAATAAAAGTGCTTATTGGCTAAGAAACCAATATCATCGTGATCAGGTCTTTGAACGTAATCCTCCATAAGGTCTTGATATTTAGCAAACTGAGGCATGTCCTTAATTGCCGTTCTCATAATTTGTTTATGAGTTTCACAGCTCCAACCGAAGTTTACGTTGTTTCCTCCTTGAATTTTCAAAGATTTACCTCCACGTTTGTTGTAATGTTCCTGAAGGCTAAAAATTGCGGAAATCTTTGGGTATTTGTTACATATTTTTACAATCTTAATCTTTGTCGACAGAAGAATTCATTTGTGTCATAATTTTGATATGAACGATAAAATAGTAGTTAGGGGTGCAAAGGAGAATAATTTAAAGGATGTTTCTTTGGAGATTCCAAAGGACGAACTTGTTGTTTTTACAGGTGTTTCAGGTTCAGGTAAAAGCTCTTTAGCTTTTGATACTATTTTTGCAGAAGGTCAAAGACGTTATGTTGAAAGCCTTTCGGTTTATGCACGTCAGTTTTTAGGTCAAATGGATAAACCTAATGTTGAAAGTATAGACGGACTTTCTCCTGCAATTTCTATTGACCAAAAGACAACCAGTAATAACCCTCGTTCAACAGTTGGTACAGTTACGGAAATTTATGATTATTTAAGACTTTTGTACGCCAGAATTGGAGTTCCTCACTGTCCAAAATGTGGAGAAGAAATTAAGCCTCAAAGTATAGACGAGATTGTAAACTCAATTCTTAAGCTAAAAGAAGGTACAAAAATTCAACTTTTAGCGCCTGTAGTAGTCGGTAAAAAAGGCGAATATCAAAATTTGTTTAAAGAACTTCAACAAGAGGGCTTTGTTAGAGCCAAGGTTGATGGTGATGTATATAACTTAGACGAAGATGAAATAGAACTTTCAAAAACTAAAAAGCATGATATTTCGGTTGTTGTTGATAGATTGGTAATCAAAGTTTCAATTCGTTCTCGTTTAACTGATAGTATTTCAACAGCATTAAAAAAGGCAAACGGTGTCGTTGTAGTAGATTTAGTTGAAAGTAACGAAGAAATTTTGTATTCTGAAAAATTTTCTTGTGAAAAATGTGGGTTGAGTTTTGAGGAATTAGCACCCAGAACTTTCAGTTTTAACAGTCCTTACGGAGCTTGCGAAAGATGTTCAGGTTTAGGTGCTGACTTTATTATTGATCCTGATTTGGTTGTTCCTGATAAAACGTTATCAATAAAAGACGGGGCTATTTACCCTTGGTCAAAGTCTACAACTGATTATTATGAAGATCTTTTGAGTTCTGTATGTAAACATTACGGAATTGATATGGAGATTCCATTCAAAGATTTACCGTCTGAACATCAAAGCATTGTTTTGTATGGCTCTGATGATATTTTAAAGATTTCGGTAAAACAATTTGGAACTCAACGTTATAAGTCGCAATACTCAAGATATTTAGGTGTAATACCATTTTTAGAACGAAAATACCATGAAGCAAACGGTGAATACTGGCAAGCCGAAATTGAAAAATATATGGTTACAAAACCTTGTACTGCATGCGGTGGCGCAAGATTAAAACCATTTCCTTTAGCGGTTACTATTGGTGGTAAAAATATTTACGAATTTACAAAAATGTCTGTAGATGATGCAATTTCTTTTGTAGACGCACTTTATCTTGAGCTAAGAGATTACGATTTGCAGATTGCAAAACAAGTTTTAGATGAGGTTCGAGCACGTTTGAAATTCTTGCAAGACGTTGGTTTGGGCTATTTAGACTTGGCTCGTATGGCAGGAACCCTTTCCGGTGGTGAAGCTCAAAGAATAAGACTTGCAACTCAAATTGGAAGTGGTTTGTCAGGTGTTCTTTATGTTCTCGATGAACCTTCTATTGGCTTACATCAAAGAGATAATGACAGATTAATCAAAACATTAATGAAGTTGCGCAATTTGGGCAATACTTTAATAGTTGTTGAACACGATGAGGATACAATAAGAAATGCTGATTACATTGTTGATATTGGGCCTAAAGCCGGTTTAAACGGTGGTAAAATTGTTTGTCAGGGACAAGTTGATGATATTATTAAATGTGAAGACTCAATTACCGGTAAGTATTTGAGTGGTGAACGTTTTATCCCGGTACCTGCAAAATTAAGAGAAGGTAACGGTAATCATTTAATCGTTAAAAATGCACATTTAAACAATTTAAAAAATATTGATGTAGATATACCTTTGGGTAAAGTTGTTGTATTAACAGGTGTTTCAGGTTCGGGAAAATCAACGTTAATGCAAGATATTATCAATCAATATGCAATTCATAAGCTTTATCATAACAAACCAAAACCTCAAGGTGTTGATGAAATTTTAGGATTTGAAAACATAGATAAAGTTATTTCGATTGACCAATCACCAATAGGAAGAACTCCACGTTCTAACCCAGCTACATACACAGACATTTTCACTCCTATTCGAGCACTGTTTGCTAAAACTAATGAAGCAAAGGTTCGAGGATATAACCAAGGTCAATTTAGTTTTAACGTTAAAGGCGGACGTTGCGAAGCTTGTAAAGGTGATGGTGTTAAAAAGATTGAAATGAATTTCTTATCCGATGTATATGTGAAATGTGACGTTTGCAAAGGTAAGCGCTATAACCATGAAACTTTAGAAGTTAAATACAAAGGTAAGTCCATTTCCGATGTTCTTGAAATGAGTGTAGGTGAAGCGCTTGAATTTTTTGACAATATTGCACCAATCAAACGAAAACTTCAAACCCTGTACGATGTAGGTTTGGATTATATTAAGCTTGGTCAAAGTTCGACAACTCTTTCCGGCGGTGAAGCTCAACGTATAAAATTAGCATCGGAATTAAATAAAAAAGCTACAGGTAAAACTCTTTACTTAATGGATGAACCTTCTGTCGGCTTACATTGGGCTGATTTAGATAAACTTATAAAAATTATTCACAAACTTGCTGACAATGGCAATACACTATTAATCATTGAACACAATATGGATTTAATTAAAGTAGCAGATCATATTATTGACCTTGGACCGGAAGGCGGTAATGGTGGCGGTGAAATTGTTGCTCAAGGTACACCTAAACAAGTTGCAAAATGTAAGAACTCTTATACAGGACAATATTTGAAACCATACTTAGATAAATAGTCGTTACGATTGGTTAAGATACTACTGCATTATTTGTGGATGGTGCTATAATTAACATATGCGTAAATTTATTTTTTATCTGTTGTTGGTTAAGAAATTATTTTATATCATAATTTATCCGTTTTTTATGGGTAATTCAAGATTTTTGCGCTTTTTTAGAATGGGTATGGAGAACTATTTAATTTTTCAACCTGCAAAACTTAGAGCGGTAAGAATTAAGCGTGAATTGTTGGGTAAATTTAAAACTGTTCGTTTTGTAACTTTAGATGGCGCAAGACTTTTTGCATGGTTCATCCCTCCAAAAGAAAACAAACCTACAATATTGTATTTTCATGGGCAGGCAGAATCAATTTTAAATCACCAAGACATTGCTGAATTTGCCATAAAAAATGGTTATGGTTTGTTTATGCTTTCGTATAGAGGTCATTACAGAAGTTGGGGATTACCTTCTGAAAAAGGTATTTATACTGATGCTCAAACCGCAATAAATAAATTAAAAGATTTAGGTATAGAGGCAAAAGATATAATTTTATGGGGACACTCATTAGGTACTACGGTTGCAACAAACACAGCGGTTCATAATGAGGTTAAAGCATTAATTTTACAATCTGCAGTTTTGAATATGCATTATTCTGCAATAGATATGGCTAATTTCTACCTAAGACGATTGCGTGTGCGTTTCTTAAAACGTTATATTAAAAAGCACTTCAAGGATGTTGAATTTATTCAAAAATTTGATAATTTCAAAACATTGCCAAAGGTAAAATGCCCAATTTTGTTGGTTCACTCAAAAACTGATCGTGTTGCACCTTCAAAAAATGCAAGAATTTTGGCTTTAGTTAATAAAAATGCAGAGTTATATTTAGCACCAAGAGGCAGTCACTGGTCAATGAATTGGTGTATAGACAAAATTTCTGAATATATTGCAAACTTAAAATAATATTGATATAATACTTTTGGAGGTATTTATGGAAGAAAAGAAAAGAATAATGTCGGGAATGCGTCCGACTGGCAGACTTCATTTAGGTCATTATATGGGGGTTATTTCAAATTGGGTAAACCTTCAAAATGATTATGATTGCTACTTTTCTGTTGCAGATTGGCATGCGCTTACAACAGGTTACGACAAAACTGAACAGTTAAAAGAAAATGTTTATAACGTTGTAATTGATTGGTTGGCTTCTGGAATTGATCCTAAAAAGGCTACGATTTTTGTTCAATCTTCAATTCCTGAAATCGCTGAGTTAAATATTTATTTAGGCATGGTTACTCCGCAAAATTGGGTGGAACGTGATCCTACTTTGAAAGATATGGCAAAAATTTTAAAATCTAAAGAAGGTACAAATTCTCAAATCGGTTTCGGCTTAATGGGCTATCCAGTATTGATGACGGCTGATATTTTGGCTGTTAATGCTCATTATGTTCCGGTTGGTATTGACCAAGTTGCTCACGTTGAGTTAACTCGTGATATGGCAAGACGATTTAATAATGTATACCACACAGATTATTTTGTTGAGCCGGCACCAAAATTAAATAACTGTCCGCTTTTAACAGGTGTAGACGGTGCTAAAATGGGGAAATCTTTCAATAATGATATTAAAATTTCAGACGATGAAGAAACTACAACAAAACGTATAATGCAATGTATTACCGACCGTTCACGTGTTAGAAAAGATGATTTAGGTCATCCTGACAAATGTGAAGTTGCGTTTAAATATTGGCAAATATTCGGCTCACCTGAAGAAATTGCTCAAGTTGAGTCTGAATGTAAAGCCGGAAAACGTGGTTGTGCAGATTGCAAACGTCAATTGGCTCAAAAGGTTAATGAACATTTTAAAGAAATTCGTGAACGCCGTAAATATTACGAAAATCATATGGATGAAGTTAAAGCAATTCTTGAAGAAGGAACTGTTAAATCAAGAGCTGTATCTTCAAAAATCTTAGCTGATGTAAGAAATATTATCGGAATGTACTAAGATAAATTTTAAGTATAAATAATGAGTAAGGCGCCGATGCAAAGCATCGGCGCCTTACTCTAAAAATAATAATTTACAAATTAGTAAATATTTGTTCTGCGCATTAAATCTGAAAGTTTAACTTCTTTATTGCTAATAGATGGAATGCCTGCTCTAGCATCTTCAATTTTTTTTGATGATGCTTTAAAGCCTGACAAGCCAACTCTCATTGTATCTTCATTTTTTAATGCTAAAGCTGTTTTAAATACTTCTAAAAGTCCCATAGAACCTCCTTCTCGTAAAACAGTATATTCGCATTCCGTAAAATTTTTATCGTACATAAATACTATTTTTATTAATATTTTAGACTTTTATCATGCTATAATTTTTTTATGCAAGATAATATAACACATTTTAATAACGCTGTTGAACTTTTTGAACAGGACTTTTCACGTGAAGAATTGATTAATTTGTTAACTGGTGGGAATGTTGTTGAAAAGCAATTTGCAGTGCTTAATTTAGACGACCTTAAAGATGAGCAAGAGGCTCATTTGCTAGTTTCACACCTCGTAGGTGTTGATGGAAAAATAAGAGAGGCTGTTGCTTTTAAACTTGTTGAATTCATAAAGGTTAAACCTGAGCTGTTTTTGAATGCTGAAAACTTTGACTATTTTGTTAATGGTACGATTGATATAGACGGAAATGTTTGTAGAAAAGCTATTGAGGCTGCTACATATTTAAAATACAGTGAAGAGTTCTCTAAATATTATGTAAAAGGATTATCTAAAATTATTGAAATAGCATTGGATGAGATTTCAAAATTTACATTCAGAGATAAAAAATATACGATAAATAAACAAATTTTTAAAATTTATTGGTGCTTAGAGGCGCTAAAATATTTTTATGAATTTGCGGAATATTCTGAGTTGAAAAATATATTAGTTGATTGTTCAAAACTTCAAGAATACACAGTGAGAGAAAAATGTGCAGATATAATTAAACATATAGATTTGGATGAAGAATTGTCTAAAACGATGTATATTTTAGAGCATGATGAAAATTACTATGTTCGTAAAGTATTTTTGAATAATTAAAAAAATATTAATTTGCAATTAATTTGCTTGCACGTCATGTATGTTTGGTTTATAAATAAAAGGTAAACGTACATATATCAGAAGGAGATAAAGAATATGGTAAACGTAGCAATTAACGGATTCGGTAGAATCGGTCGTAACACATTAAGAGCAGCAATCAGAGAAGGCATTTTTGATAAAATCAACTATGTAGCTATCAATGACCCAGGTTTAAAACCTGAAGATGCAGCTCGTATTTTCAAATATGACTCAGTAATGGGTAAATTCAACGGTACAGTTGAAGCTTATGAAGAAGGTATTATCATCAACGGTAAAAAAATTAAATTCTTCGCAGAAAAAGATCCAGCTCAATTACCTTGGAAAGATTTAGGTGTTGAAGTTGTTATTGAATCAACAGGTTTCTTCACAGATGCAGAAAAAGCAAAAGCTCACATCGCAGCAGGCGCTAAAAAAGTTATCATCTCTGCACCAGCTACAAACGAAGATAAAACAATCGTTTTAGGCGTAAATGAAAAAGAATACGATCCAGCAAAACACAACGTAATTTCAATGGCTTCTTGCACAACTAACTGCTTAGCTCCAGTTGCAAAAGTTATCGATGAAAAATTTGGTATCGTAAAAGGTTTAATGACAACAGTTCACTCATACACAGGTGACCAAAGAATCTTAGATGCCGGTCACAAAGATCCACGTAGAGCTAGAGCTGGTGCTTTAAACATCGTTCCTACAAAAACAGGTGCAGCTAAAGCAGTTGCATTGGTATTACCTCAATTAAAAGGTAAATTGGATGGTTTCGCTATGCGTGTTCCTACTCCAGACGTATCTTTAGTTGACGTTGTATTTGAACTTTCTAAAGACGTAACAGTTGAAGAAGTTAATGCAGCATTAAAAGAAGGCGCTGACGGACATGTATTATGCTATACAGAAGAACCATTAGTATCTTCTGACTACGTTGGTACATCTCAATCATCAACAGTTGACGCACTATTAACTCGTGTAATGGGCGGAAACCAAGTTAAAATCATTTCTTGGTATGATAATGAAATGGGATACTCAACTCGTTTAGCTGAAACTACATTAATGGTAGCTGAAAAATTATAATTTGAAATTATAATTTTTTAAAAATTTTGGGCGGTGCATTTTATGCACCGCCCACTTATTTTATTAACATTTGTAAAAAAAATGTTATAAACAGACAATAAATAATCTTGAAGGGGTTTTGGATTTCTGTGGAGGTTTATCTTTGAAAATTCAAGGTAACAATCAAATAAACTTTGGCTGGAGTTGTGAAACCCATAAAAAAATTATGGAAACAGCAATTAAAGATATGCCTCAATTTGCTAAATACAAAGATACTTTAGCTGACTATGTGCAACGCCCTGACCACGAT
>OIYV01001488.1_pt1 | contig 11162 bp, 10 predicted proteins | sample 1588251 | NCBI WGS metagenome assembly OIYV01 (sample SAMN03283282) | human gut metagenome | biome: human-associated habitat; material: feces | host: Homo sapiens | place: Peru | collected 2012
GTGCGAGCGATTCCGCGGCGATGATATAGAGAAACGTAAACACGCCGCCCCAGAGGAATGCCTTGCACTCGCTCCGCCCGGTTTTATAGAACACCGGGAAGAAAATGAGGTTGAAGCCGCCGTACATCAGAAACGACAGGCCGAAGAACGCCACGTTCGGCTCGATGCCGGCGTTATTGCCTCCCGCGGGATTGATCTTTGCAGAAATTACCGCAAACGGGATGGCGATGAGGATGTTGGCAAGCTCCAGCAGCGCCACGGTAAGGACGCGGGCGCGCACCACGTCGCCCTTGCGCACCGGCAGGAGCGCGGAATAGAAAATGTCGTTCTCGGCGCGGTTGGTTTTGAACGTGAGGAATATGCCGAGCGTCAGATAGAAAAAGCTGACATAATAGGGATACGACGGCACAAGCAGCAGCGCCGCGAGCGCGAAGAAGATATACACGCTCGGATGGATGGCGAGCCGGAACTCCTTATACAGCAGATTTTTCATTCTCTCCCCTCCCGTTCGATGTGCACCATGATGTCCTCCATGCCGATGGGCTCCGCCGCGAGACCGGAAGCCATTGCGTCCTCCGTCTTCATCATCGCTTCAAAGCCGAAGCTCTGCTCGCGAAGGCCGATGGCACATTCTTTTACCGTGTCCGTCAGTTCGTCCCGGCTGCCGGTCACCTTGCGGTAGGTATCGGTGAAGGTGTCGCGGTCGGTGCTCGTGAGGATTTTTCCATTGTGGATGTACGTGATGAGATCGGCGCACTTTTCGAGATCGGATATAATATGCGTGGAGAACAAAATGCTGCGCTCCCCGTTCGCGACCGTGTCGCGGAAAATGTCTAGGAGCTCGTCGCGGCTCACCGGGTCAAGGCCGCTGGTGGGTTCGTCCAGTATAAGCAGCCGGGCATTGTGGCTCAGCGCCAAGGCGATCATGTACTTGACCTTCATGCCGCTGGAAAGCTGATCCACCCGCTTGCTCTCATCAATGGCGAAAAGCTGCAGATAATGGCGGTATTTTTCCTGGTCCCAGTTCTCGTAAAACCGCCGGACCACGTCGGTAAGGGTAGCGATTGTTTTCTTGGGGTAGAAGTCGATGCCCCCCAGCACCACCCCGATATTCTCCTTGATGAATTTCTCGCCCCCGGAAAAGCTCCGGCCAAGGATCTCCACCTGACCGGCATCCGGATGCACCAGGCCCAAAACGGACTTGATGGTAGTGCTCTTGCCGGCGCCGTTGCGGCCGATGAAGCCCATCACCGCCCCCTGGGGCACGGTAAAGGACACGTGATCCAGGGTAAAGGCCGGGTAGCGCTTCGTCAGGCCCTGTACCTCCAGCACATTCATTCGTCCTCAGCCTCCTCGTCTTCGCCGTCCGGCAGCGCGGCAAACACCTTGCGCAGCATGGGGTTCAGCTTCTCCGCCGTCTGCAGGGCCAGCCCCTTTTTCTTGTCCGCCAGCAGCACCAGTGTGTCTCCGGGCTGGAGACCGAACATATCCCGGGCCTCCTTGGGGATGACGATCTGCCCCTTCGGTCCGAGCCTGACGCTGCTCATATAATACCGTTCCTTCTTATCCATACAGCCCCTCCTTTTGGTATGATTGGTATAACTTTTCTTACTTTTCTGCATTTTATACCTGAACCGACGGATTGTCAAGGGGCAGTTTTCGTGCTATACTGGCATACAGAAACGCATAAGGAGTACGCTCATGAACCTATGTGACCGCAACGATATACAGGCTCTGCTGGCCCGCCACGGCTTCCGCTTCGCCAAGTCCCTGGGGCAGAACTTCCTCATCGAGGGCTGGGTGGCGGAGGACATCGCCGCCGCCGGCTGCCCGGAGGGCTGCGGCGTGCTGGAGGTCGGCCCGGGCATCGGCGCGCTGACGGTGCAGCTGGCCCGCCGCGCGGAAAAGGTGGTGTCCGTGGAGCTGGACCGCCGGCTGCCGCCGGTGCTGGCGGAGACCATGGCCGACTTCCCCAACTTCACGCTGGTGGAGGGCGACGTGATGCAGCAGGATCTGTCCGCCCTGGTGCGGCAGCATTTCTCCGGTCTGCAGCCGGTGCTGTGCGCCAACCTGCCCTACAACATCACCACGCCGTTCCTCACCGCCTGCGTGGAGGCAGGCTGCTTTGAGAGCCTGACCGTCCTGATCCAGAAGGAGGTGGCCCAGCGCATCTGCGCCGCCCCCGGCACGGCGGATTACGGCGCGTTCACGGTGCTGATGCAGTATTACACGCAGCCGGAGCTGCTGTTCACCGTGCCCAACACCTGTTTTTTGCCGCCGCCCAAGGTCACGTCCGCCGTGGTGCGGTGCATCACCCGGAAAACGCCGCCGGTGCAGGTCAAATCCGTGGACGCTTTCTGGCGCACCGTCCGGGCGGGGTTCGCCCTGCGGCGGAAAACGCTGGTGAACAGCTTGCAGACCGGCTGGCAGCTGCCCAAGGAGCAGCTCACCGCCATCGTCACCGCCTGCGGTCTTGAGTCCGGCGTTCGGGGCGAGCGGCTGGGACTGGAGGAATACGCTCGGCTGGCGGATGCGCTGTATGAGGCCGCGAAATAGAAAGTTTACATAATAACACCCGCGGCAATGCCGCGGGTGTTATTTCATGATGCGTGGGTTTTCGGTATGGTGTGGGGGCGGGGTTCTGTCAGCGCAGTTTTTTCCAGCGACGATGGTGCAGTGAGCCGACTACAACGGGGCAGCTTACCGCGCGGGCAAAGGCCTCGGTCAGTGCCGGGGAGAATCCCGGGTCTTCGATTTGGTTTACATAAATCACATCAAAACTGCCCTCGGCCATCAGCACCCGGGCCGCCAGCTCCGGGGTGATGACCGTGTCCTCCGTCACCCCCGCCAAAGCGGCGTACAGCGCAGGGCGGTGAGCCGCTTGACGGATGGCCTGCCCGAAGGCGGACGCACCCAGCACGCACACCGTCCGCCGCCGTTGGGGCGGCAGGACGGGCTCCCACGTCTCGTGGGCCTTGGCGGGCAGGCGCTTTGAGCCGTCCGCCTCCACCAGCACAAAGTCCGCCGCCGTCTCCCAGCCGGGGAAGTCCGGTGCGGTGAGCTTGCCCTCCGCCGTGAAGCTGCCTGCGCAGACCGCGCCGTGAGAGGTCAATGCCGACGTCAGCTCCGCCGCCGTGGCCGCGAAGGGGTACTGGGGCGGCCTCATGATATGGGTGGTGGTGGCCAGCAGCACCGTGCCGTAAGGCCGCAGCTCCTCCGCCAGCTCATACAGCAGGCCGGTCTTGCCGCCGCTGCCCATCACCGCCGTCAGCCCCTTTTCTATTTCCAGCAATTCCCACAACTGCGCCATGACGCCGCCTCCTCTGTTTTCCCCATATTACCACGTTTGCCCGCCGCGTGCAACGAAATCCGGCGCAAAAGTTCCACTTTTGCCGCCGTCCTCCTGCAAAACTTGACAAAAATGGTGGGAAGTGCTATACTCCAAAAGTCTTTCTGTTTGGTAACAAAAGTTACAAATAGTTTCAATTCTATTGCCGTGCCCTGTTTGGAACGCCAATGGCGCGGCTATACTTCGAGGTACTATGGAAAGAATGGAAGCAACAACACACCGGCACGTCACCCCGGTCACCGTGTGCCAGGCTATACACAACGTACCGTATCACGCGGCGGGCTGGCTCATCCGGGCCGTCCGCAGCGTGGGCCGCTGCTTTGCCTGGACGTGGGACGCGGTGGTCTGCGAGTGCCGCCGTGACGCTTTGGCGCTGCGCCGCTGGTTTTTCCGCTCCGCGCCGGTGCGAGCCTGGCGCGCTCTGCGCCGCTCGCCGACGCTCAACGGGTTTGCCGACGCGCTGCGCGCTAACCCGCTGGTGCGGCTCATGACCATGATCGCCGTGACGGCGCTGGTGTTCGTGGGTGCGGTGAGCTACGATCCGCCCCGGACGGTGGACGCCATCTGCATTGTGGTGGACGGCGACGGCCCCCACGTACTGGATCAGCGCAGTGAGACTCGTGACTACCGCGACCTGCTGCTGCGCCGGAGCGTGGGCGACAACGCGCTCCAGCTTGTTTTACAGCCGGGGCGCACCGTCACCGTGAACCATGCCGGGCAGGTCAATACCTATACCACCCGCGCCGAGCGGCTGGGGGCTTTTCTGCACCGGACCGGCATCGCTTTGGGTGAGGACGAGATGGTGGAGCTGAACACCACCGGCGACCAGCTGGCGCTGCACATCAGCCACACGCTGACGTACCAGCACTATGTGGTGGTGGAGACGGATTATCAGGTGCGGCGCATCGCCGATCCCCTGATGGACAAGGGAACGGAGCAGGTGCTGCGCAAGGGCGTAAAGGGCCAGGTCGTCGAGACGTATGAGGACACGGTGGTCAGCGGTGAGGTGGTGTCCACCAAATACGTGGGCGCCAGCCACGATACGTCCCACGCGGAGATCGTGCTGTACGGCACGCGGGTCTATGAGGTAGCGCGGGACGACACCATCGCGGAGGACCATCCCAACGAAAACGGCGAGGGCGGCTATCTGCTCTTTAAGTCCGGTGACACCATGACGTACTCCAAGGCCATGCTGTGCAATTCCACCGCCTATTACAGCGGCGGCGAGCACGGCGCGGCGTGGACCACGGCGGTGGGCGCCAGCGTGGGGCTGGGGACGATCGCCGTCGATCCGAAGGTCATTCCCTATTACACCAATATGTTCATCCAGACGCCCACCGGCAGTCGCGTGTACGGCATGGGCACTGCGCTGGACTGCGGCGGCGCGATCAAGGGCAACATCGTCGATCTGTGGTTTCCCACCTACGCCGACTGCGCGCGCTGGGGACGGCGGAACGTGACGGTCTATATCCTGGATAAGAAGGCATAAAGCGTATAAGAAAGGAGACGTCTTTGGCGTCTCTTTTCTTATACTTGCAAAGCGACGCCGTTTTCTGTATCATAACAGGCAGACGCCTACTATTAATTATATTGTAAGGAGTACCGCCCATGAAAAGAGTTCTGATCCTGTCCAACGAGGAGAGCGCCGAAAGTCCCGGTCTGATCACCGATGCGGTGCGCTATGGATTGCCCCAGGGGCTGTGCAACATTCCCAACCTGCAGAGTGTCGTGAGGAGTCTGGGGGCATACGAGGTGGTCGTCCTCTATCACAAGCAGATCGGTGAGGTCGGCCGGCTTGCCCCGGACGCAGTCCTTCTGTCCGGCATTTTCACAGACAGGGCGCTGCCCTATGACACGGTGCTGCGCGAGTACGAGGGAGTCATCTCCTGGCTTCGCACGGCGGACGTTCCCACCTTCGGCATCTGTCTCGGCCTGCAGCTGATCTGCGCCGCCTTCGGCGTGGGCATCCGGAGACTTCCCGGGGAGGGCGAATTTGGCTTCAAGCCGCTGTACCGGCAGACAGCCCATCCCCTGCTGGAGGGCGTCGCAGAGCCGCTGCACTGTCTGGAGCTGCACCGGTGCGAAATAGACCACGTGCCGGAGGGCTTTTCCCTGTTGCTCAGCTCGGACCTGTGCCGCGGCCAGATGATCGCTCACGCGTCCCGCCCCCTGTTCGGCACGCAGTTTCATCCGGAATTGACTGACGGGTATCATCGTGATGGCATCCAGTTACTGGAAAACTTTCTGCGGCTGTACTGACGGATAACACCGGCGGCCCGCATTTTCGCTGCCGCGGAGGCCGTTATATCACATGTACTGATTGCTGACAGTACAAATAATAATGGCCAAACATAATTTTTGTGTAAATCGCAAAATTTTTTTTAGATATTTCGTGACTCTGTATCTTGAAATTGTCGAAATCAGTCGGTATAATGTCGTTATGGTGCAGCTGGATATGGCTATATGAACAAGACCGTATACCTCGCACAAATTCAAAGGAGGAAAACACACATGAAAAAGTTTCTGGCACTGCTTCTTGCGTTGGTCATGGCTCTGAGCCTGGTGGCCTGCGGCAAGAAGGACGATGACTCCAAGAAGGACGACAACAGCACCAACGATATGGCCGGCAGCGTGGCCATGGTTCTGCCCGGTCTGGTGACCGACAAGGCTTTCAATCAGTTCACCTACGAGGGTATGATGAAGGCCGCTCAGGAAAAGGGCATTAAGACTGCCTACAAGGAGAACGTTGCTCAGGATGAGCAGGTCGAGGTTCTGCGTCAGTTTGCTCAGGCCGGCTATGAGATCGTCATCGGCCAGGGCGGCCAGTTCGGCGATGCCGTGGCCACCGTTGCCAAGGAGTTCCCCGATACCAAGTTCGTGTTCTCCGTCGGTACGGATACCTATGGTCTGCCCAACATGACCGCTGCTACCATCGACTACGGTCACGCTGGTTTCGTGGCTGGCGTTCTGGCTGCCATGTATACCAAGAGCAACAAGGTCGCTTTTATCCTGGGCGAGTACTATGAGACTCACCGTGCTATGTACAGAGGCATCGTTGCCGGTCTGCAGCAGATCAACCCCGACATCGAGGTCGTTGAGGTTCTGACCGGCGACTGGGCTGATACCGTTAAGGCCCGCGAGTGCGCCCTGTCCGCTATCTCCTCCGGCTGTGACGTTCTGATCCCCTGCCTGGATGCTGCCGGCGCCGGTGTGGCTGCCGCTGCTCAGGACTCTGAGGGCGTCGTGGTCGTCGGTACTGTGGCTGACTACGCTGTTGACTACAGTGCTCCTGATGTCACCGCCGCTTCCGCCGTGTTCGCTTGGGATGCTCTGGGCTATGCCGAGGCTCTGGGTGACATCTGCGATGGTCAGGCTCACGTCATCGGTGTGGCTGACGGCGGCGTCAAGGCTGTCATCAACACCACTCTGACTGAGGAGCAGCAGGCTGCTTATGATGCCGCCATCAATGGTCTGGCTAACGGCAGCATCACCTTCTGATCGTATTTTGATCGTTTAAGAAATTCATAAAAGAATGTCCGTAAGGATCATAGGATTCTATGAATCCTTACGGACATTCCTTAATATCGCTGAGGGAGGTATTCCTTTGGACAATTCCAATTACGCCCTGCAAATGCAAGATATAACCGTGGAATTTCCCGGTGTTCTTGCCAACAATCACGTGAGCATCGATTGCAAAAAAGGCGAAGTCCTGGGCCTTCTCGGAGAGAACGGCGCAGGCAAGACGACGTTGATGAACGTCCTTTACGGTCTGTATGAGCCTACCACAGGCAAAGTCTTTTTGGATGGCAAGGAAGTACATATCACTTCCCCCCTGGAAGCCATTAAAAACGGTATTGGCATGGTGCACCAGCACTTTAAACTGGTGGATACGCTTTCTGTTATCGAGAATGTAATTCTCGGTATTAAAGATGATAAACAGCGACTGGACCTTGAGTCCGCTAAGAAGCGGCTGCTGGAGCTCTGCGAGGAGTATGAGCTGTATGTTGATCCCGATGAGGTGGTCTGGAGACTGCCCGTTGGTAAGCAGCAGTGGGTCGAGATCCTCAAGGCTCTCTACCGCGACTGCAAGCTGCTGATCCTGGACGAGCCTACCGCCGTCCTTACTCCGTCCGAGAGTGACCAGCTCTGCAAGGCGATCCACAAGATCACCGAGTCCGGGCGTGCGGTCATTTTCATCAGCCACAAGCTGCGCGAGGTGATCGAGATCACGGATCGCGTTACCGTCCTGCGTGACGGCAACTACATCGGCACGGTGGACACCAAGGATGCCACCCAGGTGACCCTGGCTGAGATGATGGTGGGCCGCCCCGTCACCATTGAGCGCAAGGCGCGCCCTGTTTTCGAAAAGAAAGAGCCCGTTCTGGTGATGAAGGATGTCAATGCCAACGACGACCGCGGCATCCAGGCGCTGAAGAACTTCAACCTCACCGTTCATTCCGGTGAGATCGTCGGTGTGGCCGGCGTGGACGGCAACGGACAGCGGGAGCTGGCGGAGTGCATCGTGGGCCTTCGCAAGCCCACCTCCGGTACCGTCACCATTAAGGACAAGCTCGTGACCAAGGTCATCGCCGACCCCTCTTTCGTGGGCTTTATCCCGGAGGACCGTCAGAAGACCGGTCTGGTGATGGATTTCAGCATCGCTGACAACATGATCATCAAGGACTATACCAACGAGCCCTTTGCCAAGAACGGTGTTCTGAACTACAAGAATATCAAGTCCAGCGCCCGCGAGCTTATCAAAAAATACAACGTCAAGACGCCCAGCGAGGATGTCCGCGTGCGCAACCTCTCCGGCGGCAACCAGCAGAAGGTGGTCATCGCCCGCGAGCTGGACCCCGAGCCCGTTCTCGACATCGCGGCGCACCCCACCCGCGGTCTGGACCTGGGCGCAGTGGTCAACGTCCACGACATTCTTCTCAAGGAACGCAACCGCGGCGCAGCTGTGCTGTTCATCAGCGCCGAGCTGCAGGAGGTCATGGCGCTCAGCGATCGTATCATCGTGCTTTACAGCGGTCAGATCATGGGCGATCTGGACGGCGAAACCGCGGACCAGAATGTGATCGGTCAGATGATGCTGGGTCAGAATGTTGAGGTGAAAGAATGAATATGAAAAAGGGAAAAACCATTCGTATTCCGCTTCTCGGCGACATGGTCGTATCGCTCTACCGCACCCTCATCGGCATTGCTTTGGGTCTGGTGGCCAGCGGCATTCTGATCGCCATCTCCGGTGTCAACCCCTTCACGGCGTATGGCGCTCTGATCAAGGGTGCTTTCGGCAGCAAGTACGCTATCAGTAACGTGCTGGTACGTTCCTCCCCGCTGCTGCTGGGCGGCATCGGCGTGGCCATCGGTATCAAGGCCGGTGTGTGGAACACCGGTATCGAGGGTTATATGTACCTGGGCGCTATCGGCGCTGCCATGTTCGGCGTCATGGATTTGGGTCTGTCCCCTATCGTACACATCCTTCTGTGTATGCTGGCGGCCATGTTCTTCGCAGGTGTGTGGGGTGCCATCCCCGGTTTCCTGAAGGCGTATATGAACGTCAACGAGGTCACCTGCACCATCATGATGAACTATATCGCCATCTATCTGACCAACTGGGTGGTCTCCAGCTTTGCCCATGTGGCGGACACCAGCGCGTTCTATCCCATGTCCAAATCCTTTGCAGAGACCACATCCCTGCCCATCCTGCTGCGCGGCTCCAGCCTGCACCCCGGTCCGTTTATCGGCATCGTGCTGTGCCTGCTGTTCCACTTCCTGCTGAACTACACCTCCTTCGGCTTCCGCACCAAGATGCTGGGCTCCAACCCCTTTGCCGCCCAGTATTCCGGCGTGAATGCCAAGCGTCAGATCATGATCGTCATCATCATCGGCGCTGTGATCGGCGGTCTGTCCGGCGCTATTGAGGTCCTGGGCCTGAAGCACCGCGTATACATGGAGTTCGTTACCGGCGTCGGCTACGAGAGCGTAGCCGTGGCCCTGCTGGCCGGCGGCAACCCCCTGGGCGTGATCATCTCCGCACTGTTCTTCGCCATTTTGAAGGCCGGCGGTGCGACCATGTCCATTGAAACAGGCGTTTCCTCCTCCATGAACTCCATCATCATTGCGCTGTGTATGCTGTTCGTTATCGGCGTAGGCGTTGCGGACGCCCGCAGAATGAAGAAGATCGTTGACACGGACAAGGACGATGCCGGTGAAGAGCCCGCCGCAGCGATTGAAACCGAAACAAAGGAGGAACAGTAATGGGTACTATTCTTGTTGATTGGCTTCAAGCTGCCCTGCGTTATGCAGCGCCTCTGCTGCTGGTCGCTGTGGGTGAAGTGTTCGCCGAGCGCAGCGGCGTGATCAATATGGGTGTCGAGGGCATTATGCTGGTCGGTGCTCTGGCCGGTGTTGCCGGTGCGTATTACCTCAAAAGCCTGGTCCTGGCCGTTCTGATCACCATCATCGTCGGCGCGCTCATGGGTCTGGTCGTCTCCTATCTTACAGTCTCCCGCCGCACGAACCAGGTGGTCACCGGTCTGATGATCAATATGCTGTGCCTGGGTGCGACAGATATGCTGTTTTCCATGATGTCAGAGACACGCACCAACCGCTGCGAGACTTTCCCCATCATTTTCCCGGAATTCATGCAGAATATCCCGGTGATCGGCAAGATCCTGTTCTGCCAGCCCATCAGCACCTGGATCGCGTTTGTCCTGCCCATATTTGCCGCGTACTTCATGTATAAGACCCGCTGGGGTCTGAATGTCCGCGCCGTGGGTGATAACCCCAAGGCTGCCGCTACTGCCGGTCTGGACGTTATCAAGATCAAGTATCAGACCGTGATCCTCAGCGGCATCTTCGCTGCCCTGGGCGGCTGCGCACTGACGCTGGCCGAGGTCGGTTACTTCTCCGCCGGCGGCATGGCCAATGGCCGCGGCTTCATCGTTATGGCGGCCTGCGTGGTCGGCGGCTGGGATCCCATCCGCACTTCTCTGGTCTGCCTGGCCTTCGGCGCTGCCGATGCGGCCCAGATCCGTATCCAAACACTGTCCAACTTCCCCTATCAGTTCCTGCAGATGTTCCCCTATGTGGTCACTGTCATCGCCCTGGCCATCATGGTCAAGCGCTCCCGTGTGCCCAAGACCTGGGGTGCTGCGTATGATCCCAAGGACGTCTGATAAGATCGGAAGCAGGGTGCTCTTATGAAAAAAATTCTGATCATCAATCCCAACAGCTCCCAGCAGATGACCGACGATATTCGTCATACCGTGTCCTATGCCCAAAGCGACCGTGTTTCCATTGACGTCGTCCGCATGGAGAAGAGTCCTTTCGTTCTGGAGTGCTTCAGCGACTATACGATGGCCGGTGCGCAGGTTATCAGCTATCTCAACGGGCTGAAGGGCCAGAGTCCCTTCCCCTATGATGGTGTGTTGCTGGCCTGCATGGGCGACCCGTGCCTGTACGGCGTAAAAGAAGCGTGCCCCGTACCCCTGGTGGGCATTGCCGAAGCGGGTATCGCCATGGCGACGCTCTGCGGTGCCAAGTTCTCCATTCTCGCCTCCTCTGCCAAGGCAAAGCCGATGATGGAGTCCATGGTCCAGCAGTACGGCATGAATGACCGCATGGCCTCTGTGGAAACGTTTGATCTCCCCATTGAGGACTTTATGAAGGACCGTGATCTCCTGTGCCGCAAGGTGAAGGAAACAGCGGACTCTGCGTCCGCCAAAGGTGCGGAGGTTCTTCTGCTGGGCTGTGCCGGCATGACCATGATCAGCGATGTGCTGGATGCGGTTGCCGGGATCATACA
>OIYV01001492.1_pt1 | contig 11126 bp, 9 predicted proteins | sample 1588251 | NCBI WGS metagenome assembly OIYV01 (sample SAMN03283282) | human gut metagenome | biome: human-associated habitat; material: feces | host: Homo sapiens | place: Peru | collected 2012
ATATCCAGGAGCAGAAATAGAAAAAAGAGAAATGCAATATTTATATAATGATGAAGATTTATACTATTTCATGGATAATGAAACATACGAACAAATGCCTTTAAATAAAGAACAATTAGGAGATGCTTTAAAATACATTAAAGAAAATATGAATGTTAAAATCTTATCATTCAAAGGAAATGTATTTGCAGTAGAACCACCAATGTTCGTAGAATTAGAAGTAACATACACAGAACCAGGATTTGCTGGAAATACAACAACAACATCTGGAAAACCAGCAAAATTAGAAAATGGTTTTGAAATAATAGTACCTTTATTTATTAACATTGGAGATATTGTTAAAATAGATACTAGAACTGGTGATTATATGGAAAGAGTTAACTAATTTTAGTTAACTCCTATTTTTAATAAAATTGCGAATTACTAGTTAATATATGCTTATTAGAAATTTATAAAATTAAAAAGAAAGGATATTGAATTATGTCAGATTTAACCAAAAGATTTCAGGAAATTATGAAAGATATTGAAAATAATATTTCAGATGAAAAACAATTTGAGTACATTAATAAAAAAATAGCAGAAATTTCTATGCTTCATATGGATATAATAGATGAAATGGCTAATATTATAAAAAACAAAATTGAAAATATTGAGAAAGTCCAATCCTCAATTGAAAATAAGGTTACTAAAATTGAAACATCTATCGCTGGAATTGAAAGTGATATATATGAAGACAGTTTTGATTTTGAAATTGTATGTCCATATTGTAATAATGAATTTACAGCAGATATAGAATCAAAATCAGATATAAGATGTCCAGAATGTAATAATGTAATTGAATTAGACTGGAACGGAGACGAAACTACAGGATGCTCTGGTAGTTGTTCTAGCTGTGGTTCAAACTGTGGTGGCTCATTTTTAGATGATGATTTAGATGAAGATTTTAACAATCATGACGATGATGATGATATGTAAAAGTATTAATATGCTGTAGGATTACTAAATTTAGGATTTAGTAATCCTTTTTTATTTATATATTTTTTCTTTATTTTTTTTAATTTTTCCCAGTTTCTTTTTAATTTTATCTATTACAATTATTATTATTTTTAATTTTATTATTTATTTTATTGTTACAATCAACAAACCTAAAAAAGAGTAAGTGGATCAATTGTTACATTCTTCTTTTTTATACTTAAATGTAAATGTGATCCAGTAGTAGCTCCATTAGTTGGATTTCCATTTGCATCTTTATACGGATTTCCTGTAAAACCATATACATTTTTAGGTCCTACTTGTGCAATAACTTGACCTTGATATACATATTCTCCAACATGAACTATATAATTAGGTGAAATATGATGGAATGTTACAGTGTATTCCTCATTTTGTACAACAACACTATACCCCCCACTTCCCATAAATCCAGTACGTGTAACTATTCCTGATATAACAGAAATTATATTAGTTCCTGCAGGTGCTGGAATATCAATTCCACCATGAAAAGATGTAGCACCGGCGGTTGGACTACTTCTATTACCGAAATATGAACTTATTCTACTATATCCTGGTAAAGGCCAATATACATTATTATAAGATAATATTTTTCCATTAAAAAAATTTAAATTTCCATTTGAAGTTTGATTATAATTTTCATTAAAATTTTGATTAACTAAATCATTTGATAAAAATGGTATAAAAAATATACAAATAAAAATAACAAATAATGAAATAACAAGAAAATAATTTTTAGAAATTTTTGAGACATTAAACATAATTGAATAAATTAAAGCTTTTCTCCTTTTTAAATTTAGGTTTTAATACTGGTAAACCTATTAACCTTTTATAGTAAGTACTAAGCAAAATATAAATAAAATTATTACTACTTTCAATATATGGATTACAAAAGAACTTATTCCCCTATTTTACAGCGTTATATAAATTATAAATGAACCCAGTACGAATTTAGGTTCATTTATAAAATTTCAACCGCATCAATTATTTTTTGAACGCAAAAAATTTGCTTAAGAAGAAATTTAATACAATAACTAAAACAGTAATTGTTAATTTACTGATTAAATTTGGAATATTTAAAACATTAAATAATAACATAAATCCAAAGAATTCCACAATCATTGTAAATAATCTTGCTGAGAAAAATTTTAGCATTTCCATAAAAATTTCTTTGAAATTAGATGCTTTAGAATTAAAAACTAATCTTCTATTTGTAATATATGCAAAAACAACAGCTAAAAATATAGCTATTACATTTGAAATATTTTCATTTACATGACAAAATGTAGTTAATACATAAAATGTACCCACATTTACAACAGTTGTTAGTACCCCAAAAACAATGTAAAGAATTACTTCTTTTGTCATAAATTTTTTTATTATAGAATTAATTAATTTGATTATTTTCTGCATAAATTCTCCATTCTTTAATACATATATTTAGGTTTTATTAATTGGATAACCTATAAATCCAATAAATCCAAAAATAACTTTGATACTCCCATACCAAAGTTACTTTTAACTCCTCTTGGGAGCAATATTGGCAGGGGTAGTAGGATTCGAACCCACACAGGCGGTTTTGGAGACCGATGTGCTACCATTGACACTATACCCCTATCTGTTCAACAATATTTATATTAACATATTTATTATATTCGCGCAATAGATTTCTTAAAATTTCCGAAAATAAATTTTTTGCTTTTACCTGTATATATTGCTTTTACTTTACAAATTTGTATTTAGTTTTTTAACTTGGCAAATAATTTTCTGTACCACAATTGTGTACTTGACTAACCCAAAAATATATAGTAATATTATATATTATAAAATATATAAGAAACAAATAAAAAAGAATAGGTGGTTTTTAATTAATGTTATGTACAAAATGTAAGAAAAACACAGCAGTTGTTTTTCTAAATAAACTTGATGAATCAGGCAACCAAAAATTAGAGGGGCTTTGCTATGATTGTGCCAAAAGTTTAGGTATAAACCCTTTAGAAGCATTAGCAAAACAAGCTAATTTAAATGAAAATGACATAGAAGATATGACAAGACAATTCGAAAACATGTTTAATGATTTATCAGAAAACATGAGTGATGAAGAAATAAATAATTTAATGTCTGGAAATCCAGAAGATTTAGAAAACATGGACTCTAATACATTAGGTTCAATTTTTTCAGGTATATTTGGAACAACCCCAAACCCTACCTCATCTTCTGAATCACAAGCTTCTCAAAATTCAGATAAAACTCAAAAAGTAAAAATTGATAAAAAACAAAATAAAAAGAAAAAAGCTTTAGATACATATGGAACTAATTTAACAATAAAAGCAAAAAATAACCAATTAGATGCTGTAATAGGTCGTGATAGAGAAATTCAAAGGATTGTACAAATTTTAAATAGACGTTCAAAAAACAATCCATGTCTAATAGGTGAACCTGGTGTTGGTAAAACTGCTATTGCTCAAGGTTTAGCAATAAAAATAGCAAATGGAAATGTTCCTGCTAAACTTTTAAATAAAGAGGTTTACCTTTTAGATATGACTGCAGTTGTGGCTGGAACACAATTTAGAGGTCAATTTGAAGCTAGAATGAAATCTATAATAGATGAATGCAAAAATTTGGGTAATATCATTTTAGTTATAGATGAAATTCACAATATAATTGGTGCAGGTGATGCAGAGCATTCTATGAATGCTGCTAATATCTTGAAACCATCATTATCAAATGGTGAAATTCAATTAATTGGTACTACCACTCTAAAAGAATATAGAAAATATATTGAAAAAGATTCTGCTCTTGAAAGAAGATTTCAACCTGTAAAAATTGAAGAACCTTCTGTTGAAGATTCTATTGAAATATTAAATGGTATAAAAAAATATTACGAAGATTATCATAAAGTAAAAATTTCAAAAGACGTTATAAAAAATACTGTTATAATGTCTGAAAAATATATTCATGATAGATTTTTACCAGATAAAGCTATTGATATTCTAGATGAGGCTTGTTCAAGAATTAATTTAAATAATAAACAATTATATCAATTGGAAGTTTTAAAAAATGAATTAAAAAAAGTCCAAGAAGAAAAAGAAGAGGCTGCTTCTGCAGATTCAACTGAAGATTATCAAAAAGCTGCTGAACTAAAAACTAAAGAATGCCAATTAAATGAACAAATTGATAAACTTAATAAATCAATGAAAACTGTTAGTTTATCTGTTCAAGATATAGCAAATGTAATAGAACATTGGACTAAAATTCCTGTTAAAAAAATTACAGAAGCTGAAACACAAAAACTATTAAATTTGGAAACTAATTTGCATAATAGAGTAATTGGTCAAGATGAAGCTGTAGAAGCTGTTTCAAGAGCAATAAGAAGAAATCGTGCAGGACTTAAAACAACAAAACGTCCACCATCATTTATATTTGTAGGACCTACAGGTGTTGGTAAAACTGAACTTGCTAAATCTCTTGCATATGAAATGTTTGGAAATGAAAACTCAATTATTAGAATAGATATGTCTGAATATATGGAAGGACACTCAACTTCAAAATTAATTGGTTCCCCTCCAGGCTATGTTGGATATGATGATGCTGGTCAACTTACAGAAAAAGTTAAACGTAACCCATACTCTATAATTTTATTAGATGAAATTGAAAAAGCTCATCCAGATGTTTTTAACATATTATTACAAGTTTTAGATGAAGGTAGATTAACAGATTCACAAGGTAACACAGTTAATTTTGAAAATACTATAATAATTATGACATCAAATGCTGGTTCAACATCAAATACTAATTCAATAGGTTTTGGTGCCACATCAGAAGCTAAAAGAAACAAAATTTTAGATAGTTTACGCGAAATATTTAGGCCTGAATTTTTAAACAGAATTGATGAAATTGTTGTATTTGAACAATTATCAAAAGAACAATTGCTTCAAATAGTTAATCTAATGCTTTCAGAAACTGCAAAAGTTTTACAAGATAAAGATATTACAATGGAAGTTTCCGCAGAAGCTAAAGAATTCATTTTACAACAAGGAACAGATTTAAAATATGGTGCACGTCCTTTACGAAGAGCTATTCAAAGATATATTGAAGATGAAATATCTGATTTAATTTTAAAATCAGAACTAAAAAACGGACAAAAAATAACAATAACATTTGACACTAAGTTACATTTTAATGTACAATAGACTTGTATAAATCATAAAAATGGAGGAATTTATATGCTTAAACATGTACCAAACACTTTAACAATAGCACGTTTTATATTAATTCCATTTATACTAACATCTTTAATTAATGATAATTATTTTTTAACATTTATATTATTAACAATTTCTGGATTAACTGATGTTTTAGATGGTTTTCTTGCTAGGAAATTTAATTTAATAACTAACTTTGGAAAATTAATAGATCCATTAGCAGATAAATCTACTCAAATAGCAATCTTAGCTACTTTAGCTTTAAAAAATATTATCCCTATATGGATGATTGTTGTTCTATTTTTAAAAGAATTTCTTATGATTGCAGGAGCATCATTCTTATATGGAAAAGAATTGGTTGTATCAAGCAGATGGTATGGAAAATTGGCTACTGTACTTTTTTATGTAGCAATAGTTTCATCTCTTGCTATAAATTATTTCAATATTAGTTTTAAATTTGATATATATATATATTATTTAGCTTTAATATTTACAATCTTCTCATTATATATGTATTTTCAAGCTTTTTATAAGCAAGGATATTTAAAAAAAGAAAATTTAAAAATTAACAAATAAAAAATTACCAAAGAGGTTATTCCTCTTTGGCAATTTTTTTATTATTGAAATTATTAATTTTGTTGATTTCCTTGACTTCATTGATTTTATTAATTTTATTAATTTTGTTATTAATGAATATTATAAATTTAAGTGAATTTTAATATTTCTTTATTTTAAACACTCTATTTAATTATTAATATTTTCACTCAAAATCTTCCAAAAACTTATTTAAATTTTCCTTTCCTACAATCTCAATTCCTTTTTCCAATCTATTTAAATCTTCCTCTGGTAAATATTGGACGGAAATGTCTGTTAACCCTTTAAAAATGTATTCTCCAATATCATTTTTACGATTTATACTAATATATCCATCAGATTCCCTTAATATATAATGTTCTTCACATATTCCCGAATTATTCCTGGAAATTTTAATTTCATTTGCTGTAAATTCATCTATATTCCACCCTTCATAATACTTTTGCACCTTTTCCTTATTTAAATTAACTATTTCCCTTGGTACAATTGCTCTTACTGTTGTGGTATGACCACATTTTCCAAATTTTTGCGTACTTATTACTTCAGCATTTGGAGAAATTGTTATATCATATGAACTGGTATCTATAGTCTTTTCTTTTTCATTATCAGCTAACACTGCATGGTTTTGTTCTTCTTTCTTTGAGAAATTTGTAAAAGAATTTATTATAAATCCACATATTACTGAAACTGCAAATAATGCAACAATCAAAACTACTATTACCCATTTTTTCATAAAATCACCTTGTCCTTTTATCCTATTATTGCACATTTTTAGAAAATTTATACATTTGCAATAATTTGTTACTTGAATTTCTTTATTTTTACTTTCTTACCATCTGTTGTAATTACTATCTCCCCCATTTCATCAGTCCTATAAATTTCTACATCTTTCATTTTTAAATTTTGAATTGTATTATTTGAAGGATGTCCAAATTTGTTATTTTCACCAACTCCTATTATTGCATATTTAGGCTCCACTGCATTCAAAAATTCTAAAGTAGATGATGTTTTAGAACCATGATGTGCCACCTTTAAAACATCTGATTTTAATATATCTAAATTTTCCTTATATTTACTTAAGATTGCCTTTTCAGCTATTTTCTCAATATCACCTGTACATAATATTGAAAAATTTTTATATACAATTTTGCACACTAATGAATTATTATTAATAGAATTTTCATAAATTATATTGTTTTTATAAGGCCATAAAACATCGACATACACATTCTTCTCTATATTTATCCTATCACCACTTTCCACTATTTTAATATTTATTCTCTTTTCCTTAGCTATTTCTATGAATTTTTCATAATTACGGCAAGATTTATATTGCCTACCAATTATTATCGTTTTTACTTTAAGTTTTGTTATTGCATATAATAATCCGCCCACAATGATCTGAATCAAAATGAGAAAAAATCATATAATCTATATTTTTTATTTTTCTATTTAATAAATATGGAACTAGTACCTTTTCTCCAACATTATAATCTCCTATCTCGCTTCCACCACCATCTATTAGAATTGTTTTATTAGCTTTTGTTATTATTAAAGTACTATCTCCTTGACCAACATCAATGAAAAATATCTTAAAATTATTATTGTATATTGGGATAAATTTAGCTAAAATTACTACTATGCTAAAAATCACTATTATTCTTTTGCACATTTTATAATTTATATTATTTATAACCTTTGAACGATAATAGAAAAAATATATAATTGCAATATAATATAACACAACTGTAATAATATTAGGTGTTGTAACTAATACTCTTGTAATTTCAATATTTGATGAAAATATCGCAATATAATTGAAAATTTTTATTAAAATGTTAAGAAATTTTGCAAATGGTATTGCTATTTTTATTGATACAACTGAAATAATTACAGTTATATACCCTATAAGAAAAATGATTCCTAGAATTGGGGAAATTAATATGTTAGAAAATAAAAATGTTACTGAAAATATATTGAAATTGTATATTAGAATTGGCAATATTAGTATATTTGCCGAAATACTAGTAATTGTAAGACTTTTTAATTTTTTCAAATTAGTAGATTTATTTTTATTGTGCCTTTTATTTTTATTAATTGTTTCACTTTTGTTATGCTTTTTATTTTTATTTGATAATCTATACTTATCAAAATGCAAATCATCTAAATACTCTTCTATTTTTTTGTTAAATAATACTATTCCTAATGTTCCTAAAAAAGAAAGTTGAAAACCTAAATTCAAAATATTATATGGATTCATTATTAAAATTATAAGACATGATATTGAAATATTATTAATAACATCTGATTTTCTATAAAAGATTTTAGAAACAATCATTATTGAGCTCATTATTACAGCTCTAATAACAGATGGAGAACCACCTGCTAATTGCGCAAAAAATATTAGAAAAACTATAAAAACATACTTGCTCTTTCGCTTATCAAATCTGTTTAATATCCAACTACACCCAACTATTACATATGTTACATGCATTCCAGAAATTGCTAATACATGTGATAAACTTGCATTACTAAATGTTTGTTTTTGAGTATCTTCGATCAAGCTAGAATCTCCTAAAAATAACGCGATTGCAATACTAGCAGTATCACTTGGCAATAATGTTCGTAAATTATTTTTTAATGCATTTCTCAACTTATTTATCCACATATTAGTAACAAAGCATGAGTTTTCTTTTAATACCTTTAGTGAATTTACATCTGTTTTACAAATTCCATAAATATCTTTAGTTTTTAAATACTGTGAATAATCAAATCCTTTATAATTTCTTCTAGTTGTTGCATGTTCAAATAATCCAGATATAAAAATCAAATCACCATATTTTAATTTCTTATTTTCTGTATTTTTGTTTTTCTTAATTTTTATTAATAAACATATATTTTTGTAATTTTCTTTTTCATTAATATTATTTATTTTTACTATATAATTATTATAATATTCACTTTCTTTTTCTTCTTCAATAACAGTACCAATAAATTTAATATCTTGTGATATATTACTTTGAAACTTTGCATATTTACTTTCTTTATATTGCATAACAATACAAGAAACTACCATCGGTATTATTGATATAATAATAATGTTTTTAATTTTTTTCATATTGCATTTATTACTTTTAATTTTCTCTGTTATTATCATTATATTTTTTCTAAGTATAATTACAAAAATTATACTTAATATAACTATTGCTACAATTGTGCTTTTAATAATAAAAGGAGCCATATTTATTTTTAAATATAGCCCCAATAAAATACCAATTATATAACTTACAGTAATAATTAACATCGGTCTTTTACTCAAAAAGCTATCCTCCTTATAATTATTACCCCAAATATATTATTACAAAATTTTCTTATTATAGAATCTTCTTATTATAAAATCCTTTTATTATAATATTTTTTATTATAATATTTTTATTACAAGATTCTTCTTGCCCCCACATATTTTGATTTATTCCATCTATCTGATAAATTTGAAATTATAACTCCTGTTGTACTATCTGATGCATGGATAAATTTATCATTGCCTATATAAATTCCAACATGACCTACTGTACTACCACCATTAGTAAACACTAAAATGTCTCCTGGTTGTAATTCTCCAGTAACTGCTTTACCTTGTGTTGCTTGAACCCTAGATGAATGACTTAAAGAATAACCAAAATGTTTATATACATACATAGTTAAACCTGAACAATCAAAAGAACTTGGTCCAGCTGCTCCATATACATATCTACAACCTAAAAATTGCTTTGCATATTCTACTATATCATTTCCAGAAACACCTGAAGATGAAACTGGAACACTATTAGATGATGTGGTTTCTTGTTGAGTATTATCATTGTTTGTATTATTATTTGTATTATTAGTAGTATTATTTGTATTTGCATTATTATTTGTATTTGCATTATTTAGATTTGTGTTTTCATTTGTAGCAGATCTATCAATATCATTACTTCTTGAAGAAACCTCTACTTTTTCATTTGAAAGTAAATCATTTCTTATATATCCTTTACTTCCATCAACTTCAACTTTATACCATCCATTTTCTTCACCAACAACTTTTACCTCTGCATTTATTCCTATTGATGTAACAACTTCTGATGAAGTATTTGATTCACTTCTAACATTTATACCTGATGATTTTGCATACATTGTTTTAGGTGAATAATTGGTTTGGCTGTTGTTATCATTATTATTATTATTTTCAACATTCTGATTATTATCTTTTGAAACATTTGATGTTGTATTTTGATTATTGTCACTATTATTATTTGTTGTATCTGTATTATCAACATTTACATTTTCTGTAGATAGTTTATCTATTCTTATCCACCCAGAATACTTATTTGTTTGAATATATGCCCATAATCCAGCATTATTTATAAGATTTACATTTTCATCTTTATCAACTTCGCCTATAATTTCTGAAGTTAATAAAGGTAATATAGTTACTTGTGTTTTTTCAGCAATTTTAAATACTTTATTTACTGGTTTTTCTTCTTTTACTTCTTGTTGGTTAGAATTTGCTGATTCACTTGTATTATTATTTTCTTCGTTATTTCCGTTAGAATTTTGCTCATTACCATTTGTTTGTTCTGTTGTATTGTTTGCATCGCTGTTATTATTTTCTTGATTTTGTGCACTATTTCCTTCAGAATTATTATTTTCTTTTGTATCTTCATCTGTAGTAATGTATGTTTTACTTACATAACCATTTACTTTTTTAAATGAAATATTGTACCAATCTCCTTGCTCCCCTAGGATTTCCACTTTGTCTTCTAAACCTAAAACATCTATAACTTCTCCATCTGTTGATGGTGTTTTTCTTATTCTAAGATTAGAAACTGTTGATTTCCCTGTTGTTGCAAAGGTTGGTAATTGAATGAATAATAACAAAGCTATTGTTATTATAAATAATCTAATTGAAATTTTTATATTTCTCATATCTTCTACTCCTTCAATTGCTTATTTCCCTAATAGTATATACTTTTTAGAAAAAAATGTCAATTAATATGGAAAAATAATAAAAAAACATACGAAAAAATAGCAAATAACAAAATAGCAAGGTGCTACAAATTTTGTAGCCCTTGCTATTATTGAATTTATTACTCGATTATATCAGCAACAACACCTGAACCTACTGTTCTACCACCTTCACGGATAGCGAATCTTAGTCCTTTTTCAATAGCTATTGGAGTGATTAATTCGATAGTCATATCGATGTTATCACCTGGCATAACCATTTCTGTTCCAGCTGGTAATTCAATAACACCTGTAACGTCTGTTGTTCTAAAG
>OIYV01001494.1_pt1 | contig 11117 bp, 6 predicted proteins | sample 1588251 | NCBI WGS metagenome assembly OIYV01 (sample SAMN03283282) | human gut metagenome | biome: human-associated habitat; material: feces | host: Homo sapiens | place: Peru | collected 2012
ATTATGAGCGCCCTTACAGCACCCGAGAAGCTGATATAATTCGCCTTGTCGAGATTGATGACAACAGATGAAATTATATCGAGCAGCGGCTGGATAACAACCAGCGCGCAGGTCACGATATAGAGCAACGCGCCCTTTTCGTTGTTTGAACTTTTGACAGTTTTCTGATTCTTCATAATTCACTGTCCTTCCCGAAAATCATTTTCATTTTCCGCTTTGATTATACCACAAACCGTAAGAATTATCAATCCGTATCAGAGCGTTGTAACCGCCATTCCGCGACTCTCCTTGAACTCGACAAAATCGTCGTAGTTGCCCGAGTGGTCGATAATGCCGTCGTCGCATATTTCGATTATCCTGTTTGCCACGGTATTGACTATTTCATAGTCGTGCGAGCAGAACAGGACATTGCCCTTAAATTCCGACAGTCCGTTGTTGACGGCGGTTATGGATTCGAGGTCGAGGTGGTTCGTCGGCTGATCGAGAATGAGCACATTTGAGCCGAAGAGCATCATTCGCGAGAGCATACATCTGACCTTTTCGCCGCCCGAAAGGACGTTTACGGGCTTCAAAACCGCGTCGCCCGAGAACAGCATTCTGCCGAGGAAGCCGCGGATATAAGTCTCTGTCTGATCCTTTGAATATTGGCGCATCCAATCGATAAGATTGAGGTCGGAGGAAAAGAATGCGGAGTTGTCCGCAGGGAAATAGGAGCGCGATGTGCTCAGTCCCCACTTGAAGCTGCCGCTGTCCGGCTCTTCCTCTTCCGTGAGTATTTTAAAGAGCATGGTTATCGCCTGCTCGCTCTTTGCGACAAAGGCGATTTTATCATTCTTGCGCACGGTGAAGCTGGCATTGTTGAGCAGCTTTGCGCCGTCGACCTCTTTTGTAAGTCCCTCAACGGTGAGGATATCCTTACCGACTTCTCTGTCCATATCGAAGCCGACAAACGGATATCGGCGGCTCGACGCGGGCAGCTCCTCGATAGTCAGTTTATCAAGCAGCTTCTTTCTCGAGGTCGCCTGACGGGATTTCGATTTGTTTGCGGAGAATCTTGCGATGAACGCCTGAAGCTCCTTCGCCTTCTCCTCATTTTTCTTGTTCTGCTGTTTTATAAGCTTCTGGATAAGCTGGCTCGACTCGTACCAGAATTCGTAGTTGCCGACATACATCTTTATCTCGGAATAATCGATATCGACTATTCTCGTGCAGACATTATTTAGGAAATGGCGATCATGCGAGACGACAATGACCGTTCCGAAATACTCGCTCAGGAAGTCCTCAAGCCACTTGACGGCGGCTATATCGAGGTCGTTTGTAGGCTCGTCGAGCAGGATTATATCTGGGTTTCCGAAAAGCGCCTGTGCAAGCAGCACCTTGACCTTCTGCGAACCCGAGAGAGACGACATCTGCTCATAGAGCAGGCTCTCGTCAAGGCCGAGGCCCTGAATCAACTTCGACGCATCGGACTCCGCCTCCCAGCCGTCGAGCTCGGCGAACTCCTCCTCGAGCACGGCGGCGCGCATTCCGTCCTCCTCGCTGAAATCCGGCTTCTCATAGAGCGCGTCCTTTTCTTTCATTATATCGTAGAGGCGGCGGTTGCCCATTATAACGGTGTCGAGCACGGTGTATTCGTCAAAGGCATAGTGATCCTGGCGCAGCACCGACATCCTGACCGTCGGCGGGATTATAACCGAACCGTGCGACGGCTCAAGCTCACCGCAAAGTATTTTCAGAAATGTTGATTTGCCCGCGCCGTTTGCTCCGATTATACCGTAGCAGTTGCCGGGCGTAAATTTGAGATCGACGCCCTTGAACAGGGTCTGTGTGCCGAAATTGAAGCTGAGATCGGATACTGTTATCATCTTTTTCTCCCGTTTTGCGTTGCATCGACTCATCCTGTCGGGTGCAATATTGTAATAAATATCCGCGGGCAAACATATTCACCCGCAGTTTAATATGATACCACAAATGCAGAATTTCTTCAAGTGGCGGAGAGGAGGTTTAGACAAGTGTGTAAAGCGAAACAGAGCAGGAAGATTTAAGTCTTGCTGCTCTGTTTTCTAAATGTGATATTCGTTACACTCCATGAAGCGCGCGCTTTGATTTTCATGCGGGTTACCGCACTGCATTAGCAAAGCGCCTTCATTTTTCATACACCGAAGGTGCGCTTAATTGAAAAAAATATAGGTGCTTTCACCGTAGGTACGCTGAGGAACTCTTTGATTTTTTATAACTTTAGCTTACGGTTAACATTCTTCGACGATTAGACGCTTACAGGGTTTTTCATTTTGTCTAAAAAGCCAAGCGCAGCTGACGTAAAATCCATCGGCTGCGCCTATATGTTTTTATATTATTCGGTTATGTCATCACATGGCTTTTTAAATAATATTGCTCACATTTCAACGCTGTACACATATTTTCCGCTTGAAACTTCAAAGCTCTTTCCGTCGGGCAGCGTGATGACAGCGCTCGTGTTAAACGGAACATTAATCGAGAGGACAAAAACGCCGTTTTCAAAATTCCAATTGATTTTGATAGTTCCGCTCGAAAGCTTTTTGAAACATGACACGCTCGTGAGTCCGCCTCCGACGAGGGGTGCAACCTTAAATTTTTTGTAGCCCGGCTCAATCGCTTCGAGTCCCGCGACGCGCCTATATAACCAATCGCCGACTGCACCGTTCGCATAATGGTTGAAAGAAACCATTCCTCCGCCGACAGCGTTTACCAAACCGCTTCCCGAATCTTTTCCGAGATTGACGGTTCCATCGGGTCGAAGCGCGTCCCAACGCTCCCAAATTGACGTTCCCCCGGCTTTGACTTCATATAACCACGACGGGACGGTATCCTGAAGTAAAAGGTCATATGCTTCATTTATATACCCGTTGTCCGAAAGGGCGAAAAGGAGATACGGTGTTCCGAGGAAGCCGGTGGAAAGATGATTATCGGCTTCTTTCACGAGTCTTAAAAGGTTTTCAGCATATTTTTTTCTTTCCTCTCCGCTCACCATTCCAAAATACAGCGGGCAAACATAGGCCGTTTGAAACTCGTTTTTGAGCGTTCCTTTTTTGTCGGTAAAAACGTTCCGATATGCGTTTTCAATGCACTTTCGCTTTTCTTGAAACGCCTTAGCCTCCTCTTCAAGACCGAGGATGGTCGCAATTTTTGATGCGAGGGCGCAATCGTTGGCATAATATGCGGTTGAAATCCACTTCTTTTTTGCCATCCATTGCTTTTGATTTTCGTTCGGAGCGCACCAATCGCCGTAAGAAAATCCGTGCGACCAAATGTATCGCCTTTCCCCCGATGAAAACGCCGCCGCTTTCTTTTCGACTCCCGAAAGATATCTTTTCATCATCGGATAAAACTTTTCAAGAATGGTTTTGTCCCCGCTGTTTTGATAAAGCGCCCACGGGACAAGGAAAACACAGTCGGACCAGCCGGCCGTAATCTTTGTTCCGCCGAAATGTTTGACCCGAGGAACAACGACGGGGATTCCTCCGTCTTTTGTCTGCTGTGCCTTCACATCAATAAGCCACTTTCTGAGAAAGCGGTTCATATTGAAGTTGAAACACGCCGTCGAAGCAAAAACGGAGATGTCGCCCGTCCAGCCGAGTCTTTCGTCGCGCTGAGGACAGTCGGTCGGGATCTCAAGGAAGTTTGAAAAACCGCTGTATCTTATATTCTTTTGAAGGCGGTTAATGCTTTCGTTGGAGCAGAAAAAGTCTCCCGTTTCCTCGTCAATCGAGGAAATAACCTTCATTCTGACCTTGACGTTTTCAGGCTCAATTCCGCAAAGCTCGGCATAACGAAAACCCATAAAGGTAAATTTCGGGCAGTAGGTCTCTTCTTCTCCGCCGCAAACATATTCAAGCTTTGCTTTCGCCGAACGCAGCGGCTTTGTAAAAAGCTCGCCGTTCAAAAGAACCTCCGCATGTCGAGCGGTTATCCTCTGCCCTTTTCTCCCTTTAATTTCAAGTTCGAGAACTCCGGCGCAGTTTTGACCAAAATCATAGATATAGCCGTTTTGGCTTTTTTGAATCTCTTTCGGTTCGAGCGTTTCGATTATTTTTGCAAATTTTCCGTACGATGCGACGAGGCGCGGAGAAATACGGGGCTTCTCTTTTTCGGCATTTTCGAAGATCGCCTTGCTTAAGGTTTTCGTTGCGTCGAATATCTCTCCGTTATAAAACGACACGTCTCTGACAGGCCCGTCAGCGGTGACGAGCCAGCTTTCGTCGGTTTTTATTTCGTCTTTTCGCCCATCGTCATATTCGATTTGAACAAGCGCTTTGAGCGCGAGCCTGTCGGCGCCGAGCTTATTACTTCTATTCAGACCGAAAATCCCGACCGCCCAACCGCCCGCAACGGTGAAAACCAATTCGTTTTTCTCTTCGAGAAACGGCGCAATGTCATAAACCTGATATTGAAGTCGGTCTTCAAAACTCGTGAAACCGGGAGCAAAGCGGTCGTCGGAAATCTCTTTTCCGCAAAGCGTGAATGAATAAATTCCTAACGCAGTTGAATAAAGCCGCGCTTTTTTCACCTTACCCGAAAGCAAAAACTGACGTTTGAAGACGAGCGGAATGGGGCTTTTTCCGAAACCGACGTGATAGTTCGGCTTCGTTATCCACTCCGCAGAAAAATCACCGGAAAGAAAGCCCGTTTCAAACTCCGCCGTTTTTTCGGCTTTGTTTCCGTAATTGTCACAAACCGTCGCTTCCACCGTATAAACCGTGCACGGGAGGAGAGCTCTTCCGCCATAAACGATATTGTCGACAGTAGAGCTTTGCTCTTCTGTCTGCCAAAGGACAGCTTCGTCACTTTTGACCTTAAGAGAATATGAAGAAATAAAAGCGTTTTCAAGCTCGTTTTCGGTTTCAAGAGTGAAGCGCGGATTTTCACTGTCTGTCACGGCAAAACCGCACAGATCATCGATTCGGATATTTTTAAGTTTCATTTTCCGCCGTCTCCCGTCTTTCCGAAAGCACCGCCTGAATTTTTTCGGCTTCTTCATTGTTGATTCTGTAAAGCAACAAGAATACAATCGCACCAACAAAAACCACTATACCAGGAATCAAGCCGTCGGCAAGACTGAGGCCTAACTTTGTGTATGAGCCGTCGCCGTTTGCTGTCCATGAAAGAACGTAAAGCGAAAAAGCTGCGCCTATTCCGTTGCTGATTTTTGTAATCATTGAGGTCGCTGCGGCAATCACGCCCTCAGCACGCAGGCCGAGCTTGTAGTCCACATAGTCAATATTATCCGCCTGAATCGAATAATACAAAAGCTGTGCAAAGCTTGTTCCGCAGCTGCAAATTACGCTTGAGACGCAGGCGGCGACAAGGCCGCTCGTTTTGTTGTTGACCGCAACAAGGCGAACGAGACAACCGATCGCCGTGACGATCATTCCGCAAGCATAAATCCTGCGCTTTCCAATCTTCTTCGCAAGCGGAACGGCAAGCAATGAGACGGGGCCGCCGACAATTGCGACCGTATTCATAATCGTGAGCTTTCCGATCGAGCCGAGCGCGTGCGTTGCATAATATGGATTCGACGTTGCAACGAACGCAAGTCCAGTCTGAACAATGAGTCCGCCGATGAAGAAAGCGATAAGCGGCTTCAATTTAATTATTCTTAAAAAATCCTTTGCTTTATATCCGGCATCCTTGAGCGGTTCGACTCGCTGATGAATGCCCGTGATTCCGCCGAGCGAGCACGAAAGGATGATTCCCATAGCAAGCAGATTCATAATATTATAGCCCTTGACGGAAGAGTTGAACTTTGCGAAAACAATAGGAGCTATGAGGTTGAGTCCACCGCCGAGACCGTAAGCAAAATTTTTTAGCATTGCAAGGAAATTTCGCTCCTCCATATCGTTTGTCATTACAGGAAGCATACTGTTGAGTGAAATGTCCATAACGGGGAAGGTCACACCGAGAAGCATATATGAAATATAGGCAACTATAACCTTCATCGAGTCCGAAACATATGCCGGACCCATCCATACCACGGCATAGTTCAAGGTGCAGATGATCGTTCCGACAATAAGAATTCGTCTGAATTTTCCGAACTTTGAGTTTGGCGCTCTGTCAATGAAATAACCGATGAACGGGTCATTCACTCCGTCAAAAACTCTTGCGATCAAAAACATTGTTCCGACGACCTTTGCGTCCATACCGAGTGTGTCGGTATAGAAAATCGAAAGGTATGCGTTGACCATGGTCATTATAGGGATGTTTCCGAGGTTCACGAAGAAATATGACACGCGTTCCTTCCAAAGCGGCTTATTCCCGAGCTGAAGCGTGGCACCCAATCCGGAAAGCTTTGATTTCTTTTCTTGGTTTTCTTTCATTGTTATGACCGTTCCTTTCCGCTGCGTGTAAGACACAAAAGGCTCAGAAAGCCTTGCACCGTAACACAGCATTAAAAATCTGTGTTGAGACATGCTTGAGAATTTATATTCATTGCAGAGTACGTGGATGTGAGTGGGCACAGCGAAAGCTGAACCGCATGTTGTGTGTATCAACTGCTCTTTCAAGCACAAATTACATTATTACTCCTATATTCAACAACGCATCTTTTCAATAAAAAGACGGCAAAAAAATATAATTCATCTTCCCTCTTCATCGGAATTGTAACATATCGTTGTGATTATTTCCACCACTTTCTGAAGAAATATCCGAAATAAAAATCGCAATCAGCGCCTCGAAATGCTGTATAAGACATTTCGAGGCGCTGTTCATTCTTTTTATTCTACATATTTCCGGGCGAATGTCACCCCGCATTTGAATTTTATTTGCATATATTTATCGCAGACGGTTATCCTATCGACCGTCTGTTTGATGATGAAGCCATTCTGCGCGTTCGGCACTGCATATTTATTATTTTCTGTAATTTTTGATTAACTGCTAAGAATCGCATTTTTCCTTTAAAATTTCGATTTTCCTCAAGTTCCAATCACTTTTCGTTGTGAACATTCCTGTATTATTAGGCGTCATACCCGTAGACCTTTTAAACACGGTTTGGAAATACGCCTGACTCTAAAAGCAAAGATGGGTGCTGATCTCCGACAGACTTCGGCTAGAGTATCTGAGAAGCCTTTTGGCGTCTCTTATTTTACTTTTTATAATGAAATCTGTAATGTTTAACTTTATACGGTTTTCAGCCGGTCAATACATTTACATTTTAGGTATCACGAATGATAGTCAATGGAACTTTTCCCTATATCCCATTTCCCGACCTGCATCTTTTTAATACGCTTTCCATCTCCAAATTCAAGCAAATCTATTGAACTGCCCCAAATTTTGCAGACAGTATAAAAAGACCCTACTCGATGTAGCAGAATAAAAATTAAGCAACAAACTGATTTCGTTTTTCAAGCGGAGTCAGTTTTGTTTTAGTTTGAATACGGTAATTATTGTAGAAGTTGATGTATTCGGATATGATGAGGCTAGCCTCATCATATCCGGAAAGTTTAACTCTGTGGATACATTCCGTTTTGAGTATGGAAAAGAAATTTTCGGCTAAAGCATTGTCATATGGATTACCACGCCTTGACATTGACGGCGTTATGCCGTATGATTGTGTTGTCACAAAATAGTCGTGGGAGACATATTGCGACCCTTGGTCACTGTGGAGCTGCAACTCTGCAGTGACCTTTTCCTTTCTCATTGCTTTCTTAATAGTATCAAGCACAAGCTTTACTGTCATATCCTTTGACATTTGGTATGCTACAATACTGTTATCATAAAGGTCTCGTATTACTGACAGATAACAATTACCTTGTGCAGTTGGTATATATGATATATCTGTTACCCATTTTTGATTTGGTCTTTCAGCTTCAAACTCTCTATTAAGCAAGTTAGGATATTTATGTAAATGCTCCGATACATACTTAAATTTCTTTCTGCGAACTACAGATAACAAGTTGTACTTTTGCATAACTCTCAATACAGTCTTTGGATTGCGGTATATTCCTTGTCTTTCAAGCCATATATGCACTCTGCGATAACCGTATGTTCCGTGGCTTTCTTCCTGACATTCTTTTATCTTTTCGGCTAATGGTAAATCTCTGTCATGTATATCAATTCGTTTCAAGAAAGCATAATATCCACTTCTTGATACTCCAAAGAAATTACACATTGAATTTATACTGTATTTGTCCTTGTGCTTAAAGATTACTTGATACTTAACCGATGGCTTCACTTCCTTTCTGTGAGCGAGAGAAAATCCCGCATTAACTCGTTTTCCATTTCCAGTCGCTTTATCTTTGAATCTTTACGAGCTATGATATATTTCAACTCATTGATTTTCATTTCTTCTGTGATTTCACAATCTTTTGGCTGTCTGCCTTTTGTTTTGAGTGCAACCCCTGCCTTTAGCTTTCGTTGCTTTTCGTTGTATCGTGAAATGAAATTGTGTACTTGCTCTTTAGTGAATCCAAGTTTTGCTCCTATTTCTTTCCGAGTCAATCCTTGTGCTTTCAATTCTAATATTTCTTTTTCGTAATTGCTTATGTGTCGATATCTTCTTGGCATAAAAATTCCCTCCTGATGTATTTATTCTACATCAAGAGGGTTCTTTTTTCTATTGTCCATTTTTTACGGACTTGTGCACCGCTTGCGGGGAGCGTCATTTATTTTTTGAGAAGAATTACGGTGACAATCGAGACGAGCGCCTGGAAAATGTTAAGGCGGTAAATTGTCTGGGTATTCGACCAGCCCTTGTTTTTTCTTAAATGGTCGTGAATGGGTGTTCTTACGTTTTTAAGAATGCTGATTTTAAGAAAACGCTTTAAAGAAACCTTTGCAATTCCCAAAAGACCGTCGAAAATAAATACAAGGCACAGCGGAACGGAAAGAAGCATATTGCCCGTTTTCATTATCATTATGCCAAGAAAGATGCCGATAGCGCGGCTGCCTGCGTCGCCCATCATCATACTGCTCGGCTCAGAGTTGAACCAAAGATAGGGCAAAAGCACAAAAATCATAACGACCGCCATAGAACGCGCGTCTTTATAATCCGAAACGGCGGCGCCCGCAAGCGAAATGAAAATCATAGAGTTTACGGCGAGTGAGCCGCTGTAGCCGTCGATTCCGTCGGAGCAGTTAACGGCGTTTATCATCATCCACAAAAATACCGTGCCGATTATGATGTAAACGGGAAGCGGCAAAGAAAGCTTGAGTCCGAAAAGAGAAAGCGACAAAAGTCCCGGGTTAGTCGTTGCAAAAAGCGTTGCGGTAAGCGCGCATATGACAAGGTCCAAAAGCCCTTTTTTGTATTCGTTCCACGGCGTTTTTGAGCGGTCGTCAAAATAGCCCGACAGCATACTTATAAAAACGCACGCAAGATACAAAAGATTTTCGGCGTTCGGCGTTACGAAAAGCGGCGAAGAAAGTACAAACGCAATAATGAAAAGAAGCCCCGCTCCGCGGATTTTGCCTGCTGAAAGAGCGCCGTTAAAGGCAAACTCTCTGCCCTGGTCTTTGGGCAAAAATCTTCTGAAAACAAAAATCAGAAGCAGGCTTAAAATAAACGGAACGGCTATGTTTAAAACGGCAAAAAGCTTTGTCGGCAAAAAAAGCAGCATTTTTTCACATCCAATTAATTATTTGATTTTTACAGAAAAAACCGTCGCGATAAGTATACCACAAATATTATAATTTTCAATATCAACTTTTATCTTGAATTATATCCCGAAATATTTTATTATATTTTCAGACGATAAAGGGAGATGCTTTTATGGAAAGATACGCAAGATTTAATTATCAGCCGTGCCTTCCGCTTTCTTCGGACGGAAGACGCGTAACAGGCTCAAAAGAGCACGCGCAATTGTCAAAAGAGGCAGCGTGCGAGGGAACGGTGCTTCTTAAAAACGAAAACGGCGCTTTGCCTCTTAAAAACGGCAGAAAAGTTGCGCTTTTCGGCAAGGCGACAATCGAATATATTAAAGGCGGCGGCGGAAGCGGCGATGTGAACTGCGCGTATATTCGCAATATTTACGACGGCTTTTCTCTTAAAGAGCGCGAGGGAAAGGTAAAAATATTTATGCCCTCAATAAAATTTTATGAGGACTACGTTAAAGAAGCAAGTAAAAACATCCCCACGCGCGAGCAGATTGAAAGAACATGGGATAAAGTAAACGCCATGGACTTTTGCAAGGAAAAGGACGACATTATTTACGACACCTTTAAGAGTATGCATGTAAAAGAGCCGTTTGTGCCGAAAGAGCTTGTTATCGAAGCTTCAAAAAACGCAGAAACAGCAATTGTAACCTTCAGCCGTTTTTCGGCGGAGGGCGTTGACAGAAGACCCACAGAGGGCGACTATTATTTAAGCGCCGAGGAAAAGAATCTTTTGGATTTGCTTTGCGAATATTTTAAAGAGACCGTCGTTGTTATAAACTCGGGCGGAGTTGTCGATTGCGAATACTTTGCCGAAAAAAGCGGCGTTTCTGCCGTGATTTATGCGTGGCAGGGCGGCATGGAGGGCGGCGCGGCGCTTGCCGATATAATCTGCGGTGACAAAAACCCCTCGGGCAAGCTTTGCGACACCGTGCCTAAATCATATTCGTTTTATGCCAACGCCGAAGAGTTCCTTACGGGCTTTGAGCATCTTGATTATTTTGATGACATCTACGTCGGCTACCGCTATTTTGAAACGGTTCCGGGAGGCAAAGAGAAGGTTCGCTATCCGTTCGGCTTCGGGCTTTCTTACACCGAATTTTCACAAGAGATTATCAAAGCGGATTTTTCCGACGGCAAATTCACAGCCGAGGTTAAGATAAAAAATATCGGCAAGGTATCGGGCAGAGAGGTTGTTCAGTTATACGTTTGTGCACCTCTCGGGAAGCTTCCGAAGCCAAAAAAGGTGCTCACGGCGTTCAAAAAGACCAAGCTTTTAGCACCTGATGAGGAAGAAATTATCACACTTTCCTGTGACGAATACTCTTTCGCTTCCTTTGACGATGACGGCTCGACGGGAAACAGAAATTGCTATGTTACAGAGGGCGGAAATTATGATTTTTATATCGGCAAAAGTGTCAAATCCTGTGTAAAGGCGTTTTCCTTTACACAGAGTGAAACAAAGGTACTCGAACAGCTTTCCGAAGTCCTCG
>OIYV01001495.1_pt1 | contig 11106 bp, 19 predicted proteins | sample 1588251 | NCBI WGS metagenome assembly OIYV01 (sample SAMN03283282) | human gut metagenome | biome: human-associated habitat; material: feces | host: Homo sapiens | place: Peru | collected 2012
AAGGTATGGATCTGTAGAGGTGAAGTACTTCCAGGTGAAATGGTTAAGGAACCAGAAAAGCCAAAAGGTAATCCAAATGGCCGTCCAAACAGAAGAAGAAACGACAGAAGAAACTTCAACAGAAACAACAATGCTAATACTGAAGTAAAGGCAGAAGCTCCTGTTGAAGCAAAGGAAGAAGTTAAGGAGGATGTCGCATAATGTTAATGCCTAAGAGAACAAAATACCGTCGTCCTCATAGATTGAGCTACGAAGGTAAGTCAAAAGCTGGTACTGAGATTGCTTATGGTGAATATGGATTAGTCGCAATGACTGGTGCATACATCTCTAACAACCAAATCGAAGCAGCCAGAGTTGCTATGACTCGTTATATGAACAGAGGTGGTCAAGTTTGGATTAAGATTTTCCCACAACTTGCTATCACTAAGAAGCCTCTAGAAGTTCGTATGGGTTCTGGTAAAGGTGCTCCTGAAGGCTGGGTTGCAGTTGTTCAAAGGGGCAGAGTTATGTTTGAAATCGCTGGTGTAGATGAAGCTACAGCTCGTGAAGCATTCAGACTTGCAGCTAATAAGTTGCCTGTTAAGTGCAAATTCATTAAGAAGGGAGAGTAATTATGAACGTTAAAGAAGTTAGAGATATGTCAAATGAAGAATTACTAAAGTCTTTAGATGAATCTAAGAAAGAATTATTCGACCTAAGATTTGCTAAGGCTACTGGTAGTATTGAAAATCCTATGCGTATTAGAGAATTAAAGAAGTCTATCGCTAGAATTTTAACTGTATTAAAAGAAAGAGAAAGTAAATAAGGGGGCAGCTAATGGAAAGAAAGAATACAAAGCGTGTCTTACGTGGTGTTGTTTGTTCAGATAAGATGGACAAGACAATCGTTGTTGAGATCTCTGAGAAAAAGGCTCACCCACTTTATGGCAAGCAAACTAAATTTTCTCGTAAATTTAAGGCTCATGATGAAAACAATGAAGCTAAGGTTGGCGATACTGTAGAAATCATCGAGACTAGAAAGTTAAGCCGTGACAAACATTTCCGTTTATTGAGAATTGTTGAAAAGGCTGTAATTCTATAGGAGGTTATTATGATACATAATGAATCAAGATTAAAAGTAGCTGATAACACAGGTGCTAAAGAATTACTAGTAATCAGATGTCTAGGTGGTTCTAACAGAAAGACAAGTAACATCGGTGATGTTGTTGTATGTTCTGTTAAGGAAGCTGCTCCAGGCGGTTCTGCTAAGAAGGGCCAAGTTGTAAAAGCTGTTATCGTAAGAACTAAGTATGGTATCAGCAGAGAAAACGGTTCTTATATTAAGTTTGATGATAACGCTGCAGTTATTATCAAGGACGATAAAACGCCAGTAGGCACTCGTATCTTCGGGCCTGTGGCAAGAGAACTTCGTGATAGAGACTTTATGAAAATTATCTCTCTAGCACCAGAAGTATTATAGGAGGATCTGAATTTATGAAAATTAAAAAAGGTGATAAAGTTCAGGTTATTGCTGGTCAAGATAAGGGTACTGTAGGTGAGGTTAAAGCTGCTTTCCCTAAGACAAATAAAATTATTGTTGAAGGCGTAAACGTAAGAAAGAAGCATGAAAAACCAAACCAAATCAATCCTGATGGCGGTATCGTTGATAAGGAAATGCCTATCGATGCTAGTAATGTAAAGCTAGATGAAGGTAAGAAGGCTAAGAAGAAAGCTAAGGGAGGTAAGAAATAATGAATCGTTTAAAAGAGAGATACATTAGTGAAATTAAGCCTGAATTAGCTAAGAAACACAACTACACTTCTGCTATGCAAATTCCTGCACTTGAAAAGATTGTTATCAACTTAGGTGTTGGTGAAGCTGTTGCTAATCCTAAGGCATTAGATGAAGCTGTTGCAGATTTAACTGCTATCTCTGGTCAAAAGGTTGTTGTTACTAAGGCTAAGAAGTCAATCGCAAACTTCAAATTAAGAGAAGGTATGCCAATTGGCTGTAAGGTAACTCTTCGTGGTGAAAAGATGTATGAATTCATGGACAAGTTAGTTTCAATCGTACTTCCACGTGTAAGAGACTTCCATGGCGTTAGCAAGACTGCTTTTGATGGTAGAGGTAACTATACTCTTGGCGTTAAGGAACAAATCATCTTCCCTGAAATCCAATATGATAAGGTAAATAAGGTAAGAGGTATGGATATTGTTATCGTAACTACAGCTAAGACAAATGAGGAAGCTAAGGATTTATTAACTGCACTTGGCATGCCTTTTGAAAAGTAAGGAGGGAACTATGGCTAAGACATCAATGAAAGTTAAAGCACATCGTCCTGCTAAGTTCTCTACTAGAGCTTACACAAGATGTGAAAGATGTGGTCGTCCACATTCAGTATTAAGAAAATACAAATTATGTCGTATCTGCTTTAGAGAATTGGCTTACAAGGGCCAAATCCCTGGAGTTAAGAAGGCAAGCTGGTAAAGGAGGAAGCAAACATGATGAATATGACAGATCCAATTGCGGATATGCTTACTAGAATCAGAAACGGTTTAGGTGCTGGTAAAGATACAGTTGTTATTCCTGCTAGTAAGATGAAGGTTGAAATTGCTAAGATCCTTAAGGCTGAAGGTTACATCAACAACTATAAGGTTGAAGGTGAAACTGCTAAAGATAAGACAATTTCAATTGAATTAAAGTATGGACCAGATGGCCAAAAGGTTATCTCTGGTTTAAAGAGAATTTCTAAACCTGGTTTAAAGGTTTATGCAAAGGCTGATGCACTTCCTAGAGTATTAAATGGTTTAGGTGTTGCAATCATCTCAACTTCAAAAGGCTTAATGGCTGACCGTGATGCTAGAAAAGCTGGTCTTGGCGGTGAAGTTGTTGCCTACGTTTGGTAATAAAGAGGAGAAATAAATGTCACGTATCGGTAATAAAACGATTACCATTCCAGCAGGTGTTGAAATCACAGTATCAGCTGGCAATGAGGTGACTGTAAAGGGTCCTAAGGGCACTTTAACACGTCAATTTAGTCCATTAATCACTATCAATGTTGAAAACAATGAAGTAAAGTGTGTAAGAGCTAATGAAGAAAAGCATACAAAGCAACTTCATGGTACTACTCGTGCACTAATCCAAAACATGATTACTGGTGTTCATGATGGTTATGTTAAGACACTATTAATCGAAGGTATTGGTTTCCGTGCTGCTATGAAGGGTACTACATTAACTCTTAACATTGGTTACTCTCATGAAATCAACTATGAAGTTGAAGAAGGCGTAACTGTTCAATGTAGCGATCCAACAACTATCGTTGTTTCTGGTATTGATAAACAAAGAGTTGGTGAAGTTGCTGCAGAAATTAGAGCTTACCGTAAGCCAGAACCTTATAAGGGCAAGGGTATTCGTTACAAGGATGAACACATTCTTCGTAAGGAAGGTAAGGTTGCTGCATAGTAGGAAAGGAGTAATGTATGATTAATAAAGGATCAAAAAATTTAAGCCGTCTAAGAAGACATGCGCGTTTAAGAACTAAAGTTAGTGGTACAGCTTCTTGTCCTAGATTGAGCGTATTCCGTTCAAATAAGCACATCAGCTGTCAACTAATTGATGATGAAAAGGGTGTAACAATCGCATCTTCTTCATCAATCACATTAAAGCTTGAAAACGGTGGCAATATCGAAGCTGCAAAGGCTGTAGGTACTGATATCGCTAATAAGGCTTTAGCATTAAATATTGAAACTGTAGTATTCGACCGTGGTGGTTATAACTACCATGGTAGAATTATGGCCGTTGCCGATGCCGCTAGAGAAGCAGGATTAAAGTTCTAGGAGATGAATATGAGCGAAAAAGATAATCGTAAACAAAGAAGAAACTTCCGTCCAAGAGAAGAAAAAGAATTCGATGAGCGTGTAGTTAAAATCAATCGTGTATCTAAGACTGTAAAAGGTGGTCGTCGTATGCGTTTCTCTGCTCTAGTTGTTATCGGTGATAAGAAGGGTAGAGTTGGCTATGGTATGGGTAAGGCAAACGAAGTACCAGATGCTATCAGAAAAGCTACAGAAGCAGCTAAGAAGAACGTAATTAGAGTTCCTCTTGTAAACAACTATAGAACAATCACACACCCAATCGTTGGTGAATATGGTGCTGGTGAAGTACTATTAAAGCCAGCTAGTGAAGGTACAGGTATCATCGCTGGTGGTGCTGTACGTGATGTTCTAGAATTATTAGGTTGTCAAGATGTTATTACTAAGTGTACAGGTTCAAGAACTTCAATCAACATGGTTCATGCAACTTTCGATGCATTGAAGAACTTAAAGACTGTAGACCAAGTAGCTAAGTTACGTGGTAAAAATGTTGAAGAAATCAGATAAGGGGGCACATAAATGAATTTACATGAAATGAAATACAATGACGGTGCTCGTAGAGATGTTAAACGTCTAGGTAGAGGTCCAGCTAGTGGTCAAGGTAAGACTTCTGGTAAGGGTCATAAGGGTCAAAACGCTAGATCTGGTGGCGGTGTTGCTATCGGTTTCGAAGGTGGCCAAACTCCTTTCTATAAGAGAATGCCAAAAAGAGGCTTCACAAACTTCACAAGACTTGAATATGCAATTGTAAATCTTGATGCTTTAGAAAAGTTTGAAGATGGTGCAGTTGTAACTCCTGAAGTTTTAAAAGAAGCTGGCATCGTTAAGAAGGAATACAATGGTGTTAAGGTATTAGGTAATGGTACTTTAACAAAGAAACTTACTGTTAAGTGCGACAAGGTTTCAGCAAGCGCTAAAGCAGCTATTGAAAAGGCGGGCGGAACAGTAGAGGCTAAGTAATATGATTAGTGTTTTCAAAGATTTCCTAAAAAATAAAGATATTAGGAAAAAGATACTATTCACATTAGCAATTTTATTTATCTATAGACTTGGTTCAGCAATTCCTGCACCAGGTATAAATGATTCAATTATTTCTTTAAGCGCTAACTCATTATTAAATATGATGTCACTACTTGGTGGTGGATCTATTGAGCAGATGTCAATCTTCTCACTAGGTGTAGGTCCATATATCACGGCTAGTATCATCATTCAGCTATTGAGCATGGATATCATTCCAGCACTTACTGAAATGGCAAAATCTGGTAAAAAAGGCAGACAACAAATGGATATCATTACTAGATATCTAGGCGTTGTCTTAGGCCTTGTCCAAGGTTACTTCATCGTTCAATTATTGTCTACACAATATAAGATGGTAGATAACCCTGGCTTTATGTCTTATGCTTATATCTCTGTTATTTTCACAGCTGGCTCAATGTTCCTATTGTGGTTAGCTGATCAAATAACAACAAAGGGTATTGGCAATGGTGTTTCAGTAATTATCTTCGCAGGTATTGTTGCTGATATGCCTAATAACTTTAAACTTGTCTATAACACATTTATAGGTGAGAATGCTACAAGTAAACTAGGATGGCCTGGATTTTTGATCTACTGTCTAATGTTTGTTGCAATTATTGTACTTGTAGTGGTTATGCAGATGGCTGAAAGAAGAATTCCGATTCAACAATCTACATCTCAAAGATTGAATAAGACAAAAGGTGATTTAAATCATTTACCACTAAAGATAAATTCTGCAAGCGTTATCCCAGTAATCTTTGCTGGTGCCCTAATTCAAGGTCCACAAATTATTGCGAGCTGGGTAAACACAAATGCATACAATTTCTTAAGTAAGTTATGTGACTTCACAAATCCTTGGTTCTTGTTATTCTATGCAATCTTGATTATCTTATTTACATTCTTCTACACAAATCTTACAGTTGATCCTGAAAAGATGGCAGAAGATTTAGGTAAACAAGGTCAATATATTCCAGGTATTAGACCTGGTAGCGAAACTAAACAATATGTTTCAAATGTATTAAATAGAATCACTTGCCTTGGTGCATTATTGTTAACATTTATCGCGTTATTACCATATGTAGTTAGTGCATTAACCGGTTTATCACAAAGAGCCGCTCTTGGTGGTACTGGTATCATTATCGTAGTTGGTGTTGCGATGGATACAATCAAGGAATTAAAGGGTCAACTTACTACTAAACAATATAAAGGGTTTGTAGGTAGATAGAATGAATCTTCTAATTATTGGTGCTCCTGGTACTGGTAAAGGTACAATGTCTAATCTTATTATTAAAGATTATGAAGTTGCACACGTATCAACTGGGGACATGTTAAGAGCAGCTATTAGTGCCCAAACTGAAGTTGGACTATTAGCTAAAAGCTATATGGATAAAGGTCAACTTGTTCCAGACGAGACTATTCATAATGTTATTACTGAATATTTCGATAATAACAAATCAAAGAGTGGTTTCTTGTTTGATGGTTATCCTCGTACTGTTAAACAAGCTGAAGATTTTGATGGAATATTGAAGTCTGAAGGCATGATTCTTGATAAAGTAATTTGTCTAAGCTTAGACGATGAAGTACTTAAGAATAGAATTACAGGTAGAAGGGTATGTCCTGATTGTAAGGAAATTTATCATATTACTAATAAGCCTTCAAAGGTTGAGGGTACTTGTGATAAATGTGGTTGTAAGCTTGTTCAAAGAAGTGATGATACACTTGAAGCACTAGAAAAAAGACTAGTAGCTTACTATGAACAAACTAGACCAGTTGTTGATTATTATGAAGAAAAAAATTTAGTATCTTACATTAATGCTGATCAGGAAGCTGAAAAGGTTTATGAAGATATTAAGAAGGTTTTAGAGGCTATCTAATGATTACTTTAAAATCAAAAAGAGAAATCGAATTAATGGACAAGGCCGGCACAATTGTCGCCCTTGTCCATAAAAAATTAAAAGAAGTCATTGTTCCTGGTATCTCAACTGCTCAAATTGATAAAATTTGTGAAGAAGTAATCAGAGAAAATGGCGGAACACCATCTTTTAAGGGATTATATGATTTTCCTGGTGCCGTTTGTACCTCAGTTAATGATATACTAGTACATGGCATCCCAAGTCACAGTGTGATTTTAAAGGATGGCGATATTATTACAGTAGATGTTGGAGCCTGTTACAAAGGCTACCATGGTGATAGTGCTTGGACATATCCTGTTGGAAATGTAAAAGAAAGTACACTTGAACTATTAAAAGTTACTGAAGAAGCACTATACAAAGGTTTAGAAATGGCAAAACCTGGTAATCGTGTTGGTGATATATCTAATGCTATTCAAACATATGTTGAAGAACATGGATATTCAACTCCAATCGAGTATACAGGCCATGGCGTTGGTAAGAAAGTTCATGAGGATCCATACGTTCCAAATGTTGGTAAACCTCATACATTAGAACTTCTAAAACCAGGCATGTGTATTGCGATTGAACCAATGGTATTTGAGGGAAAGCCTCATTGTGTTACACTAGATGATGGTTGGGCTGTAGTAAATAAAGAGCGTTCTATGAGTGCTCATTATGAACACACTATTGCAATCACTAGTGATGGCTACAAGATCTTGACAAAGGAGGACTAAGTTAATGGCGAAGCAAGATGTTATTGAAATTGATGGAATTGTAACTGATACTTTACCTAATGCTCAGTTCAAGGTGAAACTCGAGAACGGTCACGAAATCCTGGCTCACGTTTCTGGTAAAATCCGCATGCATTACATCCGCATTTTACCGGGTGATAGAGTAACCGTTGAAATTTCACCTTACGATTTAACACGTGGGCGTATTACATTTAGACATAAGTAGTCTAGGAGGGAAAAAAGATGAAAGTAAGACCATCTGTAAAACCTATTTGCGACAAGTGCCGTGTAATTAAGCGCAAGGGTCGCGTAATGGTAATTTGTGAAAACCCTAAACACAAACAAAGACAAGGTTAATTGAGAAGGGAGAAAATTTTATGGCTCGTATTGCTGGTGTAGATATTCCTAATGATAAGCGCGTAGTTGTATCATTAACATATATCTATGGTGTTGGTTTACCAACTGCACAAAAAGTATTAGCTGAAAATGGTATCAGTGAAGATATCCGTGTTAAGGATTTAACTGATGAACAATTAAAAGCATTAGCTGAAAATTATGTTTATTCTACAATTCAATATGCAATATGGAAAGCAAATAATATGTATGTAGAAACAGATGTTAAATTAGGAAAAACTTTAGAAGGAAGTGAACAATTAAATACATTATATGGATATTTAATTGCAGATAGAGATATTTATACTAATTATGGTAATCTAACATTCTCAAATACAATTGATGTTGTAAAACCAGAAGCAGGAAAAGAAGTAGCTAAAGAAACAAAAGATGCATATTTATATGGACCATATTCAATTTCTTATGATGTATTATCAGTAGAAGGATTTGAAATTAAAATTTCAGGTGACGATAAAGATGCAATTAAATTAATAGATGAAAGTGGAGCAGAAGTTACTAAATTAGGACCAAATCAAAAATTCTATATTCAAGTAACTAAATCATCAAAAATAGCAAGTTTAAAAGTTGAAGCTTCAACTATAAATGCTTATTCATTTAATCCATCAACAGATAGAGGAAGAATTTATTATTCTTATACACCATTAGCTCAAGATGTAATATCTGGTGGAAAAATAGTAGGAGTAAATATTCAAAAAGCATTTGAATTTGCTTATAATCCTAAAACAGGAGTAACAAACATTGCAATATTATTTGCAATAGTAGTATTATCATTTACAGTAGCTTATGTTGTAATTAATAGTAAGAATACTCCAATAGAATTAAATTAAGAAGATGAAAATCTTCTTTTTTTATGCAAAAAAGTAGTGTTTTAAAAAGTTTTTGCGAATTATATTAATAGAGGAATATATAGAAAGGAGAAAGTTGGAAGAGTTTAGATATAAATTTTTAAACTATTTAAAAACTATTAATTATAAGAAATTTATTATGCCAAGCTTCTTATTATTAATTAATTTATCAAGCTTTATGTTTTTATTTACAATGATTAATAGAAAAGAAGAAAAGATAGAAAGCGCTAGTAAAATTGCTTATGATGCTCCAGTAATAGAAGAAATAGAAAAAACAGATGAAGAAACACAAGAACAAGAAGAAATAAAAGAATCAAATGAATGCTCTAATGATAATGAAGAAAAAATATTTGTTGATATCAAAGGAAGTGTTAAAACTCCCGGTGTATATGAACTAAATATTAATTCTAGAGTTATAGATGCAATTAAAGCTTCTGGTGGATTAAATAAAGATGCAAACACTAATTACATCAATTTATCAAAAAAACTAGAAGATGGTGACGTAATAATCATTTATTCAAATAAAGAAGTAGAAGAATCACAAAAACAAGAAAATATAATAGAAGTACCATGTGATTGTAGTAATATTAAAAATGAAACAAAAGAAGAAGTAAAGCCTTCAAACAATAAAATAAATATAAACACCGCCTCATTAGAAGAACTTCAAACATTAAATGGAATAGGAGAATCAAAAGCAGCATTAATAATTGAATATAGAACTTCAAATGGCAAATTTAAATCTATTGAAGAACTAAAAAATATAAAAGGAATTAGTGAAAAGATTTTCTCTAAGATTAAGGAAAATATTACTACTTGATATTATTTACTATCTATTACTTATAATAAGCATATTGTTTATAATAATATATAACAAAAAATATATTCCTCTAAATAAATATGATTTAAATGACAATAATTTTATTTTAAAAATTAAAACTATAAAAATTGATGGAAACAAATTATCATTAGAATTTTATGATGAAATAGTAGGTACATACTATTTTAAAACAATAGATGAAAAAGATAATTTTAAATTTGAAATAGGTGACACAATTTATATAAAAGGTATATTAAAGTTACCAAATAATAATACAATTCAAAATACATTTAACTATAAAAAATATTTAAAGTATAATTATAAAAACTATATTTTAAATATTGAATCATATAAACTAATTAATAAAAATAAAAATATTTTTTTAAAACTCAAAAATAAAATAATAAATAAAGTTAATAATATAAAAAATAATCAATATCTCTATGCATTCATTTTAGGTAAAAGCTCATATATAGAAAATGAAATATATAATCAATATAAAATAAATGGTATTACTCATTTATTTGCATTATCAGGTTTACATGTTTCATTATTTTCAAGTATAATTATCTACATACTAAAAAAGTTAAAAATGAATGAAAAAATCTCTTTAATAATTACTAGTATATTCTTAATATTATTTGCCTTTATAGCATCATTTACGCCATCAATATTACGAGCAGTAATATATTTTATACTTTATAATATTAATAAAATATATTATTTCTATATTAAACCTAAATATATTTTGTATGTAACTTTTACTATTTTAATATTTATAAATCCTTTTTACATATTTAATATAGGATTTATTTTATCATTCACAATAACTTTTTTTATTATTTTATTTAATGAAAACTTTAAAATTAATAAAAAATATTCAATCATAATAATAAGTATAATATCTTTTTTATCAAGTTTACCTATAATAATAAATCTATCTTATGAAATAAATATAATAGGTTTTATAAATAATATCTTTTTTATACCATTTGTTTCTTATTTAGTATTTCCAATTTCTTTATTATCATTTATTTTTAATAAATTATTTTTTATACTTAACTTTTTAATATTTATTATAATGTTTGGAACTCCCCCTGATGCATGGGCTTCAATAGTTCCTTGCATTGCCTGTTTATTCACATAATCCATTGTTTTTCCTGCTAAAAAGTTTAGTCCATCTAAATTGTCTTCATCTTTTTTTATCTTTATATCTGTTTTTGATTCTTCTACATTTATAACTGTTTCAAACAAATTTCTTCTTCCATCTTGTATATATTGACCCATAGAATGTAGATCAGTCGTTAAATCTACTCCTGCTGGAAAAATCCCCTTATGTTCTTTTCCTTCGCTTTCTCCATATAACTGTTTCCACCATTCTGTGAAGTAATGAAGCTTTGGCTCATAATTTGCAAGTATTTCTATGTTTTTATCTTTTTTGTATAATATGTTTCTTACTACTGCATATTTAAAACATTGATTATATTTTATATTTTCTTCCAAGTAATCATCTTGTGCTGTTTTTGCTCCTGCCATTAGTTTA
>OIYV01001500.1_pt1 | contig 11075 bp, 11 predicted proteins | sample 1588251 | NCBI WGS metagenome assembly OIYV01 (sample SAMN03283282) | human gut metagenome | biome: human-associated habitat; material: feces | host: Homo sapiens | place: Peru | collected 2012
CTATTGACCGTATCATTGACGTATTTCCAGAAGGTCAACAACAACAGGTTCGTGTTCAGCTTTCTAACTCACTTGTTGCAGTATTTTCACAAACTTTGTTACCACTCCTTCAACCAGATGGTACAAAAAATGGTCGTGTAATGGCACAAGAAATTATGCTTGTAACACCTGCTATTGCCAACCTAATCCGTGAATCAAAAGCTGCTCAAATCTATTCAGCTTTACAAACAAACTCTGGTTTGGGTATGCAAACTCTTGAAATGGCGTTAAAATCTTTATATGTAAGCCGTCAAATTACATTGGAAGATGCCCTTTCTCGTTCATCAAGACCTGATGATTTGAAGCGTTTATTATAATTTTTACTACATACATAGAAAGTCCGTCAATAAGTATTGGCGGACTTTTTTATTTTGTTTAATTTGAATTATTAAGAAATGTAAAGATAAAGAGAGCAAAAAAAGCAATTTTTTAAGAAAAAAACACTTTATATAAGTACGAGAGATTAAGAGGATTAAAACAATGGGTTTCTTATTATTCGCAGCAAGAAAAATTCAATTAACAAGAAAATTGAACGAAAAACAATACGAACAAATGCTTATTTCTCAAAAACACGAACAAGCAGTTAAAAAAGTTGCTGACTTCCAACAAGCAATGACTGATATGAAAAATATGACAAGCGTATTCACTAACGGTATCGCTAATGCAGCTCAATCTCAAGCAGTTATGACTTACTTAGGAACTGATTTATTCAAAAAATTACAATCAGGTGCTACTTTAACAGAAGAAGAACAAACAAAAGTAAGCGGTGCTCAACAAGCAGCTTATGTTGGTTCACAAGCTGGTACTAGATATGCTCAAGGCGTTTCAGCTGTAACTGAAAGCATCTTCAACGCAGCTAACAAAACTCAATTAGCAATGTTACAAGCTCAATCTCAAACTTTAGAAACAAGATTAAAAGCTTTAGATACACAAGTAAGCTACATCGACAAACAATTACAAGCAGTTGAAAAAGCTGAATCTAACTCAATTGATGCAGCAACTCCTAAATTCGGTTTAGCTTAATAAAAAATTAATTCTCCTTTCATAACAAAAACTTCCAAGCCAAAAACCTGGAAGTTTTTTTATAAAAATAATCTTTTTGTATGGTTGATTTTTGGATAAAATTCATTAAAATACAAATAAAAGATTGGAGGCACTATGTCAAAATATTTAGACGGAACTTCATTATTTACTTCAATGAATTCAGGATTGACTAATACATTTGGTATTTTAGCAAATGCGTTTAATGGTGATGTAACGCTTGCTAATTTGGCTAGTAAAGACGCAAATTCTGCAATTTCTAGCAATGGATTAAATCAAAATTTTAAATCATATCTACAAACAAATTTTTCAAGTTTTGATAAAAATAAAGATGGTAAACTTACAGCAGACGAATTAAACGAATATACATCTAACTTAACACGTCAAGGCATGACAATAGAACAACTTTATCAATTAGGAACCAGCACAGGAATGTCGTCTTCTTTGTTAGAAACAGTTGTTTCTCATTTTAATGAAATTGATAAGAACAAAGACGGTAAGGTTACAAACGCTGAAATTCAAGCATACGGCGTTGAATCCTCTGTGGAAAAACAAAGAAAAGCTGATAGAACAAACATGCTAAAACAAATGTCGACTTACTATGACACTTCAAGTACTTCAGATTCTAGTTTACTTGATTACAGGTACTTATCCGATAGTTCTTCTGACAAAAACGAATAACTCAATAAAAAAGCCCCTGATTGGGGCTTTTTTATTTTACATAAAATACTAAATTAATTAATAAATCAGCTATTAACAAATAAACAGTTGATTTAATCGCAGCTTGCGTTGTCGAAATACCAACGTCTTTCGCGCCACCTTTTGTCATATAACCTTGAGTAGCACAAACAAGAGCAACCAAGCCACCAAAAATTGAAGCTTTTAACAAACTAATATAAATATCTCTTGTGTTTAGCCATAACCAAACGGAGTTCATATATCTATTCGGGTGCAATCCAATTGTCATATTAGATACCAATAATCCCCCTAAAATACCTATTAATTCAGCGATAATAACCACCATAGGTACAGTTAAAACTCCTGCTAAAATTCTTGGTGCAAAATAATATCCAACAGGGTCAACTTTTAAAGTTTTAATTGCATCAACCTGAGATGTAACCTGCATGTTAGCTATTTCTGCAGAAATAGAAGTACCCGCTCTGGCGCCAATTGCTAATGCGGCAAATCCAGGGGCAATTTCTCTAATAATTACTACCGCAATTGTACCACCAATATAAGTGTCCGCACCTGACATTAAAAATTGCTTTGCAACCTGAATTGCAATAACCGCAGCCGCAATAAAAGAAATCACCATAGAAATTGGTAGCGAATCATAGCTTATAGCCGCAGACTGTGCCAAAATACTTTTAAATCTTACGTTTCCAGACAAAGTATATTTTATGCTGTTTATTAAATTTTTTACACACAAGCCTAAAAAACTAATCATTAACTGCTACACACCAATCTTTATATTTTGGAACTTTGCCTCTAACAACATCATTATACAAGTTTTGAATATCACTAACAATTTTTCCAACTTTTCCATCACCAACTTGACGTTTATCAATAGAAACAATTGGAACAACTTGTGCACCAGTACCTGAGAAAAAGGCTTCCTCTGCGGAATATAGTTCACTTCTGTCAATAATACGTTCTTCTACTTGCAAGCCTAAAACTTCTTTTGCCAGTTGAAGAATTGTATTTCTTGTAACACCAGTTAAAATATCGGAAGTTGTAGTTGTTGTAACTAATTTTCCATTAATTACCAAGAATAAGTTCATTGCTGCGCCTTCTGCAACTTTTCCAGTTTCTGAAAGAACAATAGCTTCATCAAAACCGTTTAAACGAGCCTCTGTCGAAATAATTGATGCATTTACGTAAGCACCATTAATCTTTGCTCTTGGCGGAATTGAATTATCAGAATTTCTTCTCCAACTTGATACACAAACATTCAACCCCTTACTTTCAAAATAATCGTCCATAGGGAAAGTTATAATTAAGTATTTATCAGGATTATCAATCAAATGAGGCCCAATTCTATCAGCTGATTTATAAATAATTGGTCTGATATAAGCATCTGTTTTATAATTGTTCTTTTGTAATAATTTTCTCAAAACTTCAACATGCTCATCTGGAGAGTAAATTTTATCAATAAATAAAATTTTTGCACTATTAATAAGACGTTCAAAGTGTTCTAAAGGACGGAAGATATACATTTTGTCTTCTTCCTTGTTATAATAAGCTCTAAGACCTTCAAAAACAGCAGTACCATACAAAAAAGCATGCGTCATTACTGGAATTGCAGCCTTACTCTTTTCAACAAATTCTCCATCAAGAAAAACATATTCTGACATATTGCCTCCTTAAATTTTTATTATATCTTGGCATAAAATATTATTTTTTTAAATAAAATATATACTAATATTAAATTTTTAGTTATTTTATGGATTTTTTAACATGTTTTTATTATTATGTTTTTATTAGGCGTGGGTATGGAACTAATATTAAACATAGTATATATATATATCGCAGTATTTTCACTATATTATTTCATTCTTGCTATCAGAAGTTTGAATGATAAACCTTTTGTGCTTTTTAGAAAATACTCTAATAATGTTGAGCCTGCATTGCTTTCTGTCGTTATATATGCGCACAATAATTATGAAGCTTTAAAGAGCATGCTTAATCAATTAAAACAACAGACTTATCCTATCCAAAACTTTATTATACAGGTAATTCTTGATAATTGTAGTGATCATTCAGAAGAATTATTTATGGAAAAGTTTGATAATATCAAGGTTTTGAACCTTAATGACGGCGTAACAGTCGGCAAAGATCAGGCTATTTCGATTTTTATTGAAGGCATGAGAGAGAATACTGTTGTTGATTCTTACGTATTTTTAGATGTTGATAGGTTTATTGAACCAGACTTTTTATACAATGTAAACAAAGCTTTAACAATGGCTCCTGTTGTTACTGGTCAAACTATTATAATTGAAAATGATAACTTTACGCTTTCTGAAAAAATTAAAAATTGTTATGTTAAATATTCAAACAATTTCCTTCGCACAGCTCGTTCTTTAATGGGTTTGGCTGATAAAATTGACGGCTCATTTATGGCTATAAAAAAGGAATTTGTTGAAAGAATAGATGCTCTTGATTTAAAAGATATAAATACTGAACTTAAATATAGCTTGTTAATTACAAGTTTAGGCTACCCTTGCAGATTTATACCAGATTTAAAAAACTATGTAAAATCATACAATTATAAGTTTGAAAGACCTTCTCTAAGTTGTAGATTGAGATTATTTAAACAATCCTTTTCAAAAATTTTTAGTTTTAAATTCAAATTGATGGAATATATTTTCTCATTAATTTCTCCGAGTGCTTTGGTTGTTGGGCTTTTGTCGCTATTCTATTTGGCTTTATCTTTGAAATACTATTTCATGTTTAGTTTTATAATTGTATTTACAATCTTTTCACTTCTTTTGCTTGCATTTGCTATAAGTATTATCAAATCAGGTTTATACGCAAAAGACTTTATTTACCTTGCTTTGTACCCATTCTATTCAATAGGTCATATTTTAGATAATTTACCACCTTACAGGTTTATAAAAAAATATTTCTTTAATAAAAATACGAAAAAAGATATTCAAAAATTTACTGTAAAAGTTATTGCTACAAACGGAAAAGCAAATATTCCTTGTAAATTAGATTTGATTTCTGAAAACGGACTTGCAAGAGTTGTTTTTAGATTTAAAAAGAAAAAATTTACATCAAGCAAACAAATTCGTATGGTTGAAGCATTAAATGAATTGACTGCGAAGTTAAATGATTATGGCTTTAATCTTAAAATTTGCTACTGTTGCGAACATTTTTCAAGTATTGTTGATGGTTCACAAAATATGATTCAAGGCGAATGTAATTATCAGTTTGTTGGCCGTAAACCTGATGAAACGCTAACAACGCTTATGTGGAATTCTTGCTCTGCTTGCAAATCTAAAAAAATGATTAGTATTATTGAAGATATAAGATTAAATCAGAAAGATGAGCAATGAAAAGATTAAAAATTCTTTTTACAATTTTATTACTTTTTGCTTTCGTTTCACCTGCTATATCTGATGAATTAACAGATGACTACTTTGATATAGCACAAAATTATCTTAAATCTGGCGACAGCACAAAAGCTTTAGAATACGTTAATTACGTTTTAATGCTTAATCCGAAATATACAAAAGCTATAAAATTAAAAGACAAATTAATTCCGCAAGAAACAAATGATGACTTGACTAGTACTGCTATGATTTTGTCGCAACAACAAGGTAAGGTTTCTGATTTTGCGATTTTAGATGTTCCAAAATCGAATAAATACAAAGTTGAAAATACTTCAGACTACTACAACCGTCAGGGGAAACAATTTTATCTGAACGAAGAATATGATAGTGCTATTCAAAGTTTTTTCAGAGCAGTTTCAGTTGATAACAAAAATTATATTGCTTACAACAACTTAGGTATGACTTACTGGATGAAAAACAATTTAGAAAGTGCTGAAAAATACTTCAAAAAAGCTGCATCATTAAGTAAGTCTTATCCTCAGCCATACATTAATTTAGCTCTTTTATACAAACAAAAGGGCGATTTAAATAAGTATTACTCTTATTTAACAGAGGCTTTAGAGGTTAATCCAAATAACTACTGGACATATTATTTGTTGGGTGATTTTTATACATCAATTGACAATTACGCTAAATCTGTTGCGTATTATCTTGATGCAATTAGCTTAAACCCAAACTTTTCGCCACCATACTTGGCACTTGGAGTATCTTATTTTAAAACCGACAAATATGAGCAATCAATTGTTTCTTTAAAAAGTTACATTGAACTAAATCCTAATTCAGATTTTGCATATTCAATGTTGGCAAAAAACTACTATTTATTAGGGGAATATCAAACTGCTAAGAAATTTATGAAAAAAGCACTTAGCATTAATCCGATAAATGCTTATAGAATGGAGTTGGCAAAAATTGAATTTAACGCTGGAGAATACAACAACGCTTTGTTAAATTTCCAAATTTTAGAACCTGAATATCAATATGCAGAGTTATATAACTATATTGGTCTATGCTATTTAATGCTAAAAAAATATGAATTGTCTATTCAAAACTTTAATAAGGCAATTGTAGCTGATAGCAGACGCCCAATTTATTACTATAACCTTGCTCAATGCTACAAAGCACTAGATGAAAAACAAAAATATGTACAATATATGAATATGGCTTTGCAAATTACGCCAGTTACATATCAAGATTACATTGATTTAAGTTGTATTTACTACAACACAGGCAAAATTAATCTTGCAGTTAAAATGCTTCAAAGCGGTATATCAGTGTATCCTGACACCAAACAATTGTATCTTGCATTATTAAGTCTATATGACAGAATTGACGATAATGCTGGATATAATACTACAAAAAATATTATAGAAACGAGATTTAATTCAGATGAGCAGAAGAAAACGTTCAAGTTGTTTAAGTAAAATTTTTAATACGATATTTACGTTTATACTTGTTATAATTACTGCAATTGGTATTCAAACGTACTCTAATATCGCAAACGGTGCAACTACATTAAAGTTTGCACAAATTAGTGATAACCATTTATCAGCAGAAACAGTAAACAAAGGATATAGGCTAACTGCCAATTCAGGAGAACTTCTTGATGATGCGATAAACCATATTAATCAAACTCCAAACCTTGATTTTGTATTTTTTACTGGTGATATTATTGATGTTCCTTTTGAAAAAAATATGTTAATGTTTTTTGAACATGCAAATAAGTTAAAATATCCTTATTACGCAGTTCCAGGTAATCATGATATATGTATTGGCGGATATTTAAGTAAAAAACTATATGTTGACTTAATGCAAAAACACAACAAATATTATAAATTTGATAAAACATACTATTCTTTTGTACCAAAGACTGGATTTAAAATTATCGGCTTAGATAATATTATTGATACACGTTTGACCGCTAATGGTGAACTATCTCAAGAACAACTTGATTTTCTTGACAAAGAACTTGCAAATTCTGGCAATAACATTGTATTAATATTTATGCATGTACCGCTTTTACAACCGTTTTCAAGTGATAACCATAGACTTTTAAATGCAGACAAAATGCAACAAGTTTTGTCAAAATATAGTATGCCAATAGGTATATTTACTGGACATTATCACACAACAAAAGTTAGACGTTTGAACGATAATATCGTACACATCAGTACGCCAGCACTAATTTCATATCCAAACGCTTTTAGAATGGTAACTATACATAATTACAAGAAGAAGGCAGTATTTGAACTTACATACACGCCTACACGTTTGGTTGAATTACAAAAAAAAGCTAAATTATTAGTTTTCCATTCGTCTACTTATTATGGTAGCGAAGCCGACAGAACTACTAAAGTAACAATAGAAAAGAGGTCAAAATGACAGATGAATTTAAAGTAAAATTTAGAGGTGTAAGAGGTAGCTACCCTTGCGCGAATAAAAGATTTATGCAATATGGCGGAAATACTTCTTGTGTAGAAGTTCGAGTTGGCGGGCATTTAATTATTTTAGATGCGGGAACTGGACTTATTGATTTAGGCGAAGAACTTCTAAAAGATTACATTATTTCTGGCGATAGCGTAAGCACTCGCAAGCCAATTGAAGCTACTTTGTTATTTAGCCACATACATCAAGATCACATAATTGGTTTTACTTTCTTTGCACCAAATCATATTCCAACAACAAAACTTAATGTTTTTGGCGCAGTAAATTATAATGAAAGTCTTGCTGATGAATTAGCACAGCTATTATTTACAAAATCTTTCCCAATTGATTTAGGTGATATTGCAGCAAACTTAAACATTTGCGACATTAACGATACTGAATGCATTGTTCTAAGACATGGTCAAGACCCAATTGTTAGAAACCTTGTAGATGATTTTGAAGCTAAAGAAGATGACGTTGTAATTACATCTTATAAATCTTATGCACACCCTCAAGAGGGCGTAATTATTTATAGAATTGAATATAAAGGCAAATCTTTAGTTTACGCAACAGATAAAGAAACTTATTTTGGTGGCGATAAGAAACTAGCTAACTTTGCAAGAGGTTGCGATTTATTAATTCACGATTCTCAATACACAACTGAGGATTATTTGAATCCGCACGCTCCAAAACAAGGATTTGGGCATTCAACTTTTGATATGGCGTTAGAATCTCAAGATTACTGCCACGCTAAAAAGTTAATTTTCTTCCATTATGACCCAGGTTATGATGATGATAAATTAAACTCAATTTCAAAATTATATGCAGAAATGTCCGATAAAGCAGATTTTGCCTATGAAGGGTTAGAATTGACAATTTAAGCATGAAAAAGTTACTTTTAATAATTTTTATTTTATGTTTATTTTCTTCTTCAATTGCAATTGCAAAAGACAGAGAATATATTGGGCTTTCAAGCATTAATCCTGAAAAGAACGCGTATATTCATAATAACTTAGGTCTTGGTTATTTGAATATGGGACAGTATGGTGCTGCAATTCAGGAATTTAAAATTGCAATTTCATTAAATCCAGATACACAAGCTACTGCTGTATATTTCAACAATTTAGGCGAAACTTATTTAAAACTTTCTTATTATTTTCAAGCCCAAGACTGTTTTGAACGCGCATTGAGCAAATATCCACTTAATTTTAAATATTACTTAAATTTAGTTACTGCATATCAAATGCAGGGCAATTTAGACACAAAGTTAAAACATCTATTAAAATATAAAAAATCTCCGCTTGATGACATTACAATCGGTTTAATTTATATCGCAAAAGGTCAAACAAATCGCGGGATAACGATTTTAGATAACTTTGTTATGAATGAACCAAAATTACTTATAACAGATGGCGTAAAGTATTATTTAAAAGGGATTACAGAGGCGCAGAAGTCCGCAAGGTAAGCTCTTTAATGATTTGTTCAATTTCAACAGAAACATCATTTTTAGAGTTAACATTATTTTTTATAAGTTGCGCAAATTCTGCTTTTTTAAACTCATGAAAGCCTTTTTTCTTGAAAATTTCTTCTAAATTTTTAACCATGCTCTCATCAACAAATTCATTTTCCTCGATAGAGTTTAAATTTGCAAAATGGTCGTTTAAAGTCCTTAAAATTAACTCTTTTGGTAAAATATCTTCGAACTCACCGCCATTAATCAAATGAATTTTGTCTGTTTTTCTTAATTTTGGTTTTATTTGGTTATAATTTTCTTGCGCATCATTATCTAAAAGCACAAAAATTGGTAATTTTAGCTGTTCTGATAACAAATAAAACATTTTAACAACCTGATTTTTTCCACCTGCTGACACAATTTGAATGCCTTTTTCATCAAAATTAAAACCACATTGTTTTGCAAAAACTGGCAATAACGTTTCCTCTGTAATCCCTTCTACAATTATAACTTCTTTAATAGGAAATTTTGTCTTAATCTTATTTTTAAATTCTGGCGATAAGGTTTTTAACCATTGTAAATTTTGTACAGAATTTTCGGTTACAAATTTGATAAAAGCATCATAATTGATTGAATTATCTAAAAGAATATTTATATTATCATTCAAATTAAAAATTTGATTTTCGTAATTCTTTAATTTTTTATTTATATTTAAGGTATTTTCTACCTCACCTAAAATACTTGTAAGTGAAGTATTAATAATATTTTCCGCAAAATACTTTAGCGAAGAATAATCCATAACTTCTAAATCTTTTTTTCTAAATTTAGGTTCAATTAAATTTGATAAAATAACGTCAAAAAAAACGCGTAAATACTTTTGTTCAGTGTATTTAAAACGAGTTAATCTATCAATAGATATGACCAATTGCTCTTTTGTTAGATTTTTAATTTTTAAATTCGTAATCTTACCTCAATAATTGTTAACAATTTTAATATATTATACCTTAAAATAGCAAATTTTTGAAATTATTTACGTTTAATAATATAGGTAAATTTAGGCGCTTTTTAATGATATCAAATTTAACAGGAATTAATAATACAAATATTTATGTTCAACCTGCAAAAACAAAAGTTAGTGCAGGTGCTTTAAATAACATTAAAATAGTAGAGGTTAACAATTTAGTTTCTGCAATGGAAAAACTAAAAGATAATGGTTTTTGGATATATGCAACAGACATGGATGGCGAAGAATATACAAAAGTAGAATATGCTGAAAAAACTGCGTTAGTAATTGGTGCTGAAGGAACAGGAGTAAGCAAAAGAGTTGGAGATAATAGTGATTTTATAATAAGTATTCCAATGTTTGGAAAAATAAATAGTTTAAATGCATCAGTGGCCGCAGGTATTGCAATATATGAGGTTGTAAGACAAAGAAGTAATTAAGGAGGTTTATGTGGATTATAAAGAAAATGATAATGAATTAATATATTTAATAAGGGAAGATAGTGAAGAGGCATTTAATGCGCTTTTTAATAAATATAGACCATTGATGATTAAGTTTTCTAATAAATACAAATATAAATATGAAATGGATGATATGTTACAAGAATGCAGATTAGGTTTTTATAAAGCTGTTATTAATTATGATGAAACAAAAGATGCAGGTTTTTCAACATATTTGCATTTGTATATAAAAAAATATTTAATGGAATATTTAAGAAAAATGGATAAACCTTTAACTAACACTATTAATATTGAAGATGTGCCATCTAAATATGTTGCAGACTATAAGACACCTTATGATGAAATAATGGAAAAAGAATATATTATATTTATAAAAAACTTTATTAATCAACTTGAATTTACCGAAGCTATTGTTCTTGAATTAAAACTAAATGGTTATAGCTACAAAATAATCGGAGATGTTTTAGATCTTTCTAAAAAGAGAGTAGATAATATTTTATTAAAAATAAGGAAAAATTTTAAAAAATATATTTTGAATAATG
>OIYV01001505.1_pt1 | contig 11067 bp, 9 predicted proteins | sample 1588251 | NCBI WGS metagenome assembly OIYV01 (sample SAMN03283282) | human gut metagenome | biome: human-associated habitat; material: feces | host: Homo sapiens | place: Peru | collected 2012
GTATCTACTTTGGGCTGAACAATATCCTCGGAACGGAAACTGTATCGTGGATGTGCGTTCTCGGCGCTGCTCCCTTTGCCGCAATGGGCTTCATCCGCTACAACGGCATGAACGCGGAGGAGTTTATCGGCGCATATATCAAGTCCGAATGGCTCATGCCGAAGCACCTGTGCTTTGAGGGCGAGAACGTGTATTGCCTCGCGCTTGCCGAAGCGATTGAGAACAGGCGACCCGATATGCAAGACAAACGGTATCAGAACAAACCGAAAAAGAAGAAAAAAAGAAACGGAGGCGGACGCGATGATTAAGGCACTCTCCCGCATATTGAAGCAGGACAGGGAGCGCATGAATATCCCCAGGTCCGTGCAGCAGGTCATTCCCGTAAAACGGATATGGCTTGACGGCATTTGGCTTGTCGGAAACAAGTACAGCAAGTGCTGGCGCTTCACCGACATCAACTATGCAATAGCATCAAAAGACGATAAAACCTCGATGTTCCTTGATTATTCGGAATTGCTCAATGCGCTCGACAGCAATGCGACAACAAAGATAACAGTCTGCAACAAGCGAATGAATAAGCAGGCGTTTGAGGAATCCATACTGCTGCCGTTGCAGGGCGACCAATATGACGGGTATCGCAAGGAATATAACGATATGCTGCTCGACAAGGTAACGGACGTTTCCAACTCCATCGTGCAGGAACGCTACGTCACCGTTTCCGTTGCGGTCAAGGACATTGACGAAGCGCGCAGCTATTTCAACCGCGTGGGCGCAGACCTTTCCGCGCACCTTTCGCAGCTTTCGTCCTTCTGTGAGGAACTGGACAGCGTAGAGCGTTTCCGCATATTCCATGATTTCTTCCGTGCGGGGGAGGAAGTCAGCTTCAGCATGGATTTGAAGAAGATGATAAGACAGGGACGCTCCTTCCGCGACTATATCTGCCCCGACACCTTTGAGTTCAGCAAGGACTGTTTTAAGATGGGCAGGACCTACGGACGGGTGCTGTTTTTGAAAGACTACGCCTCATATATCAAGGACAGCCTTGTTGCCGAGCTTTGTGAGCTTAACCGCAACCTGTTCTTTTCCATCGACATCATCCCCATCCCTACGGACGAAGCGGTGCGCGAGGTGGAAAACAAGCTGTTGGGGGTGGAGACAAACATCACCAACTGGCAGAGAAAGCAGAATCAGAACAATAACTTTTCAGCAGTTATCCCGTATGACCTCGAGCAGCAGCGCAAGGAAGCAAAGGAGTTTTTAGACGACCTTACGACCCGCGACCAGCGCATGATGTTCGGGCTTGTTACCATCGTTCATACCGCAAAGAACAAGAAGCAACTTGACCGCGACACGGAAACGCTCCAGAGCATTGCCCGAAAGCACCTGTGTCAGCTTGCAGTATTGAAGTTTCAGCAGATGGACGGGCTGAACACGGCACTTCCCTATGGATTGAGAAAAATCAATGCGCTTCGGACGCTGACCACGGAATCAGCGGCGGTGCTTATGCCGTTTCGCGCCCATGAGATAATGGACGTGGGCGGGACATACTGCGGCATGAACGCCATCAGCCACAACCTTATCATCGCCAACAGGAAAAACCTCATCAACGGCAACGGCTTTATCCTCGGCGTGTCCGGCTCGGGCAAATCGTTTTTCACAAAGCGAGAAATCGTGTCGCTGTTCCTCGGGACAAATGACGAAATCATCATCGCAGACCCGCAGAACGAGTACACTTCGCTTGTAAACGCCTTGGGCGGCGCGGCGATCAACCTCTCTCCGACCTCGCCCAACCACATCAACGCCATGGACTTGGCGCTGGGCTATGGTGATAGCGAAAACCCGCTTATCGCAAAGAGCGAGTTTGTGCTTTCGTTCATCGAGCAGATCATGGGCGGCACGGGCAAGCTTGAAGCGGTAGATAAATCTATCATTGACCGTTGCCTTACCAACATCTACGCGGAGTATCTTTCGAGCAACTATACCATTCAGCCGCCAACGCTCTCCGACCTATATGCGGAGCTTAAAAAGCAAAAGGAGAAACAGGCAAAGGAGCTTGCACTTGCCATTGAGATGATTGCACAGGGCAATCTTAATATGTTCGCCCATAAGACCAATGTGGATGTGCATAACAGGCTCATCGCCTACGGCATACGCGACCTCGGCAAGCAGCTTCGGACGCCGGGTATGCTCGTTATGACCGACGCCATTCGTAACCGCGTGGCGCGAAACCGTGAGCGCGGCATCCGTACCCACGTTATCCTTGACGAGATGCACATCTTCTTTGCCAACGACCTATCGGCGCAGTTCTTCGCGGAATCATGGAAACAGTTTCGTAAGGACGGCGCGCTTGCAACGGGCATCACGCAGAACGTGGAGGATTGCTTAAAATCCCTCACCGCCCGCACCATGCTTGCAAACTCTGAATACCTTGTCATGCTCAACCAAGCGCCGACAGACCGCATAGAGCTTGCCAAGCTCCTGCACATCTCCGACAATCAGCTTTCGTATATCACCAACGTCGGCTTCGGCAAGGGGCTGTTGAAGTGCGGAAACTCCATCGTGCCTTTCGTTGACAATTTTCCCAAGAATACAAGGCTCTATCAGCTAATGTCAACCAAACCCGGGGAAATACAGGAAATCCTCGACTGATTATCGGGCAATCGCTTCGGCGGTTGCCTTTTACATATTCGGGAGAAAGGAGCGGTGAAGTTGAAGGATATAAAAACAAGATCGTCTGAAAAGACGCTGCGCATATTAACGGATGCGGCAAGAGCCCCAAGAGAGCTTGCGCGCAAATCTCTTATTGAATCCAAAGAAAAGGTGAAAGAGGCAGCCGAGCGTCGGCAGCCGCAGGATGAATCGCCCGAACAGTATGCTGAAAACCGCATCGAGCAGACCGCCGAGGAAGCCGTACACCGCGCGAGCGACGAGGCTTCCTATCAGGGCAGGCGAATCATTCAAAAGGCAAAGAAGGCCAAGCGGAGCAAGGACATCTTCGAACAGCAGGGAAACCCACCTTCGCGTTCGACGACAAATGGCGGCAGGGCGCAGCAGAGCAGTGCCGCCGCAACAAGGGGCAGTGCCGCCAATCAGACCAACGCTTATCGCGCCGGACGGGAAAGAGTCATTCAAAATGCGCGGTCCTTGCGGCAGACTGCAAGAAGCACACGCTACACCGCAAAGCCGGCGCAGACCGCAGAGCGCACAGCATCGACAGCACATAAGGCGATAAAAGCATCGGCTCGCACCGCCGTCAAGACTTCGCAGCAGAGCGTAAAGGTAGCAAAGCATACCGTCAAAACGACAGAAAAGGCTGCAATCAAAACAGCAGAGGTTTCCGCAAAACTCTCGCAAAAGGCAGCGCAGGCTGCAGTAAAGGCGGCGCAGACAGCGGCAAAGGCAGCACAGGCAGCAGCCAAAGCAGCGGCGGCAGCGGCAAAGGCGGCGGCAAAAGCAATTGCGGCAATCATCAAATGGATCGTTGCAGCGGTCAAGGCATTGGTAGCCGCTATCGCGGCAGGAGGCTGGGTGGCGGTTGTTATTGTAGTCATCGTGGCGTTGATCGCTGCCGTGCTTTGTTTATGCTTTGGCGTGTTCTTCTCAAACGACAGCGCAGGCGGAATGCCCATGACGGACGCTATTGTTTCTATTGACGATGGGTTTACCGCGTCCATCCAAGCGCGAATTGACGAATTGACCGCAAGCGCCGACGCTGATGTGGTGGAAATCCTGTTTACGGGTGATATGGAGGACGAGAACAGTTCCGTATCTAATTGGGTGGACGTGCTTGGCGTGTACTCGGTCTATGCTACCACAGGTGAAAACGCAGCAGAAGTCATCACAGTCACGCCCGAGAACATAGAGAAGCTCCGCAAGGTTTTCTATGATATGAACAGCTTTTCAGTCACCATGGAAACAGAAACCGCGGAAGAAATCGAGGTGGATGAGTACGGCGCAATCGTGCTTGACGAGGACGGGAAGCCGAAAGTAAAAACCACTACTACCCTTTATATCAACATTGAGGTAACAAGCCTTGACTACCGCGACGGCGCGGATAGATACGGCTTTGACGAGAGCCAGATGGAAATGCTCATGGAAATCATGCGCCCCGAGTATTACCCACTGTTTGCCGAGCTATGCGGGCAGACGCTTGGTGACGGCGGCGAATACGGGCTTGGGCTTGACATCAACCCCGACCTGCCGCCGAATGAACTTGGCGCACAAATCGTGCAGGCGGCAAAGCGATATATTGGGCGCAGCTATGCAAGTATGGATTGCTCCGGCTTGGTACGCGCAGCATACCGCGATTGTGGGCTGTCCTCCATGAACGGTCTGAACTCCGCTTCGATGGCGAAAAAGTGCCAAGAGATGGGCGTACTGTTCACCGACTCGTCGCAGCTACAATCGGGCGACATCATCTTCTTTGCACGCAAGGACGCAAGGCGCGGCGAGGGCTACTGCACAGACCACAGGCGTTGCGGCAACGGACGTTGTAAGAGATGGATGCAGATTCACCACGTCGCCATCTACATCAACGGCGAGTTTCTTATCGACAGCACAGGCGGCAACAACTCCGTTCAGATTAGAAAGCATTGGGGCAAAAACGGCTCCGAATGGCAATGGATTTGCTTTGGTCGCCCCACAAACTAAAACAGAAAGTGAGATAGAACATGAAACACTTTTCCACTTTACAGATAGCGGCGCTTGCCGTTCTTACGGTCATCGTTGTGGCGCTCGCCATTGTTGCGTTTGCCACAGGCAAAAACCTCGCAGCCGACACCGTAGACATTTCGCTCCCGACAACGACGCCGAAGGTGTTCAAGATCGAGATTGCGGGAGACACGAACACGCCCTCACCCGTGCCTATCCCAATGCCAACGGCAACGCTGACAGCCTTTCCCTCGGCAAGTCCTACTTCAAGCGCAAAACCTTCAAACGGCAAGCAGGCAGATACCTTCTGTACGCTGACAATCGGCGGCAAGGATATACCTGTGCGCTATGGTGTAGATGAAAAGACGCTTGAAAAGTCCCCGGGCTACCTCCCGTCCTCGGCTCTGCCGGGGGCGGAGGGTACTTGCGCCATCTATGGACACCGCAACCGCAATCACTTCAAGGCGCTGAAAAACGTGCAGGTTGGCGACAGCATCAAGGTGACAATGGCGGACGGAACGGTCTACACCTACGCGATTACCGACATAACCATATTTGAAAGCACTTCAAACTGGACGCTGCCCGCTGCGGATGGGCGAATGCTTACGCTCGTCACCTGCTATCCGTTCCAGTACAGCGGTCATGCGCCCGGGAAGTGCGTGGTGACGGCGAGGTTGAAATAAAGCAAATCCGTTTCCGCCACCGACTGGAACGAGCAGACCAAAGGGAAATCATACCGAGCGTATAGACCACCGCAGCTATGAGCGGCAGGGAATAGACCTGATCCCCACCGTGCATCTGGGCGTAGCCGCCTTTCAGATGGAGAAGCGCGGGATACGCACGGAGCGGGGAAACATCAACCGCGAAATCGAAGTCACAAATCAGAAGCTGCGGCAGTTGAAAGCTCGCATTTCTAAGCTGCAAAGCTGGCTGAAAGAGGAAGCGGCGAACACCGAGCCGCCCACTCTTGCAGAGGTGATACAGGGTATCCTTTCGCGGCGGGAGCAGACGGGAAAACCGGGCTGTTATACCGCCGTCAACAATCTGAAAGCGGCGGCAAAAATGCTGAACTTCCTGCAAGAGAATCAGATTGTGGATATGGACGGCCTGACGGAAAAAATGGCGGGTATGTTCGGGGAGCAGCGCGAAATATCCGAAAAGCTGAAGCCCATCGACAGGCGGCTGAAAACCCTTGACGGGCATATTTCAAACGCCGAGAAGTATTTGAAGTACCGCGAGGTTTACGGGAAATACAGGCGGCAGCCGCCGAAAAAGCAGGAGGCGTTTTACGAAGCGTACCGCATGGAGCTGACCCATTACGAAGCCGCAGGACGCTATCTTGACGGCGTGATGAACGGCAGGACGGGCATTCCGCTGAAAGCATGGAAAGCGGAGCAGGAGAAGCTGACCGCCGAGCGGAAGGAGCTGTCCCGCCGCTATCTCGCACTGAAAGACGAGGTAAAGGAAGCGGAGCAGATACGAAAGGGCGTTTACGCGATCCTGCGGGAGGAAAACCGCAAAGAGCAGCCTACGCAGAAGCAAGACCTTGACCGCTGAAAAGCAGAGCGGCGGGATAACCATCTCCCATATCCCTATAACAGTCATTCCTTTTGTCGCCGTTCCGGCTTTTGCGGGACCTCGCACCCCGCACCTCCGACCTCAAACAAGGAACAGAATGGAGTGTCAATATGTAACACAGAGACAGTCGCCCCTCTGCAATTCCGTAAAATGCAAAAAGCGGTCAAGATCCGATAAATATCTAAAGCAGCCAGCAGGAACACGCTGGGCAAGGAATTCTTCGCCGGGGCGTTTTCTGCTTGGAAAATTCAAGGCAAAAGCCGCAGAAAACGAACGAAAAACGGCAACCGTACAAAAGTAAATACTATACAGTACAATAAGCTTTTGCAAACTCAAAACATAGCAGTTTATTTTCGATGGACTATCTATTTCGTATTGAACCATTCTGTATATAGTTTTTTCAGCGGATTTCGAATAATGCCTTATGGAATTCCATAAGCAGCGACTCTTTCGTAATATTCTTCTAAACACAGTTCATTGTTGTAACAGTATTCAGCTATATCCAAACCCACATAACGGAAATGCCATGGCTCGAATATCACACCGGTAATATTCTCCTTATCTTTGGGGTAACGTAACACAAATCCAAAGCAATGGGCGTTGGCAGCGAGCCATCTACCCATATCGGTATTTGCAAAACCACTATCGGCAACATCATAGTTTTGAGACAGGATATCTATAGCAAGACCTGTAGGATGCTCACTCATGTTACCAGGCAGCACCTTTACAGGAAAGGATTTTGGTTCAGAACCGTACTGAGGGTCCTTTTCAAGGCGAGCTGACCAAAGTTGCTGTTGCATATCTATAGGTCGGTAAACACTATTTATAATAACCCCCCTCACCCCGTCATTATTAGCTTGAGTAAGCATAGTAGCAAGAGCTTCTCCTGCTAGTGGATGAACCATCATATTTTCTTCGTATGAAGCTATATCTTCGCCCATATATGTTTTTAGAGGGACCAAGTAAGGGGAATAATCAGGTGGCAATGGGTTATCCCAGTTAACAAGTATAGCCACATCAATTTCTTGTTCGACCAACCCAGCTCCATCGCGACCACCAAAAAACATTGAGTATATTGTGTCGTGATTTACAAAATCAAGTACAAGAAACGTAATTAGAATTATTGTTGGGATAATCCAAAGAATATGAAAACGCTTTTTCTGCATGTTTATTTCTCCTTGGCATTATATTTTTTAAGCACATCTGCGCACAGTTTTTCGTATTTTGAAACCTCATTTTGAGAAGCACTAATAATGAGGTACCCTTTTAGGTCTTTATAATTTTTATATATACCGGAATCTATTTCAGGTACATACGTAGGCGTATCTTGCCATTGTACGGCAACTTTGCCCCATGGGATACTGGAAATTAAAAATGTTCGCTTGTCAATGTCTGAATATCGATACCCTTCGGGTTGTTCATAAAAATTCAGAAACAGGATGTACAATGATTCCTTTTGCATCAGCATATATCCTGAATCAGAGACACAAAATCCATCTGCGACCACAAATGGCTCGTGGATATAAATCACATCCTCCATATTTAATAAATATTCTTTTCCACCCTTGTATACTTCTTTTATACTACAAGCTGAAAGGATACCATATTCAAATTGTATATGCGTATCCATCCCCTCCACAAGAACAATTACACCACATGAAGATGCAAGTTTATCCACTGTCGGAATGTCGTCCTTTGGAGTGAATTCTGTAGCACTCATCAATGGAAGAGGGTTAAGGTAAGCCTCGTTTATAACAATTTCATTCCACTGGCTACGGAAAATTCCCGCTGCACAGAACATCATAATAAGAATTAAAGAGATAGTGGTGAGCATGATGAGAATCTCTCGTTTCATAGATTACCTCCTGCGTTCACAGAATCCAGAATCCAATTGAAATATTCCATCACATAAGTCCTCAATATCTTTTTCCTGATGAGTACTTATCAAGCAAATCACACCCCTATTCCTTTCTTCCGCAATCAAGTGTCTGAAGTTTATTTTGGATGCTTCATCTAAGCTATTTGTTGGTTCGTCCAATATTAAGAGGCTCGGGGATTCCATAATGGCCTGTGCTAATGCAAGTTTTTGTTTCATACCCAGCGAGTATGCTGAATATCTGCGCCTATCTGATGGATCTAATCCCACCCTCTCCATTGCATTTTGTATATCGGATGTCGAAATCACCTTCTTTATTGATGCAAGTAATTCAAGGTTTTCATATCCAGTGAGATTACCCCATAGGGATGCATTTTCAATCATAAGTCCCATATTCCTTGGGAAAGCAATATCCCGACCTATTCTTTCCCCGAAAACGTCGATTGTTCCTTTATCTACTTTTATCAATCCGGCGATTGCACGAAAAAGCATAGTTTTACCAGAAGCATTGGGTCCATAAAATCCATATATGTGGCCTGCCGTGAGATGAAGGCTAATGTCGTTCAATACCTTTTTATGCTTGATGGTTTTACTAATTTTTGAGACGATAATTCCTTTAGGATGAATTTCTTTCATATATATCGCACCTCCTGTTTTCTATATAATATCTTGGGCTGTGAATAGCTTAATGCCGACAAACGTTACCCCTATTGTTACCAACACTAAATATAATAGTGAAGCAGTATATGATGCTTTTCCAAACACATGACTCCATACAGCCCATGTATATACGCTGTTGCACGTGGGAGATATTAGATGGTAAACACGAAACCCATCACCCCGGACAACAGTGCCTATTGTGAGCGATGATAGATAAAAAACCATCATAGTGATTATGCCAATCACAGGTCTTAGATAGAAGCCCAATATGTTTGACAATATAAGAAGAAAGAAGGAAATAACTACCATTTTTGTATAGCATAAAACAAGTAGTTGAATTGCCGTAAAATCCAGATGACCCTTTTTCAGTACGAAAAGCGCCAGTATAATGCCTACAACATAATAAAAAGTGAATGCCATTATGCGCATAAATAGTTCTCGCAGACGAGAGCAACACCATTTTTCCTTGGAACCGAATCTTGGAATCACATAGGTTGAAGTTTGAGCATAGTTTTTGAAAACGTATCCCCCATATAAGAGACAGAGAACCACAATTGGAAATCCATAAAACAGAATGCCCTCTACACCAGCGTATTCCAATATCTCTCCACCCAAAATAAAGGACAAATATTCACTCGCCGCATCAAAACTTTTAGCAAAAGGCAACCCGCCCAAAAAACCAAAAGGTATTGCAAAAATAGGCTTTATGTCTGGCAATTTACGGATATGTGCTTGCTTTATCGTTATGTAAGACAATCTGCATATCGCAATAGTCTCTATTACCATCATCACTATGATTGAAAGAACATCCTTAATTGGTTGATCAAATAGTGCGTAATATTGAATGGAAAAAATTCTACGATAGATTAAATGCACATCTATCTCCAACCATCCAGTTACAGCTAAATATGATATAATCAAATATGTGTATGCTACAATATATATAAATGTTGTATGATAATACTTTTTGAAAATAAAGATAACATTTATACAGTTTATTGAACAAACAATAAGAGTGATTCCAATCCAAAGGCTTAGGCAGCCCAATAGAACTTTATCTATTTCGCTAAATCCTGCCATAAACAGAGTGCCTACAAGAATAGCACAAAAGGAGAGAGAAAATATTCCTGCATCAAAAATGCCGACTATTAAGCGTTTCTTTAACAATTCGAGTAACGATGGATACCTCGTTAGACAAACAGGATTGTAGTAGTGCTTGTCGCTACTGTAATTCCATAACATCCCCAAGGGAATAATGAACCAATGAAGTAAAGCAATGTTTAATATGTCACGAATGAATTCTGCATTATTATGGCTGTCTGCAATACTGGTTATCGTTACACAACAATAGACCAACATTCCCATCAAGCACAGTAAAAACATGTATGTCGATGCCAAAAAATGTATTCCAAAGGATCTTCTCATTCGCTCAAAATATCCTTATAAGTTATTTCCTTAAGTATGAGTAAAACAATACTCGCAAAAAGTATCAATCCGTTCATTATGATAAATATGGTAATACTCTTTGTATATCCGCTCGGCCGGAGTAAAAAATAGTGAAATGGCGCGAGTGAAAATTTTCCAAAGACGCTTGCACTCATGGTCAGAATCAAATATAGAATTCCCCCACTACCAATGGTAATAACTATATTTTTTCTATAGAAAAGAGAGAAGCAGTATGACAAACCGCTTATCAGTCCACCCATTATTCCAAGCAAACAAATATGTAAAAAAGCATACATGGACGGCCTGCTTATATATAATTGCGGAAAGAGTACCCACTGCATCTCTCTTTCAATAGATATAGTATATACTGACCCCGTTTCTACCGCGCGGGGCATCCTAATGGGGAAGGCAACATTGCATAGTAGAAGGTTAATGAGTGGTGCCAACATAGAAACAAAAAAGCCAGCAATCAATACAACAACATATTTTCTTGTGAAATACTTTTTCCCACTTCTAGTAATATCTATTGCAATATATTGTGAGCCCAACTCTGTGAAATAGGAATCCACATAACAGGCAGAGGCGATAAAAGGCATAATATAAATATATACAGAACCTATCCCAGATTCCCACAACATCCCAGCTTCCAACGCTGAGGGTAATAATGCGCAGGGTGTTCCCGCATTTTTTACTACCTCTTCTAAAAATGCTACGCTGGCAAAGAATACACAAATACACAGCAATATGTATATTTCTCTTCGCAGACATAGTTTCTTAAATTCATAGAACATACATTGCCTGTCCTCCATGTTCATTCGGGAATGAGGCGGGCAAGTGTCAGTCATCGTTGCCCGCCA
>OIYV01001506.1_pt1 | contig 11064 bp, 9 predicted proteins | sample 1588251 | NCBI WGS metagenome assembly OIYV01 (sample SAMN03283282) | human gut metagenome | biome: human-associated habitat; material: feces | host: Homo sapiens | place: Peru | collected 2012
AATTGAAGGTAAAAATTTAATAACGCTACCTCAAGAAACAATGCTTGGAGCTTTATGCAACTACATTTCAACAAGCGAATTAAAGCATTTTCAACCGATGAATTCTAATTGGGGAGTGCTTCCGACAATAGAATTACCTAAAAAAGAAAGAAAAAACAAAAAATTAAAAGCAGAGTTGTTATCAAAACGTTCAATTGAAACTTTGAAAGGATACTTATGTTCTATTTAGATAAATTAAATGGCAAAACAGTTATGAAAACTGACATTTTAGAAGGATTAACACATTATTTTACAACAAGAGAATGTCCAATAAAATCTAAAGAGCCTGAAATGCAAGAAATAGTTGAACAAAATAGAAAAATGTTTTGCGAAGCACTTGGAATAGCAGAAAAAAATTTAATCTATCCAGAGCAACGTCATACAGACACAGTTGAGGTTGCTGAAATCGGTAAAACTTACTATCCTGAAGCTGATGCTTTAATTTTAACTAATCATGAACAAGCAGTATTTTTAAATTTTGCAGATTGTACGCCACTTGTAGCTTACGACAAAAAACAAAATATTGCAGCAGTAATTCACGCAGGCTGGAAAGGAACTGTTGGAAAAATTGGTGCAAAAACTATTTTGAAAATGATTGACGAATTTGGAACTAATATTGAAGATGTTAGAGTTGCAATTGGACCTGCAATTTCGGTTTGTTGCTATGAGGTTAAAGAAGATGTGTTCAATATGAGTATGGTTTCAGTGCTTAATAACAAAGGACTTTACGAAATCAGAAACGGCAAAATTTACGTAAACTTAAAAGAAATCAACAAGCGACAATTAGAAGAAGTAGGAGTTAAACATATCGACATCTGCCCGTATTGCACATCTTGCGACAATAACTTATTCTATTCTTATCGTAAAGAAGGCGCTACGACTAACAGACACAGTGTAATTGTAAAATTAGAGGGCTAAATTGAAAGAACTTGTAAAACTAAACACAGCAAGAAATTGCCTAAGATATTTAATAAAAGCCTATAACATCGGGATTTTACACGTACCTTATTATATTTGTCCTTCTGTTAAAAATATTCTAAAAAAAGAACTTATCGGGATAAAATACTACCATATTGACGATAAATTCATGCCAACAGAAAAATTTAAGCCAAACGATTTCATTTTATACCCAAACTACTTTGGAATTTGCACAAATAACGTCAAAGAACTTGAAAAACGATATAAAAATCTAATAGTAGATAATTCTCAAGCTTTTTATGCAAAACCAGCAGGGCTTGCGTCTTTCAATTCTTTAAGAAAATTTTTCCAAATGCAATACGGAATAATGAATGGTGCTTATCTTTATACTGAAAAAATCCTGAACCGCCCTTTTAGAACCGCTCCAGATTATGAAGTTGAAGATTTAATCACTTATGAAAAAATCGTTAAAAATGAACACATACTTGACGATGAACAAATTATGTACATGTCAAAAACATCTGAAAAAATAATAAGTCGAATTAATTTTGAAGTTGAAAAGACGCAAAGATTAAACAACTTTTACAGATATGAACAACTTTACGGCAAGAAAAATGAGCTTCATTTTTCACTTGATAAAGATGAAATTCCTTTTGTTTATCCGTTTTACACTCACGAAGAAGAAATCGGATTTAATTTAGAGCGTCAGGGCTTACTAATTTACCGCTATTGGAAAGGTTTACCTGTAACCTTTGACGAATACAGATTTTACAAGTATTTAATCCCAATACCAATTTATTAGTAAATTACAGAATTAAACATTTTATCCAAATTTCGCTCATATCCATTAACATCACCACAATAGACTGCAAATTCTGCAATATTTCTGCCTAACATCTGTAAAGCAGGTGTTTCTAAAGGTGGACCTGCAGGAGTTGAGCGTGAAGAATTATAAGGATTAGAAATAACGCCAGTTGCACGAAGTAAAGGAATTGAAAGCATGTCCTTGAAAACTTCATACTGAGTTATACCTTTTGTAAAAATACCTAAATTATTAGCCCAAACAAATCTTTGCATAGGTGCAGTATTTGATTTTGCTTCAATTCCACGTTCTTTAGGCAAATTTTCTCTAATATCATATTCGTAATCAAATTGTCGTTCAATCAATTCATTAAAATCTTCTGAATAAGTTGTTTCAACAGGACTTCCCAAAACAAATTTTGCTTGAATTAAGTGATTTTTATCCTCATTAATCCAGTCAATATTGAATTTCAGCAATTCTGAATTTCTATCTAAGGAAACAACAACATCAAAGAAAGAAGTTTCAATCTTTAAAGCAGAGCGAAGATTGCCTTCATAAAGTTTTTTTGTAGAAATAACATCTGCAGTTACGCCATAATCACCCTTTACAGGACCTTCGTTATAACTATCGCCATTATCTATATAATCCACAAATTCAAGTTGAATATCATTATTAATAAGAATATTATTACCAATTACTTTCAGTGATATTTTTGAATTATTTATAGAATTATCTGTAACTTCTAAATCAGAATTAGCTTCAACAGGGTTCAAAATACCCAATTCAAGAGGTCGTAAATTTTCAACTTCCGCTAAATATGTATAAATATCCGTATAATCTTCTGTAACAGGAATTTTTTGAGTATCCTGTAAAATATCATTACAAAAGCCTTTTCGCGAGGATAACATTTGTAAATCAAGTAATTCATCTGCAGATTCAAACTCTACAATTCCACTATAAGCATTTTCGCCCATGTTAATCCCCAAAACGCCAGAACCCAGTTTAAATCTAACTTCATCTTTTATAGTTTGACAAATTTGTAAGATTTTTTTATAACGCGTAATATTTTCACTATGCACATCATCAGTCGAGCACCCGCAAATTCCGTCATGAGCTTGGTTTTGAAGTAACAATTTGTATGCATATTTTATCAAATTATCATAATTTAAGTTAAAATGTTTTTGCAATTTATCAGCCAATGGCAAATTATGGCAACAAATTACGTTATAACGCTTTAAATCAAGCCTTGAAGAATATGAACCTTGTAAAATAAAGGTTTTAGAGTTATCACGTAATTCCTCATTCCATTCAAACTGATTAAATCTGCCTTTTACAAGCTCAAAATATTCAAAAATCGAACCCAATTTAATTTGATAATCTTCTAAACGCGCATTAACTTCCCGAATTTGATTAGAAATATCCGTTTCAACGCCCAAATGATCAGCGCCAATAGGCATTAATAAGACATCACCAGACTTTTCGGCAATTTTATCTAAATTTTCTTTAATACACTGAGCTTTTTTATCAATATCAAAAGGCGCAGAGAAAAAGTCCATAAAATAGCCTCGAACGAGATTTACAGTATCAAGTCCGCAAAAACTAAATTCTGACGGAATATCCCCACAACCTCGCCAAACAACACATTTATCAACGCCAAAGTCTTTAAATACTTTTATAACCTGTTTGGAATGACCAAACGTATCTGCCAAATAACCTATAAAATCGCTACAACCAAGACTACGAGCATACTCCAAGCCTATTTTTAAATTATTTTCAAAAGAATTTTTATCGGTTAAAAATTCATCAACTAAAGTGTAAAAAGGTCCGATAAATAGTCTTTTTTCAGCAATTAGTTTTTTCACTAAATCCAACTTTTCAGGTCTGATTTCAAGATAATCTTCTAATGCCGCCGTTTGCCCATCAAAATAGAAAGACGGAATTTTATTTGCTTCAAGCATGCTCAAAACATTGTCAAAAACTCGCAAAAGTCTTATTCTAAAAACTTCGTACTCTCGATACCATTCTCTATCCCAATGAGTATGTAAATATGCAATAACAGTCTTTTTCATATAAAATATTTTAGCATAAAAAAAATATTGACAAAAGTAAATTTTCGGGTAAAAATAAACATATTATGGCAGTAGTATATTTAAGCCTTGGTTCTAATAAAGGCGACAGAGTAGGATACATTCAGCAAGCAACATCAATTCTTGACGGACTTGATGACGTTAGTTTAATCAGAACTTCCGCGTTTTACGAATCTGAACCTTGGGGGGTTGATACGAAAAACTGGTTTGTAAACGCAATGATTGAAGTTAAAACCTCGCAAACACCTCAACAACTGCTTGAAACATGTCAAAAAATTGAGGCTCAATTAGGCAGAAATAGAGAGTTAGAAGGTCATTATGGCGACAGAACTCTTGATATTGATATAATTTTTTATGGAAATGAAATTGTAAACGACGAGAACTTAACAATTCCGCATAAGTTCTTCCACCAAAGAGCGTTTACTCTAGTACCAATGCTAGAATTAGCTCCTAATTTTATTCACCCAACTTTAAAAAAGACCGTTATGCAACTTCACGAGGAACTAGAAAATCCAGAAATGGTCTTTCTATACGGCACAAGGGTTGATATCTAATGCCCTCAATTGCAATTATTGGCGCAGGTCCAGCAGGTTGCATGTGTGCATGTAATCTTGATAAAAGTTTTGAAGTAACTCTTTTTGATAAATCCAGCCCACTAAAAACTCTGCTTCCTACTGGCGGTGGGAAATGCAATCTGGCGTTTGCAGAATACGATTTTAAAGAATTAGCTAAAAATTATCCGCGCGGAGAAAAGTTTTTATACTCAGCTTTTTCAAGATTTGGAACTCAAGAAACTCTTGAGTTTTTTGAAAAAATTGGGGTTAAAACCTACGAACGAGAAGACAAACACATTTTTCCAACTTCAAATAGCGCGCAAGAAGTAAGACAAGCCCTGCTAAATCAACTTAAATACTGCAAAATAAAATCTGAAAAAATTACCGAAATAAACAAACTCGATAAAGGGTTTAAAATCAAATCAGAAAAAAATTCGTACTACTTTGATGTAGTAGTTATCGCGATTGGCGGGAAAAGTGGCTACTCAATATTAAAAAACCTAAACCACACAATTGAAAAACCATGCCCTGCACTTGTAGGACTAAAAACCAAACCTCAGTTTAAAGAATTACAAGGAGTTACAATAAAAAACTGTAAAATACAAAGCGAAAAACACGAATTTATAGGCGATATTTTATTTACAGATGACGGAATAACTGGCCCTGCTGTATTTAATTTATCCTCAATAAATGCAAGAAAAGAACTTCCTTATAAAATATATATTGATTTTTTAAACAAGGATATCGACTGGCAATTAATATTTGACACAAACCCAAAAAAGAATTTAATAAACGTCTTAAACGACATTTTACCTAAATCTTTTGCGAATTTAATTTTAGAAAAGCATGGTATTAGTTCTGAACAAAAATGTTGCACAATTAGAAGTAATACTAAAGTATTACTCGATAAAATTTTCAGAAACTACGAGTTTGATGTTATAGCAACAAGAAAAGACGGAGAAATAGTAACTTGTGGCGGTGTTAATTTAAACGAAATAAATCCAAAAACCTTCCAATCAAAAATAATAGAAAACTTATATTTTTGCGGAGAAGTTTTGAATGTTGACGGATTTTGTGGCGGTTTTAACCTGCAAAACTGCTGGACAAGCGGATTTCTAAGTGCAGAATCAATCAATTTTTATACTAAATAAATGCTCTTTTATGAAGTTTTGTAAATAATATTCATCAGAACTAATACTTTAGAGTTATATTTTTATCATTCTGTGGTATTATGTTAATACGTTATCTGATTGATTTTAATAAAAATGCAGTATTTTTTATGTAAAAATGCTTGACTTAGTTATTTTAATCTGCTACGATAAGCAACATAAGCATATTTGTTAAAAAACAATAAGAATGATTAATAAAAGAAAGGCAAAAACTATGAGAAAACACGCAGGTTTCACATTAGCAGAAGTTTTGATTACACTTGGTATCATCGGTGTAGTTGCTGCTATGACAATTCCGACATTAATGTCAAACACAGGTAAAGCTGAATTTAAGACAGCTTTCAAAAAAATCTTATCAGTAGTTAACCAAGCAGTAACAATGTCAGTTGCACTTGATTACATTGACTTTGGTGATTCAAACGCAGGTGATGGAGAAGATTCTATTTACAAAATTCTTTCAAAAAGAATGCACGTTGTAAAAACAATCGGTGTTGATGACGATAACTATGATGAAGCTAAAAAAATGTTCGGTGATAATGCTAACGATAACTACACAATGTTCTTTAGCGATGGTATGGTATTGTCATACAACAAAGAAACTGAAAAATGTACAAATACAGGTAACCTAAGAGGTAACACATGTAATGCTATTATTGACGTTAATGGCTTGAAAAATCCAAATAAATTATCACACTGTCAATGGGACGCTGCAGCAGGTACAACATCAACTGTTGATTCTGACGACTCGTTAGCTAGTGGCGCAACTTCTTGTACTGAAGAAAACGCATACATTTCAGACCAATATTCAGTAATATTCAAAGGTCAACAATTAATGCCTAACGGATATGCTTCAAGATTTGTTCTTTATGAAAAATAATTACTGCGTGTAATAAACAATATAAAAAAATACCTCGAGTAATCTCGAGGTATTTTTTTATTTAATAACTTAACTTATTCTTCATTTGTTGTCGCTTCAACTTTTGATTTGTAATCTCCACCACCAAAAGATAATTTAGGAAACTCAGGTTTTTTCAAGGTAAACATTGATTCTTGTAATCTATTGCCAACTACAATGTAAGTTTTTCCATCTTTTGAATATGTGCCATCAGCATTTGCTTTGTAGCCCATACTTTCAAATCTTTTGTCTTGCATGTATTTGCCCACCATATCTGTACTTGAAGTACCAGTAGTAGGAGCAGTAGTAGAAGCTGCAACATCACCCTTATCTTTTGTATCTTCAGCTTTACCATCTGCTTTTGATGCTCTTGTTAATTTCTTATTAGCTTTTTCTAACGATTTATCTAAAGCTTTTTTCTCAGTAGTTAAAGCTTTTACATTTGTTTCTAATTCTTTTTTAGTTTGTTTTGCAGTTTCTGCTACTTTTTTATTATCTAACTGCATTTCGTTAATATCTTTGTTTGCAGCAGTTACAATAGCGACAGCTGATTCAGCATTCGCATTTTCAGTACCAACATTTTTCAAGTTTGTAGAAATATTTTGAAGATTAGCCGATATTTCTGTATCTTGTTGTTTCAATGCAGTAATGTTATTAACTGCTTGTTGAATACCTGCAATCGCATTATCTCTAGTTTGTTCTGCTTGAGCCTTTTGTTCTGCCAATTGAGCCAATGTTTGATCGCCTACTTGAATTTGTTGAGCAGCTTCATTCGCTCTTTCTTCAGCTGCCTTTTTATTTGCTTCAGCAGTTGTAATTTTACCCTTAACTTCGTTTATTTCTGCTTGTTTTGCACTAATTGCTGCGTTTCTCTTTGCTTCATCAGGTACCGTTTTTGTAGTTGTATTACCATTAGCATCAGTTTCAGTTACCGTTTTTGTATAAGTAGTTGTATCGTTCTTGATAGTATTCAATTCACCTTCTAAAGTGCCCTTTTGAGAATTTAAGTCATTAACTTCTCCTGAATACTTACTTACATCTGTTTGAGCGTCTTGGTAAGTTTGAATAGCACCCTCTTTAGTTTCTTTAACAGTAACTTCTTGACCATTAATATCAGTAATTTGAGCTTGCATTAAACCTTTTTGTTCAGTAGCTTCGGCTTTTGAAGCTTCAGCAGCTTCAGTACCTTGTTGAACATCAGCTTTTTGAGAAGTTAAAACAAGGTTTTTATCTGATAACTGATTTTCAATAGTTTCGTTTGCTTTAATAATATCATTTTGTTCATCAACAATTTTTGCATTAGCTGTTAATGCATCTGTTGTTTGATCTTTAAAGTATTGAGCCTTATCATCTGTATTTTTAAAGTCGTCAAGTCTTTTTTCTAAGTCTGGTAAATCTTTGTTAATTTCTGCTTGTCTTGCAGTTGCAGCATCTACTGCTGATTGTAAAGCAGTAACTGTCGCTGGATTTTTTTCGTTATAGTTATTGATTGCACTATCCAAAGACATTTGAACTTGTGATTGACCAGATGTACTTACAGCACCGTCTTTACTAGAAAAACCTGCTGTACCTGCAGCACTACCAAACGCTTTTGCAATACCTGCCAAGCCCTCTAATGTTGTATTAACATAATCTAAAGCAGTTGGTTTTGCCGCTTCTTTTGCATCTTCAATTGAATCATCAATATCTCTTTGAATTTTATCTGCATTTTCTATTGCTCTATTTATCATTGAGTTCATATCTGAACCAATGTTTGCACTTTTTGCTCTGTCTGCCTCACTCATAGCATCAACTGCTATTCTTCTCCATGCGTTATCACCACTTGAAATTCCATTTGCCATATCTTTACTCCTTTGCCTATTTTCATTACTTACACATTATACATGTCGGAACAAAAAACATGAAACTTTAATATTATTAGGTTTTTATTAACATTTTGTAACAATAAGAGAAAAGCGCCGAGATTTTTAATCTCGGCGCTTTTTTGTTATTTTAAATTTTTATTTTTTATCTTTATCTTTCTTCTTGTCAGTTCTCTCTGTTTGTTCTGTTTCAATCAAAGTTTCTTTCTTTCTCGCATCTGACGCTTGTTGTTCATTCGCCCTTTGAAGTTTTAATTGCCTATTCATTTCATCTTCAGCCTTACTAAGCGCATCTTTTTGAGCATTATTAGCATTTATCGCATCTGCTCTTTCTTGTTTATATGCAGCTTCTTCTGCTGGAATTGTTTTGTTTTTAATATCATCTATTTTATCTTGTTCTTCTTTGATTTTTCTTTCTAATTCAGCTTTTTGTGTATCATACTCAGGATTTTTTACTTTGGCTCCGTTTTCATCAGTTGTATATTCTTGAAGATTTTTAATATCTTGCCTATATCCTGAAATTACACCTTCTGAAGTTTTTATATCAGCTTGTAAATCAACAATCTTCAAACTATGAGCATCTTGCTTACTGTTATATTTATCAACCGTTGCTTGCGTACCATTTTCACCATTAATAGCTTTTTCAGCTCCTTCTTTTTGACCTTTTGCTGTTTCGTATGCTTGTTTAGCATTCATAGCTGCAGCATCAAATTTAGAAATATCTGATTGCGCAGTTCTTAATTCTGAAACTAATTGGGTATCAGTCATGTTTTCATAATCTGCCTTTTTAGGACCAGTTGAAATATTTTTTGTTGCCCCAGAAATTGCTCGTGCTGAAATAGCCGTAGATGCCACTGCACCAAATATTGAGCCTACTGTCGACAATGTAGTCTTTAAAGCTTCCTTTTTACGTTGTCTTTTAATTTCAGCCAACATTTCATTCTTGCCATTTTTAGCAAGCTCGTCAACTTTATTCATAAAAATAGAATCGCCATATTCTTTATCTATACTTCCAAGCATTCGACTTGTTGACTCAAATGAAGAAGTATATCTGCCTTCGGCCTTCATAGCTTTTAATTCTGATTTTGCTGCGTCAAAAGGATTACTCATAGTTCACGACCTTTTCATTACATTACACTTTTCCTACAATTCATATATCGACACTCAAGAACATGAACTTTAGTGATTTTAAGGCTATTTTAACATTTCGTTACAATTGTTTTACATAATAAAAAAGGGACGTTAGTCCCTATGTGTTAATGTTGTCATGTGTTTATTTAATTTATCTGTTTTTTTCCTATATATTCGATTTTGCTTTAAGCATTCCCGCTTTAATCCCCTGCGCCAAGTCTGCGCGACCATTTTTTTCATAAATTTTGGTCATTGATTCTAAAAATTTCATACTATCAATATTTGATGCTTTTGCAACTGTATTTGTTGAATTTTGTATTGGTCTATTCATGCCTACATTAATTCTTGAACCTACCGTTGACATTGTTCTAGGTTGCACTGGTTGTTGTTTAACCTGCGCTTGTGCAACTTGCGATGGAGAAACAGCTTTTTTTGTCATAATATCTGTTGTCATGTACGGATTTTTGTTGCTTGCCTGATATGCTCGCATGCCATAACCCGCATTTGCGTTTATCATTGGTTTTGTTGGCTGATTTACAATCGGTTGCGGATTTTGTATTGGTAATGTCGATGCTGGTCGTTCCAATGACATAGGACCTGCAACTTGACGACGCATTGACAAATCTTTATACAAATTAATTTCTCTTTCTTTTAGACTTTGAGCTAAACCAACAACTGTTTCAGGTTCTTCTTTTTTGAATAATTTAATACCGCAGAATAAAATTAACCCGATTAAACCAGTAGTTACGATGTTTGAAGTGTTACCTTGAGAGAAAATTTCTTTAATTTTTGCAAATAATCCTGTTGCAACACCCATGCCAGATTCGTCTTCTTCATCAATTTCTTCATCATAAACTGGCATATAACTATCCATAGGTGCAGATAAAGTAATTGATTCACCTTTTTCCTTCTTTTGTTTTTTAGGTTTTATTACTGATTTGTTATTAATAGCTTGAAGTTCTGTTTCTTCAGCTTCTACTGTAATTGCAGAATTAGAAATATTTTTAGCCTGAATAGAAATATTTAAGTCTTTATCTCCAACAGGTTCTACCATAACGCTATCAACTTCTGCCGCATTTTTGTAAATCGTATTTAATGATTTAGCAGGTTTTACATTTTTAACTGTTAAAATCATGTTGTTTTGTGATTGAATAGTACGTTTAACATCAACTTCGCTCATAGTATTCAAAGTAATAGTATATGTATCTTTTAAAGAATCTATTTGAATTGAATTTAAAATGTTTTCTTTTGTAGTTCCAGCATAAGCAGATAAATTAATTACTGTTAAAATAAATAATGCTGTAATTAAGCGTCTCACTATTCCACCCCTTTTTGCGTATCTCATTAACACATCTTCTGATGTCTGTCCTTTGACATTATTAGTGTATATTTTTTTTAGAGAAACGACATCAATCAATAGATTAAAAATTATTCAGAATTTATAGACCAAAAGATCAATCTGAAGAATAAATAAAATTGTTTATAAAATAATAATGCACGTTTTTATTACAATTAAATATAATAAAAAAGACCTACTTGATGTAAGTCTTTTAATGGAGCGGAAGACGAGACTCGAACTCGCAACAACCTGCTTGGAAGGCAGGGAC
>OIYV01001509.1_pt1 | contig 11050 bp, 13 predicted proteins | sample 1588251 | NCBI WGS metagenome assembly OIYV01 (sample SAMN03283282) | human gut metagenome | biome: human-associated habitat; material: feces | host: Homo sapiens | place: Peru | collected 2012
ACAAATTTTCAAATGTAGAAATTATGTATAAGCACCAAGCTACTCTTGGTGATACTCTTAGTCTTTTCTGTGCTCATACAAACAATAATGAATATATAATTTCTATTAAAGATAAATCAGATGGTAAGTTGCATGCAATTGTTAAGTTATATGTATAATATTAAGAAAACCTTCCTCTTTAACCAAAGAAGAAGGCTTTTATTATCCTTATAAATGTATTCTGTATTTGCAAGGATAATAAATTACTTTGTACTCATCCAGCAATTCTCGATCAGATTCTCTTAGCTTTAAAACAATAGTGGATTCACCTTTCTTATTTTTATAATGTATATCTTTTAATATATGTGCCAATGTTGATACATTATAAAAATACTTAGTTTTTACATAGTACAAGATAGGTTCTGTATAATAGCCTATCTGTTCCAGATAAGTCCTTTGTTGTTTAGTAAGCTTCCATTCTAAAGTTTTTATACCCTGCCGTTTCTTCTCTTCCAATTGCTTTTTGAGTTTAGAGTTTTCATGCTGTTTTTTCTTCAAAGCAGTCACTCCTATAATTTATTTCATATAAAATATGATTATATTAATAATAACATAATATGTAATTTATGTAAATGTTTTTTGTCGATTCCATAAACCTATTTTTAATTCATTTGTATACCCTAGCATTATGTAATTATTTATGGAAAATTTAGGATAAATTATATTTGCTTAAGCTAAATATATGTTATTATATATTTGCTTAAGCAAATATGTCTTTGGTCATAAGATGTCATTTTGCTAACAGTATGTGTACCGTAAATGCACATACTATTTTTTTGTAAAAAAACCTTCCTTCTTTATCAGTTAATGTTTTAAATATTAAAAACATTAATCAATAAAGACGAAAGGCTTTTCACAAATTCTATGCTGTTTTTAATTCTAATCTTAATTTGTCAGCTATCATTGCTATAAATTCGCTATTAGTTGGTTTTCCTTTTGCTGCTGAAATTGTATATCCAAATATACTTTCTACAACATCAGCTTGTCCTCTTGCCCATGCTACTTCTATTGCATGACGTATTGCTCTTTCTACTCTGCTTGGTGTTGTTTTGAATTTCTTTGCTATTTCTGGATATAGCCGATTTTTAAAATAATCTACCACTTGATTGGTTTTTGTCTTTAATATTTATAGGTTTATTTTAACTCATTTTTTTATATAAAACAATGCCAATAAATAGGAGCTGGACTGGATTTTAATTTTCTTCATATTTTAAATCTATTTGAATACCTAATAGTTTTCCTTCTTCATCCTTGTCTGTTAATTGTAATACTGTACTATCTTGAATTAACCTTTTTAATCTCTCATATTCCTTTTCATCTAACACACCCTTAATCGTATCTAAAAAGTCCTCATTTACAGAAAGTATATATTGAAATCCAAATATTTTTGTGTATTCATATGCAATTTTTACACATTCAATTTTTTGTCGTGGGTCTATATCAGAAAACAATCTACTATCATGAAATAAAAATCTTACTTTATGATTAAAGCCATTAATCATTACAGTATAATCATAGCAAAATATTTTTATTCCATTTACTCCATCTGATGTATCATCTTCAATTGAAGCAGATATTACAAATCTGTTTAACCCCTCTCCCTCATTGTTTTCAATTTGGATTCCTCCTTTTTTATTTGGATAGAATCTCTGAATTAAATTTCTAAAACTCAATATATTTTTTTCTTTTATTTCTTTGCTTTCTCTTAAATATTCATTGGTTTTTTGATTTTGCTGTTCCAAAGCAATATTAATATTTGTTATTTCATTCTTATAATTCTCTAAAAGTTCTTTATAACTATTTAGTTTTTCTAATTTTGCATTATATTGAGCTAATCTATTATTTAATGAATTGTATTCATCAAGAGCTCCACATGCACCTAATAGTTTCATATTTTTATCATAATCTTTAGCTATAGCTCTCCTCTTTTCTTCTTTTTCTTTTTCTTTTTTCAGTAAATCATTTTTTTGTTTTAAAAGCCTCTTAGTTCTATTCTCAATTAATTTTTTATGAAATTCCTCTACTTCTTTTAGTTCTTTTATAACTAAATCATTTAGCTTTACTTTTGCCTCATTATACATTTCAATTATTTTATTAGTTGATACATCCATATTAATATCTAGACTATTATTAATATTTTTAATTGCATTTTCTATAAGTAAAATGTCATTTTCATATTTATTTAATTCAATTTGTTGGTTATCTGCTTCCTTTTTTATATCATAATAATTATTTGCAATTTTAAATTTCTTCAGCTCATTCTCTAATTTTAAAATGTTCTGTTCTAAATCTATAATACTAACATCTATTTTTTCATCTTTTTCAAAAAATGTTTTTATTGTAGTATCCTTTTCAAATATGTTTTTTGTCTCTGATATTTTTTTCTTGCTTTCTATAAGTTCTCTTTTTGTATTTGTCAAATTTACATCCAACCCAAGTAAATAAGAATTACATATGTTTTGACTATACTCTTTTTCTTTATAAATATATTTGTCATAATTATCATAACTATACTTACTAGGCCTTATAAATCTTGAAATTAACGAACGATATGTCAAATATTTTATATCATATTTATTCAAATTAAATAATTTGTTCCCTAGCCATTCTTTATATTCCTTTAAAGAAATTTCTTCACCGTTGAAATTAATTTTATTTTGTATTGAGCAACTTCGTGTTACTGTGTATTCTTTATCTTCAATTATAAAGCTTAAACTAAATTCCCAATCATTTAGTTTGTTTGCAAATGGTTTAACCGTATCACTTCCTAAACAAAAATGAATTATTTTTATAATTAGAGATTTTCCAACGCCATTATATGTCTTATTTTTATTTTTTTGTTTATCCTGAACTCCACCAACAATAAAATTTACTCCTTCTTTAAAATTAATAGTATGAAAAGAAGGTTTATTTGCAGTCAATCTTACTAAATACATTATAAATCCTCCCATTTTCATCAATATCTATAGCCCCTATTGAATAAAGATAATCTATTGATAACATTATATTATCAACATTATTGTATATCTTCTTGTTTTTTGTATTGTCAATTAGTTTTTCAACTTCTTTTATAATAGTATCTATTGTTTTTTCTTTATTCTTAACTATACCAAGAACAAATCCTCCTATACCTATTAATGACTCTGACAAATTAATATGCTTTTGTGGCATTAACATTTTATATTTTCTCCTTTTTTATTTGGATTTTCTAATATATCACAAGTTTCAAAGTAATAAGCTAATAAAACATAAAGAGCTTGTACTATTGAGAAACTTCGTTTTTTGGGAAGTATTCTTTCTACTATTGCTAAAAATCTTAGCGAAGAACAATCTGGAATATCATCTTTTATCTTAACTTTAGTTTCTTTATATAATTGTATAAGTTTTTTTTGTATTTTTTCTCTTTCAAAATCTCCTTTGTTAGAAAAATACTCTTCTAATTTTCCTGTATATATTGAATATTTATTAATTATGTCGCTTATTTTTTTATTTAAATTATTAAATATTATTTTTTCTTCCATTTCAGCAGGTTTTATTAGTCCTATCTCTTCGATATTATAGTCCATCTTCATTATATATTCAATGATTTCATTTAAATCTATAAAAGAAATTTCTTTTGCTTCTGGGACTAAGATATTTCCCATTATTTCAACCATTTCTTCATATTCTAACTTCATATACATATTTTCTAAATCTTTTGATAATAAGAGGTTCGTTCTAATTTTATATTTCTTTCCCAGTTCTATTATTTTCCTATTAATATCTGGATATACACCAAGATATTTGTCATTTATAACAAAATTATACTCTTTTATTGGACAAAACTCATTCCAATAATTAAATAACCCCTGCAAATCTCCTTCCATCTTTTCCAGAGCAAATTTCGTATCTATATTTTCAGGAGCATATACTTGATAATATATTCCCTTTTTAGGATTATATCCATCATTTTTTTTATCTCCCTTTTTCCCCTGAGGCTTAACTTGTATAAAATCTTTGTCTACCTTATACATTATTTCAGTAAAAAATGTTTCAAATTCACTTCCACTCTTTTTGTATATTTTAACTCTAAACATTAATTGAAATATTTCTTTCTGTTCAATAGTCATCTGCATATTTATTTTTTCCTCCATTTATAGTTGTTCAAAATTCTATTATATATAGTATCATATATTGTCATATTTTGGAAGAGGTATAATTTGTCGAATATTGTCATTGCTGGATTTGGCAATTTATTTGATTATCTTTTTAACATATATCGTAATTTTATATTTTATAGTATAATTTACTATATTATTTTTAATAAAGGAGAAATCATGGGGAACTACTCATCTGAAAACAACATATCTGAAAATTCCATACTAAAAAAAGATATGTTTCCATATAAGTCATTATTTGAAATGATTAACGATGGAGATAAAATATACTTATGGGAATTTTTTGTTTACTATAATTTTTCACATCAAGAAAAAGAAAAACAAGCAATACTACAATTATTTCTTAAATTAATGTTTGATAAGAAGAGCAAACTATTTACCTTTAATAGGAATAATAAAATAATATTTGAAGACTATTATGAAAAAGATTTTGACATTTCACATGATAAAAAAATACTTTTTATTAAATGGTGTGTAAAAAAGATGTTTGAAAACTATTTAGATGAGGAAGAATATGAAAAAAAGTCATTTGAAAAAGATTAAAAAGAGTTTTAGAAATCAATGATAAATCTTTATATGACCAAGATGTTGAAAACAATAGATTAGAAGACTATTTTTCTAGAACTGTATTTTTTGAATTATGTAATAATAATTATAAATTTAATAATCCACATTACTTCCAATGTCAAGAATGTGGTGGATTTTTTCTTAAAAGTAAAAACAAGAAAATAACTAATCAAAAGTATTGTATTGACTGCAAAATTATTGTTTCTAAAAGGCAATCTAGAAATCGCAGTAAAAAATATTATCACGCTACCAAAAAGCGTAAATTATAGTATTGTCTAGCATTATATTATTTTTCGCTCTATACAGAATAATATAGGATAAAAGAAGAGGCTTTAAGTCTCTTTTTTTATTATTTTTTTTAAGGAGATGAAAAAGAATGCAAGGAAACTTATTGATTATTAATAGGGATACTGGTGAATTAATTGAATCCGATTTTGGTAGATTCATTCCTACTGAAGTACTTGAAAAAAGGGCAGAATATTTCAAAAAGCAAGAAGAATTTAAAATAATTAATTCAAGATACAAAAGTTATGGGAATTTTTCTTGGCTTATTTTTAGGTATTGCGAAGAGCTATTTCCAAATATGAAATTAGGTCATTTAACACGACTATTATATCTTTCATCATTTATAACTTATGATGGTATTCTTAAAATCTGTGACAAAGTATATATGACAAAATACAACATGAACAAATACTTGAAATTATCTACTAAACAATTTTATGAATTTTATAATGAAATGACTAGCAACAATATTATTATAGAAGACAAGAAAAAAAATTGTTTATTTATTAATACTGATTTCTTTTTTAAAGGAAAAATCAACTCAAAAAAATCATCTAATAATTTTATTCGATTAAATCATAAAAGTATTAGAAAACTTTATAATAGTGTCCCTGCAAACAAGCATAAGACTCTTGCTTATGTATTTAAATTGATTCCATATATTAATAAAGAATATAATATCTTATGCGAAAATCCATTAGAAAGAGATATTAGTAGATTAAAAATTTTAAATAAAACCTCTGATATTGCAAGAATATGTAATTATTCTATAAGTAAAGCAAAAAGGTTATATGAAGATATTAGTAGTATAACTTTAAATAAACAACCTGTAATAAAAATATATCAAGATTACGACACAAAACTTTTACGAATATTTGCAAACCCTATATGTTATTATGCTGGAACAGATTATAAAAAAGTACAATTTATAGGACCCTTTTAAAATAGCATTAATTAATATAATAATTTTGATGCTATTATTTTTACTACCTGCCTATTTCCTAAACTCTCACATTAAATTTTTACGTAATTATAGGCAAGTAGTTTATTTTTAAACTAATTTATACAAAATAGCCAATAATATTTATATATTTTAGGCAAAAAAGAAAAGGACATAATTGCAGGTATGTTGCTTGTCTAAAGGCTTTCGTGTTATTCTCATATCGTTTACATATCTTATCTAATACGATAAAACACCTTTATTCATCTCATATTCTTTAAGTTTTTCTTTTCTTTTAATTTATTAATAAATTTTGCCTCCCGGTATTTTACAACTTGCCAAGAGTTGAAAATGTCCTGTATTCTGTAAGTAGTTTTCATCACATAATTTTTCTATTTCTTGGTGATGTTGATAAAAAATATCGTATCATTTATCGTGACTTTGCCTATATTTAAGTAAAAAGCCGACTTTGATTTTATTGTTTTTTTAATTAATTATTATATATTTGCTTAGAAAATTAAACATTTATATGATTTTGTATATTAAATTTTTTTTGCCACTACTACAAATCTTCCATTTGCTGTTGAATAATCGCATGTAGACAATGTTAAAAGTTGGTCTCCATATTTAGCAGATATGCCTATATTATACAGACTAGCTTTTTTACATTCTTCAATATAATAATTATATTCTTCTTCATTTTTAGCATTTATAAAATAATAATATCTAAATACATTAGTTTCATCTTTATAATATACTCTTGATTTAAAAACTGCAATTATTTCAAATGTTGAATCCCATTTTTCTGTAGTAAATCTTATGTTTGGATGCTTTTTATAGTATTCTTCATTTTCATAATTTAACAATTCTTCAAACATTTTTCCGTTCTTATTGTTATGTCCATATATTAAAATGTTACTACTTGGAATCGAGAAATTATAATCTTTATCTAAAAATATTGAACCATTTTTAGAATTTTCTTTTTTATATGTATGTGTAAGATAGTAGTCATTATTATTAGTTTGTAATACTGGGTAATTTATTTCCGTTCTTTCTATTTCTAACCAACCAACTATATCAGAATTTTCCTTTTGTAGTTCTTTTAGTTTAAGCATTCTTTCAGTTGTTTCTTCTGTTATTTCCTCTTCGTTTATTTTTATCTTATTTAAAACTTCTTGTTGTTCTTTTTGCTTTCTATAATTTATATATTTAGATATTGTTATATATGATATAGAACATATTAATATTATTGTTGCTATTATGGCAATTATTTTATTTGCCTTATTTTTTCTAGAATGTTTTGTCATTTTATCTTCCTCTATTTTAAAGAGGCAAATTTTAATATGCCTCTTTAAAGATTTTATTTATTATTTTTCTTTGTAACTACTATTACTGCCAATGATATTAAAGCAATTGCTGTAAATGTATATGCTGTTATATCTGCATTTCCTGTTTTTGGTGTTTCATCTAATTCTTTACTTCCATTACTTGCTTCTTCCATTGCTAATGTATATAAACTAAAATGGTCTGTTTCAAATGTTGCATAATCTTTTCCTTCTATTGTTTCTACTTTAATATCATATTTTACTTTTGTTCCATCTTCGTTTATTCTATAAACAACTAGTTTTTCTCTGTTAAAGCCTTCTGGAACTGGAATACTTATTTTTACTTTACCGCTCGGTTGAATTTTAACTCCGTTTGATTTTAATGTTATGTCATATAGAGTAAATTTATTTACTTTATTTCCTAATGTTGCTATTACTGTGTTATAGTTTTCTCCTTCTGTTATTCTTTCTATTTCTAAAGTTGTATCTTCAGGAACAACAGCTGTTGTTGTTTCTAACCTTATATTTGTATTGCTATCTACTTTAGATATTATTGTTTCATTTTCAGCTTCTTTGTTTATTATTATCATATCACAATCTTCTATATTGCCAGAACTAAAATAAATAGTATATCCATTAGTTACATTCATCCCTTCCCATTTGGCTCCTTTAGTAATTTCAATAATAGTAGGAATATCTTCATAATACTTCTGTATTTGCTTAATAATATATTCATTCAAACCTTTCTCATCTATATTATCTGGTACTTTTATAACTGGTATAAATCCTTCTTCTATTTGTCTAACATCATATAAGATACCATTTTTCATAATTCCAATTTCAAATGTTCCTCCTGTAGCTAAATAATTTCCCCCTCCTTGCCCACTATAAACATCTATAACTATTGAACTATCATTTATTAAATTTGTGTAATACTCTTTAACTGTATTCTCAAGAATAGAAGAATCAAATGAAGATAATTTTTTAATATCAATTCCATAATATTTAGGACTTTGTAATTCTAAGTTTTTAATGTATTTTTCATCTTCTATGTTGTAACCTTCTTTTTTATTATATTTAAATTTTACATGTTTCTCATTATTTCCTGTATAAACATTTCCATATTGATAAATATTATCTGCAAAATTTATTACTCCAGTACTCACAAATACTCTAGCTTCTACACCATTATATGTTTTATCTTTTATCAAAATATAATTATTCCCGTTACCATTATAATCTATAATCTCACACTGAATCTCATTACTTATTAATATTTCTTTAATTTTCTCTAATATAATGCTTTCAGATTTTTTATATTCGCTTTCAGATATACCAAGTTCTATATTGTTTGGTATTACATTTAATATCCTCTCTGAATCAGCTTCTTCTGCTCTTACTTGATTTGTATTGAAAATTACTCCAAGTGCCAATATTCCAAATAATAATATTAGCACATTTCTTATTCTTGCTTTCATTTTCTCCTCCTTATTATATTTATTACATACTTTTTTAATCTTAAATTAATATTTCAGACCTCCTTTCAATTTTTTATATCATATCATAAAATTCTATTTTTGTACACATTTTGTGTACTTATTTTTAATTTATTTTTGTATACACTAATATTAGGTGATTATTTATGGAAAAATTGAAGATTGAAAATGTCAAGAAGAGTAATGATACAATAACTAGAACTATAAGAATAAGTGGGAAAACATTTGATAAGATTAATGAATTAGCAGAAAAAAACGATTTGAGTTTTAACAATGTTATAAATCAGATTATAGAATACGGATTGGAAAATTTAGGATAAATTATATTTGACATTGAGTAAAATATATGTTATTATTTAGTTAGCATAAACAAATGCATTCTTAGTTCAGAGTTGTCATTTGTATTCGGTATGTGTATCTGTAACTACACATACTATTTTTTTGCATAAAAAACAAGATAGACTGTAACCTCTATCTTGTTTCGACTATGTAATTGCATACATTTAGTCTTCTTCCTTTTGTTCTTTTGCTTTCATAGTTTCTTCTTTTTCATTTAAAAGCATTTCTACTAATCGCAAAATTAGTTCAGAGTTTGTCATTAGTATCCCTCCCTTCTACCCTTAAGTAAAAGGTTATTAGTATTTTACAATATATTCCAAATTAGGTCAAGTTCTTTTGACTAAAAAGCAATTTTATCTTTTGGTAATTTTTTTATTAAAACAACTGTATCATTGTTTAAACTATCAATATTTGCTTGTATTTTATTTTTACTTTTATTTGTCATTGTACAATATGCTTCATTTAAGTTCAATTTTGTATATTCTTTTGTCTTTTTATTATTTAATTCAATTACTCCGCTTCTTTCATTATATTCTAATTTATCTATTATTTGCTTTATTTCTATTGTTCCTTTTATTAATATTTCTACTGATTCGTTTTTCATTGCCTTTAGTATTTTGAAACTTCTTTTTCTGGTATTCTTATCATAATTATTCCCCTTTCTACACTCTTTTTAAATTTGCCAAAGGCGAATATCTTTGATAATTTATTCTTAAATCATCTTCATCCAAATCAAGATATGCTTTTTCTGTTACTTTAACAGAGGAATGTCCTAAAATTCTAGATAATGTGTAAATATCTCCACCTGTCATTAAAAATCTTTTTGCAAAGTTATTTCTTAACATATGAGGGTGAATGTCTTTTACTCCGATTCTTTCCCCATACTTCTTGAAATTGGTTTCATAATTATTTATTTGAAGCGGTTTTCCCTTATTCGTACAAAAAACATACGAAGATTCTCTATACCTATCTTTATATTGTAGCCATCTCCTCAATTGTTTTAGCATTTCTTGTGAAAAGAAAACATATCTATCTTTTCTTCCTTTTGTATTTTCTGCTGTTAGTAAAATTGTTCTTTTGGTAAAATCAACTTCTGTTTCTTTAATTAATAATGTTTCCCCTAGTCTCATACCTGTATCAAATATTAATTGAGCCACTATATAGTCTCTATATTCATGGAATTTAGATACATCAAAACATCTTAGTAATCTATTAAAATTGGCATCATCAAGATATCCTACTGCTTTTCTCTCGCATTTTATTTCTTTTATTTTAGATACTGGATTTATTGTAATATATCTGTTCTCATAAAGATAATTATAAAATACTTTAATATTTCTAATATAATTATTGATTGTCGTAGTCGTTATCTTTTTGCCATAATCTTCTCTATTCTCTGGGAAGTTAATAATTTTTGTATTTTCATTTGTTACTACTGTATATTTTCCTCTTTCTTTTAAATATCTAATGTATTCTCTGATATATAATTCTTTTGTATCTTCTACTTTCCTTACTTTGTGATTCTCCTTTAAATATTGTGCTAATAATCTTAATGTTTGTTCATAGCTTGCCATTGTTTTTGTACTCAAATTTTTACTTGTACAATAATCCATAAATTCATCAATATCATAATCAATTTTTTCCATAATAAAAAACCTTCCTTCTTTATCAGTTAATGTTTTAAATATTAAAAACATTAACCAATAAATAAGAAAAGTTTATAGGTTTAAGATTATTTCATTTATAGGTTTCTATGCAGATTTTTCACCTAATCTATATGTATTTTTATACCCTTTATAGGTTTAGTGACAATTTTTGTAAGCTGTATAATCCGCTTCTAGCCTTTATTTCACAAATTCTATGCTGTTTTTAATTCTAATCTTAATTTGTCAGCTATCATTG
>OIYV01001511.1_pt1 | contig 11044 bp, 16 predicted proteins | sample 1588251 | NCBI WGS metagenome assembly OIYV01 (sample SAMN03283282) | human gut metagenome | biome: human-associated habitat; material: feces | host: Homo sapiens | place: Peru | collected 2012
CTCTTTTCAATATTTTTTTTCAATATACTTGTGACATATCTATTTTAAACCTATAATCTTCTAAAATATCATTTTCATTAGATACAAGTTTTGCTCCTTGTTTTATTAGCTCATTTGTACCCATTGAGGTTCCACTATAGATGCTTCCCGGAGTAGCATATATGTTCTTACCTTGTTCTAGTGCAAAGTCAACTGTTATTAGTGTACCACTCTTTTTGCTTGCTTCTACGACTAGCACTCCATCTGATAAGCCACTTATTATTCTGTTTCTTGCAGGGAAGTTTAGCTTTTCTGGCTTTGCACCAACAATATATTCTGATATAATTGCTCCTCCTGTTTTTATTATATTTTTATACAAACCGTACATTCTCTTTTGGATACACTATATCTATCCCACATCCCAAAACTGCAATTGTTTTACCACTGGCTGTTATTGTGCTTTGATGGGCGTACGTATCTATTCCTTTTGCTAGTCCAGATATTACATTTATATTGTGTTTTGATAAATTATATGCGAATTGTTTTGCAACTTGTTCTCCATAATCGCTACATACTCTACTACCTATAATTGCTATTGAGGTATTATTTAATATATCAATATTTCCTTTTGCATATAATACTATTGGTGGGTCAAATATCTTTAATAATTTTTGTGGATAATTTGCATCCTGAATTGTTATTATTTTTATGTTGTTTTTTTGCATATACTTATCATATTTTTCTAAGTTTTTTCTATATTCTTGGTTTAGTATTATTTTTATTTGTTCTTTTGTTATTGTTTCCTCTAGTTCTGTTTTTCCTAAACCCCAAATTTTTTCTGGTGTTTTGTATTTTTTCAATAATTCATACTGTGTTTTTGCACCTATTTTATTAATTCTTGAGAACCAAATCCAATATTTGTTCATGTTTTATCTTCCTTTCTCGATTTAGCTCTCCCCATATTTTTAGCAAAATATCGCCTTATTTTGCTGTTTTTACTATATTGGTCATTAACATTGCAATTGTCATAGGTCCAATTCCTCCTGGAACTGGTGTTATATAGCTTGCTATCTTTTGAACCTCTTCAAAGTCTACATCTCCACAAACCTTGCCCTCTTCATTTCTGTTTATTCCTACATCTATAACTACTGCATCTGGTTTTACCATATCTTTTGTTATAAATTTTGCTTTTCCTATTGCTGCTACTAGAATATCCGCTGTTTTAGTTATTTCACTTAAATTCTTTGTTCTTGAGTGGCATATTGTTACTGTTGCATTTTTATTTAGTAAGCAATGTAACATTGGCTTACCTACAATATTGCTTCTTCCTATTATTACTGCATTTTTTCCCTCTATTGGTATATTATATTCTTCTAGTAATTTAATAACCCCAAAAGGTGTGCAAGATATTACTGTTTCTTGCCCTAATGCTAATTTTCCAACGTTTATTGGGTTAAATCCATCAACATCTTTTTCAGGAATTATTGCCTTAAATGCTTCATTTATATCTAAATGCTTTGGGATAGGACTTTGCAATAATATTCCTGTTATGTCTTGTCTTTTATTTAGTTCTTGTATTAGATCTATTAATTGTTTTTGTGTTGTATTCTCTTTTAACAAAAATTCTTCATACTCTATTCCGAGTTCTTCGCACGCTTTACTTTTATTCCTTACATATATTTTAGAAGCTGGATCTTCTCCAACCATAATAACTGCAAGCTTTGGAAAAATATTGTTTTGTCTTAGTTCTTTTACTTTATCTTTCAAGGTTTCTCTAACTCTTCTCGCTGTCTCTTTTCCATCTAAAATAACTGCCATAATATACCTCCCTTTACATTTTATAACATTATATCATTAAATTTTTAAAAATGGAAGATAATATTAAAACTAGATAGTTTTAATTTTTTGTTTGCTTCTATTTTACTAAAAAATATGATATAATGTATATACTTAATTTTTAAGGAGGCAATTAAATTGGAAAAAAATCAAAAAAAACAAGAACGGTTAGATGAATTGAATCAACGGTGTATGCTTTGTTTGGAAAACAAGCAGAAAAATTTTGAGCCTTTTAGTGTTCAATCCTGTGCTGCTTGTTCAATTGGGCAAGAAATCCATCGTTTAGATAACCCTAAATGGAATACAATTGATTGGAATTCTTCCCGTTTTAAAGATTATTATCATAATTAATTGCCGAATTCCTAGATAAATTTATCTAGGAATTCATTTTTTGTTGACAGAAGACATTTTTTTAAGTATAATGATTTTGTAATAAATTTTATGTAAAACATTCTTTCAAAATAATTTTAGGAAGGAGAAATATTATGAATCGGTTCTTTGATAATTTCCCATTGTTTAAGGGAAAGGTTTCGGGAAAAATTACTTTAAGTCTCTTTATGTTGCTCTACTCTATGTTGCTTGTTCTTTTTGTACCTTGTAAAGATAGGCTACTTTGCTTTATTGCAATGCTATTTTCAAGTTTAGGTGATTTCTTTTTGAATCATACTAGTTTAAAAGAAAGAACAAAAAAGAGTTTTTATCTGGGTGCTATTTTCTTTATGATAGCACATATCCTGTATGCTTCTGCTTACTACACTTTGCATAGAATTGCAGGATTTACCATAGACAATGCTGGTTTTGCAATAGGTTTTTCAACTACTTCACTGACATTTCTAATTCTTGTGGAATTAGTTCGAGAAAAAGGTAAGGCTTGTTCACCTTTAATGTTTTTTTATACTATGATTTTGGGCATGAACCTTTCAATTATTTTTTCTTTTTCATATGTATCAGAATCATTTGAGCGTGCAATGTTAGCATCAATTGGAGTATTATTGTTCTTTATATCTGATTTGTTTATCGGATTAGAAACTTTTTTAGGAGTTAAATCAAAAACTATAAGAGAACTAGTTTGGTGGTTTTATCCCATTGGGCAAATATTAATTATTACCGCGGGATAACGATTTGTATGCGAGTGTTCAAACAGAACACTCGTTTTTTATTTAACAATTCTATATTTTTATTAAAACGTATTTACGAACAGGTGTGTCGCGTGGTATAATATATAAGTTGTTATTTACTTAATAACCTTTTTACGAGGAGGAAATATGTTCAAATTAGTATCAGATTATAAACCAACAGGCGACCAACCTAAGGCAATTGAATATTTAAGTAATGGAATAAAAGAAGGTAAGAAATTCCAGACTTTGCTTGGAGTAACAGGTTCACGGAAAAACCTTTACAATGGCAAATATAATACAACAAACCCAAAAGCCAACCTTAGTATTGGCACATAACAAAACATTAGCACGGACAACTATACTCAGAATTCAAGGAATTCTTCCCAGAGAACGCAGTTGAATATTTTGTGTCTTATTATGATTATTATCAACCAGAAAGCTATATTCCTCAATCTGATACGTATATTGAAAAAGATGCTTCTATTAATGATGAAATAGATAAGTTAAGACATTCTGCTACTTTGTCTTTATTTGAAAGAAGAGATGTTATAATTGTTGCCTCTGTTTCTTGCATCTATGGTTTAGGAGACCCTGAAGATTATCAAGAGTTGATGATGTCTTTAAGACCTGGTATGGCTAAATCTAGAAATGATGTTATGAAAAAGTTAATAGAAATGCAATATACACGTAATGAAATTGATTTTAAGAGAGGTACTTTTAGAGCTAAAGGGGATATCTTAGAAATATATCCTTCAAATACTGGTGAGAGTGCCGTAAGGGTTGAGTTCTGGGGTGATGAAATTGAAAAAATAACTGAGATAAATCCTTTAACAGGTAAATTACTAGGTGTTCGAAATCATACTCTTATTGGTCCTAACTCACATTATGTTGCTTCTGAGAATAAGCTTAAAAATGCTATTTCAACTATTGAAGCTGAGCTTGAAGAAAGAATAAAATATTTTAAGGATAACAATAAACTAATTGAAGCTCAGAGAATTGAAGAAAGAACAAATTTTGATGTTGAAATGCTTATTGAAACTGGCTTTTGTCAAGGTATTGAAAATTACTCAAGACATATAAGTGGTCGCAAACCTGGTTCTGCTCCATACACCCTTTTTGATTATTTCCCAAAAGACTTTCTATTGCTTATAGATGAGTCTCATTCTACAATTCCTCAAGTTCGAGCAATGTATAATGGAGATAAAGCTAGAAAGGATTCTCTTGTAAACTACGGTTTTAGACTTCCTTCTGCTTATGATAATAGACCTTTGAAGTTTAATGAGTTTGAGCAAAGAATTAATCAATGTATATTTGTAAGTGCTACACCTGCCGATTATGAAAAAGAACATTCAGAGCAAACTGTTGAGCAAATAATACGTCCAACTGGACTTTTAGATCCCAAAATTATTGTTAAACCTGCTACAAGTCAAGTTGATGATTTAATTAATGAAATAAGGCAACGCGTAGAAAAGCATGAAAGAGTTTTAGTAACTACTCTTACAAAGAAAATGGCTGAAGATTTAACAGCATACTTGAAGAGTATTGATATAAAGGTAAATTATATGCACTCAGATATAAAAGCATTAGAAAGAATGGAAATTATACGTAATTTAAGGTTAGGTGAGTTTGATGTATTAGTTGGCATTAACCTTTTAAGAGAAGGTTTGGATATCCCAGAGGTTTCTCTTGTTGCAATTTTAGATAGTGATAAAGAAGGCTTCTTGCGTTCTGAAAGATCGCTTATTCAAACAATTGGTAGGGCCGCAAGGAATGTTAATGGTACTGTTATTATGTATGCTGATGAGCTAACCGAAAGTATGGAAAAAGCGATATCTGAAACTAACAGACGTCGTGAAATTCAAATCGCATATAATACTGAACATGGCATTATTCCTCAAACTATAAATAAGGGAATACGTGAAACTATTAAAGCTACAATCTTGGAAGATGTTAATACAGAGTACAAAATTGATAAGAATGAATCTATTGAAGTAATTATTAATAATTTAACAGATGAAATGCTAAAGTGTGCTGCAAAGATGGAATTTGAAAAAGCTGCTAATTTACGTGATAAAATTAAGGAATTAGAAAAACTGATGTAATGTATTTAAAAGGGATGGAACTTTGTGTTGACCCATCCCTTGATTTTTTAAAATATTGAATATAGTATGAATAGAGTTGCTGCAAGTGATGATACTAGAGAAACAACTGTTATTTGTGTATTTATTGATGGCCCTGCTGTATCTTTAAATGGATCTCCTATTGTATCTCCTATTACTGCTGCTTTATGTGCTTCTGAACCTTTTCCTCCAAAATGGCCTGCTTCTATATATTTCTTAGCATTATCCCAAAGTCCACCCGCATTACTCATAAGCATTGCAAGTAATAAACCTGATAAAATATTTCCTGTTAAGAAACCTCCTATTGCTTGTACTCCACCTATAAATCCTACTGCTAACGTTGCTATTATTGAAACTACTCCTGCTGGTATTAATTTTCTTATTGAACCAACTGTTGCTATATTTATACATTTACCATAATCTGGTTCAACTTCTCCTTCCTTTAGTCCTTTTGTTTCTTTAAATTGTCTATGTATCTCTTGTACTAATTTTTGTGAGTTTTTATTTACTCCAAAAATCAACATCGCGCAGAATACTGCTGGAATTGCTACACCTACTAAAGCTCCAAAAAATACTGCCGGATTCATTATATCAAAGGTTAAAGCCTCTCCTGTTGCTGTTGATACAATTTCTGCAAATGCTGCTAATAAGGCTATAACTGTTAAGCCTGCTGCACCTATTGCAAATCCTTTTGTAATAGCTTTTGTTGTGTTCCCTGCCGCATCCAATTCATCTGCTTTTTTTATTACCTCTTCTCCTAAATCTCCCATTTCTGCAAGTCCTCTTGCATTATCTACTATTGGTCCATAGGCATCATTTGAGATAATCATACCTACTATTGAAAGCATACCTATTGCAGACATTGATATTCCAAGCATTGCATACCCTGCTCCAATTGGAGCACAAAGTTTATATGAAATAAGTGCTGCTAATCCAATACCAATTAATGCTGGCATACTACTTAATAATCCATATGAAAATCCTGAAAGTATTGTAAATGCTGGCCCATTTTGACAGCTTTCTGCAACTTTTTTTACAGGTCTTTTGTTATCTCCGGTAAAGTAATCACTTGTTAGTCCAACTACAACTCCTATAATCATACCTACCATTGTTGCTCCCCAAATTCTAAAATCAAAATTTGAATAATATGTAGCAACCAAGGTTAATATTGCAAATAATCCACATGTTAAATATGTTCCTTTGTTTAACGCTTGGCTTGGTGTTCCGTTTTTCTTAATCTTTGAGAATAATACTCCTATAATTGATGATAAAAGTCCAATAGCACAATAACAGAATAATAAATTAATTTGTCCAAGTGGTAATGCTATAACTATTGTTGCTGCAATTGCTGCAACATTTGAATCAAATAAATCTGCTCCCATACCAGCAACATCTCCAACGTTATCTCCTACGTTGTCTGCAATAACTGCTGGATTTCTTGGGTCATCTTCTGGTATTCCAAGTTCAACCTTTCCTGTTAAATCTGCTGCAATATCGGCTGTTTTTGTGAAAATTCCACCACCTGCTTTTGCAAACAATGCCAAAGAGCTTGCTCCAAAGCTAAATGCTAATACTATATCTGGATTTCCTGTTAAAAGGTATAGTACTGCTGCACCTAAAAGAGAGGTTCCAACAACTGACATTCCCATAACTGCTCCACCTCTAAATCCACATATAAAGGATTGGTCTAAGCTCTTTTGAGCTGCTGTAGCTGTTCTTACATTTGCAATTGTTGCAATGCTTATACCTATATATCCTGCAAGTCCAGATAATACAGAACCTAATATATATGCTCCTGTCATATATAAATTGTTAAGTGGTGTTTGTGTTTTAAAGATTGGTTCTGGAAATAGTAATAAAATAAAGGTAGCTACTACTAACGAAAATATTACTAAAATAGAATACTCCTTTTTTAGAAATGTAAATGATCCATCTCTTATTAGTTTACCAACTTTTTTTAATTTGTCATTTGCTATTGGTAACTTTGATACCCAACGGTAAAAGTATGCTGCAACAGCAAAAGCTAGAAGAGAAACTAAAATTGAAATAATTGCCCAATTCATAAAATACCTCCTTTTTTTTTTATTTTATATCAATAGCTCCGATACCACCTTCTATTTCTATATAAGTGTCTCCTTCTCCATATTTTATATTCTCTGATACTTCTTTTCCTGCTAGTGAAATTGAACCGATTCCTTTATTTGCTCTTATTGTATAATTTTCTATTCCATCTGTTAAGTTTATATCTAATTCTCCTACTCCTGCATCTATATCATTTTTTCCTGATAATTTTGCATTTAGTATAAATTTTCCAACACCTACGTCTAAGTCTAGGTTTTTTATTGAACTTGATAAAATTTCAACTTTTCCTGCTCCGCTATCTATTTTAGCTTCTTCTGTAACATTTAGGTGCTTCATTTTTACCTCTCCTGCACCAATGTCAAATGATATCTTTTTTGTTTCCAATTTCTCTATTGTTACATTCCCCGCTCCTGTATCAATTTCTACTGTTTCAAACATCATTTCTTTAGGTATGTATATAATTAAATCATTGTCATTTTTTGTTGAAAACCATTTATGTTTTTCTTTTATTACCAATTGGTTAGAATTTTGTTTGCAAGCAATTTGTGGATTGTTAGTTTCTATTTTAAAATTTGCTCCTGTTTTTATTGTTAGGTTTGTAATTTTCACATCTATATTTAATGTTGCAATTTTTTCATTATCTATGTTTGTTGTTATTTCTTCTAAGTAACTTGTATCTTTTGAATTTTTTAGTCCTAGTGTCCCGTCCTATTATGTATATAGAATATACAATCGCACCTATTATATTTACAATTATAGTTATTGCTAATATAATTGCAAAATATTTTATAATTTTCTGTGCTGTTGTCATTTTATTTCAACACCTCCAAACAAGGTCATACTTTTTACATATATAGTATGAGAATTTTCTTTGTTCTCGCAAATTGATTTATCTGTAACTCCTCCAAATATTGGTGTTGATTTAACTTTCACTTTGACATTTGATGGCACATATATTTCAACTCCACCAAATATGGCTGTTGCATTTATAATGATGTCCTCTGCGATAATTGCATTTCTTAAATCGCACTTTGTTCCACCAAATATGGCTGTTAAATCTGCTCCTTTAAATTCTTCATTATCGAATTTAATATTTTGACTTGAAAATGTTGCACAGTATACATTATCATAACTCTTACTTTCATTTAGTTTTTTTATTTCTTTGTTTACTTTACCTCCAAGTGCATCTTTAAATATAATTGAAATTCCAATTATTATTAATATTGCTGGAAATAATAACTGCCATATAATATCAAAGTTTATAATTCCTTGACAAGATAATAATAATGCTACTCCTATTAGTATTCCTATTATATTGCCAGTTTTATCACTTTCTTTAAATAAGTCTATAAAACACGGTACTATAATAAATAAAGTCCACCATCCATCGAAAAATATGTTAATATCTGTAATACCTGTAGCATTAAGCCCCCATATTAAACCGACTATAATAAGTACTATTCCCCATAAAATATTTCTAAATTTTTTCATTTAATCATCCCCCGTTTAATATATTATCACAAAAGCAAATAATTATCAAATTATTTTTTAACTTTGATAATCAATTTGTTCTTGTGTAAATCTATTGTTTACTTTTGCACAGTGTAACAGTGTTTTTATATTTTCCCATTTCATAGTTCTACATCTTCCGTTGAGCAGATTCTTCCAAATATCCTGTTATTTCTTCAAATATATAGAATGGTATATTAAAATCTTCATTTATTTTTTCCATTTTTTTGCAAACCTTTCAATATATAAATAATACTATAAAAGTTGGCGATTATCAACAAGTTAAAATCATTTATTTGTTAGAATTTCTAATATAGGAAATACTGAAAATAAAGGGGTTTTTAAAATGGATTTATCACAAGCAATTAGAATAAGAATTGAAAATTTAATAGCAGAAAATAAACTAAATGTATCAAAACTTTGTACAATGGCAGGAATATCAAGAGCAACATTGTCAAAATTCTTGTCAGGGCAAAGAAAGTATTTAAGAATAGATATAATAGAATATATTTGTGAAGGTTTAAATATGCAATTAAAAGATTTTTTTGATGATAAAATTTTTGAAAATATAGAAATGGAAGATTAAAAGATATTAAAAATTTATAAATTTTTTAATATAAAATAATTTTAAAAACTTTTGTTTGTTCGCTTGTTTTTTACTGAAAAATAGTGTATAGTACTTATATATGAAATGAGTCATAGTGGATGTGTGTGTTGCCTTCATCCTTGATTTCTAATCAAGAGTTTGGAGGTGAGGCTATGTTAGAGATAATTACATTGTTTTTTATTGCGTTTATGCTATCTATAACTTTAAATTTAGCCTTGCTATGTATTTTATACATACAATGGGTTAATAAACAGATAAAATAAAAATACTACACATTTGCTTGGCAGAGCATATGTAGTATTTTCAATTTCATTTTGGCAACCGCATATCTGCGATTTCATTTCCTATATTTATTATAATCATTTTTATAAAAAAAGTCAATAATTCTATTATTTTTTTAATAATCCTTTTATTCAAAACCATATTTTTTATCATTATGTGCCAATTTTTTATTTCTATATTGTTTCAAAAATACTTTTATATTATTGTTTTGATTTAAATCATTCTTTAGTTTTGCAATTTTAATATTTATATCATTGTTATTAAAATATATTCTCTTTCTTTTATTAGTCCCCCATTCTTTCACATAATAATAATTTTTTTCTTTAAAAAAATCTTTATTTGTATTATACATTTTTAATATATCATTTAACTAATAAAGGAACTTAATATTTCTACTAAGTTCCTTCTCTTACTTCTATATAGGTATGTATAATATGAAACCACCTATATAACATATTGGAGTTCGTATGACTCCAGACTGGTGGCTCGAAGTGGAATACGGCAAGCCGCGTCCTAAAAACAGTCCACTGGACTGTTTTTGCCTTCTCTTCGTTCAGGCACGTCCTTTTCGATTCCACTTTTAGAGTTCAAGCCACAAAAAAAAGACTAGCGTCTTTTTGTTGGTGGCTCGAAGTGGAATCGAACCACTGACACGGGGATTTTCAGTCTTTTCTTGTAAATGCTTGTAGTTGTTATGTATGTGGCTATGTGTGTGTATATTATTACTGTTTGACACATCTTTTGACACACCACTAATCTTTGTTCACTATTTTCTTAATATCATTTTCTGTTATATTATTGTCTTGTAGTATCTTTAATATCAAACTAATAAATCTTTCACTTTTTCCTTTTAATTTTAAATATTTTTCTACATTATTTCCCATATATTTTTTCTCCTCATCAGAGAAACGCGTTTCTTAATTTGTCTTAATTATACAGCAGAATTTGCAGTTGTCAAGAAAAAGTTTTCGACATTTCGTTTACATAAGTTGTTTTTGAGTTTTTCGACAAATTAACAATTGAGTATTAGCAATGCTTACAGCCAAGCGATATGGCACTGGGAGTTCCATATTTATTTTTTAGAATATTTTGTTATAATTTATACATACTAACTACAGGAGTAATAATATGCATATATTCGTAATTAAAATGTTGAGAATAAACAAGAACATAACTTTATATAAATTAAGTAAAGATACTAATTTGTCGAGGACTTATTTAAGAAATCTGGAGAATAATAAAACATTTAACCCAACATTGCGAGTTTTAGAAAAAATTGCTAATGCTTTAGATGTTAATATTAAGCAACTATTTTATTCACTAGATGAAATAGATAATTTAAAAGAAGAAATGTACAAGAGAATAGACCTGTACGGAATTAATAGTAAGGAAGTCATGGAAGTTTCTCAAATTATTGATTTGCTAATAAATGTTAAGTTAAAAAGCTAGCTACATCTCTGTAACTAGCTCTCCCCTTATTTTTAGACTACTTTTTTTATTTCATCTGTTTT
>OIYV01001512.1_pt1 | contig 11044 bp, 6 predicted proteins | sample 1588251 | NCBI WGS metagenome assembly OIYV01 (sample SAMN03283282) | human gut metagenome | biome: human-associated habitat; material: feces | host: Homo sapiens | place: Peru | collected 2012
AATCTGGAACAAAGGTCTCTTATACAAAGGCTTCAAGATCGTTCCTTACTGCCCGCGCTGCGGAACCCCGCTTTCATCCCAGGAGGTTTCCCAGGGCTATAAATTAGTAAAAGAGCGCTCTGCGATCGCACGTTTCAAGGTAATCGGTGAGGACGCATACTTCCTGGCATGGACCACCACACCGTGGACCCTGCCGTCCAACGTGCTGATTACCGTTGGTCCGGAAGTGGATTACATCCGTGCGAAGATGCTGGAAGGGCCGGAAGAAGGCAACGTGCTGATTGTCGCTCAGGCTTTGGCAGACAAGGTGCTGGGAGAAGGCAAGTATGAAGTTCTGGAAACCATGAAGGGTAAGGATCTGGAGTATCAGGAATACGAGCAGCTCATGCCTTTCGTAAAGATGGAAGACGGAGACAAGAAGGCATTCTTCGTTGCATGCGCGGATTATGTCAGCACCGAGGACGGTACCGGTCTGGTTCACACCGCTTATGCATTTGGTGAAGACGACTACAACACATGTCGTCGCTACAACGTTCCGTTTGCAAAACCGGTAGACGAGAAGGGCAGATTTACCGAGACTCCATGGGCCGGCCGCTTCGTAATGGAAGATGGCCTGGATGTTGAGATTCTCAAGTATCTGGCAGGGGAGAACAAGGTATACTCCAAGCAGAAGATGGTCCACAACTATCCGCACTGCTGGAGATGCGGCACTCCGCTGGTTTACTATGCAAAGCCGGGCTGGTATATCGAGATGAGCAAGCTGAAGGATCAGCTGGTAGAGAACAACAACACCGTGAACTGGTACCCGCCTTTCGTCGGCGAGAAGCGTTTCGGCAACTGGCTGGCAGAAGTAAAGGACTGGGCAATTTCCAGATCCAGATATTGGGGAACTCCGATTCCAATCTGGCGTTGTGAATGCGGTCACCTGGAATGCATCGGCAGCAGAGAAGAACTGAAGGAAAAAGGCGTCGAAGCCGTTGATCCGGAGACCATCGATCTGCACCGTCCGTACGTGGATGACATTCATCTCACTTGTCCGGAATGCGGTAAGACCATGACCCGTATCCCGGAAGTTATGGACTGCTGGTTCGACTCCGGTGCGATGCCGTATGCTCAGTGGCACTACCCATTTGAGAATAAGGAACGCTTCGAGAAGGAACTGTTCCCGGCAGACTTTATCTGCGAAGGTATCGACCAGACCAGAGGTTGGTTCTACTCCTTGATGGCAATTTCCACATTCATCATGGGAAGAGCACCGTACAAGAACGTACTGGTTAACGACCTAATCCTGGACAAAGAAGGAAAGAAGATGTCCAAGTCCAGAGGAAATACGGTTTCTCCGTTTGAACTGCTGGACAAATACGGCGCAGATGCGTTGAGATGGTACCTGGTATCCACCTCTCCGGCATGGACCCCAACCCGGTTCGATGAGGACGGCGTTAAGGAAGTAGTCAGCAAGTTCTTCGGAACCCTGAAGAACATCTACAACTTCTTCGTGCTGTACTCCAACTTGGAGGATCTGGATGTGGCATCCCTTCAGGTTCCGTATGAGAATCGTCCGGAACTGGACCGCTGGATTATTTCCAGATACAACAAGTGCATCCGGGAAGCCACCGCTGCGTTGGATTCCTATGAGCATATGAGAATGGTTCGCACCATCAACGATTTCGTCGTAGAGGATCTGTCCAACTGGTACATCCGCCGGGCAAGAAGAAGATTCTACACAGAAGAGATGGATGAGGATAAGAAGAGTGTATTCGCTACAACCTACGAGATTCTGGTGGGTGTTGCGAAACTGATTGCACCGATTGCACCGTTCATTTCCGATGAGATGTACATCAAGCTCACCGGAAAAGAAACCGTTCACACCGCATACTATCCGGAAGCAGATGAGAATCTGATTGACGAGAAGGTTGAGGAGAGAATGGGTCTGGTAAAAACACTGGTGAACTTGGGCCGTGGAACCCGTGAAAAGGAAAAGCTGAAGGTTCGTCAGCCGCTTCAGGAAGTGATCATCGACGGAAGCTACGAATCCATCATCAGCGACCTGGTTCCGCTGATTCAGGAAGAACTCAACGTAAAGAACGTTGTGTTTGAACCGGAACTGGATAAATACATGAATTTCTCCATCAAGCCAAACTTCCGTGAAGCCGGAAAGGCATTGGGCAAGAACGTCAAGGAATTCGGCAAGAAGCTGGCAGAATGCGATGCCAAGAAGCTGATTGCGGAAGTTCAGGGCGGATCCGTAACCATGAACCTGGGCGGCGAAGACTACGAGATTCCGGAAAATTACCTGGATGTACGTATTTCCGCAAAGGAAGGCTTCGTGGTTGGCATGGAGAACAATGTATTTACCATCCTGGAAACCACTCTGACACCGGAGCTGATCGATGAAGGATATGTTCGTGAAATCATTTCCAAGGTACAGCAGCTGAGAAAGCAGCACGACTTTGAGATGATGGACCACATCCGGATCTATCTGTCTGCGGACGAAGAGATTCAGAATGCTGTTAACGGAGCGAAGGACCATATCATGTCTGAGACGCTGGCAAACGAGATCGTTGCGAAGGAAGGCATCGAGGTATTCGATATTAACGGTCACGATACCGGCATTGCAGTAGAAAGAGTATAATGAACAATTCAAATACAGAATTAAAGAATATACTTGGAAACGATCCCGACGAATTAGTCGGGGTCGTTTCTGAGTTGGGTGAAAAAAAGTTCCGGGCGAATCAGCTTTTCCGGTGGCTGTCGAAAGGGGTTTGTGACTTTGATGAAATGAGCAACCTGTCGAAAACCTTTCGAGAGAAACTAAAAGAGCATTACTGCATCGATATTCCCCGGGTGATATACGACCAGCAGTCCCGCACCGACGGCACGCGCAAGTGCCTCTTCGAATTCCGGGACGGAAGCCGGGTGGAATCGGTATTTATGAAATACAGCTATGGGAATTCCATCTGCATCTCATCCCAGGTAGGCTGCCGGATGGGGTGCACTTTCTGTGCATCCACACGAAAGGGGCTGGACCGAAGTTTGACGGCGGGAGAAATGCTAGCCCAGGTATTGGCCATGCGAAACCTGACGGGAGAGGACATCAACCACGTGGTGATGATGGGCATCGGCGAGCCCTTCGATAACTATGAAAACATGGCCGGTTTCCTGAAACTGATTCATCATCCCGACGGATACAACCTCAGCTATCGAAACATTACCGTGTCCACCTGCGGCGTGATTCCGGGAATCCGAAAGTTCATGGAGGATTTTCCTCAGGTAAACCTGGCCATCTCCCTTCATGCACCGAATGAGGCGATTCGCCGGCAGTCCATGCCGGTGACCCGCAAGTACGGATACGATGAGCTTATGGAAGTCTGCCGGGAATATGCGAAGGTTACCGGACGACGGATTACCTTCGAGTACGCCTTAATTGATGGCTTTAACGACTCGAGGGAGAATGCGCTGGAACTGGCGGGTCGGCTGAAGGGCTGGCAGACCCACGTGAATTTGATTCCGCTGAATAAGGTAGAGGGCACCGGTTACGATACGCCGAACCGAGAGTCGGTGCAGCGCTTCCGCAGAATCCTGGAAGAGAATCACGTTGCGGTGACGGTTCGACGGACTTTGGGTGCCGATATCGATGCGGCTTGCGGACAACTTCGCCTGCGCTAAAGTTCTTTTATAGATTATTGAAAGACAAAGACCGAAGAAGTGTGATATAATATCACATTAGGTTTTGTTGAACAAAAACAGGAGAAAACTATGAATATTATGATTGACGGCATGGGAGGAGACCATGCACCGGAGGAAATCGTAAAGGGTGCCGTTCAGGCGGCAAAGGAGATTTCCGGTACCGTTTCCATCATCGGCCGGGAGGAGCGCATCAACGAGTGCCTGCAGGCCATGAACTGGAACGGAGATAATATTGAAGTCGTAAACGCAACGGAAGTGATTTCCAACAACGAGTCGCCGGCGATGGCGGTTCGGAAGAAGAAGGATTCTTCCATCTCTAAGGGAATGCGTATGCTGAAAGAAGGGGAAGTGGATGCATTCATTTCCGGCGGAAGCACCGGCGCACTGCTTTCTGCAGGCTTGCTGATTCTGGGAAGAATTCGCGGCATCAAGCGACCGGCAATCGCGGCGTTCTTTCCGAAGATCGGCATGAACGATACATCCCTGATTCTGGATTGCGGCGCCAACGCGGAGTCCCGTCCGGAATACCTGCTGCAGTACGGCATTATGGGAAGTATTTTTGTAGAGAAGGTGAAAGGAATCGAGAATCCGGAAGTGATGCTTCTGAACGTGGGCGCGGAAGAAGAGAAGGGAGATCCGCTTCACAAGGAATCTTTCGAACTTCTTCGAAATGCGGACATCAATTTCAAGGGAAATTGCGAAGGCCGAGATGTGCCGTTCGGATGCTGTGATGTTGTGGTAACGGACGGTTTCTCCGGAAACGTGTTCCTAAAGAGTTCCGAGGGCGTGGCCCTTGCGGTGATGAAGCGCATTAAGCAGAAGATGACGGAAGGCCTTGCGGCAAAAGCCGGCGCGCTGCTGTCCTATAACAAGCTGAAGGAAATCAAGAAAGAGTTCGACTACTCCGAAGAGGGTGGTGCTCCAATCCTGGGATTGAAGGGCCCGGTACTGAAGATTCACGGAAGCTCTAAGGCGAATGCCGTATATAACGCGATCTTAAAGGCGGTTCCGTATGTGGAACAAGACGTCACCGCGCTGATTGAGAGTGCGATTACGGAAAAATCTTCGGGAGAGGAATAGATGAAGGATTACTCAGTCCTGGAGCGTAATCTGGGATATTCTTTTCAAGACAAAAAATTGCTAGCTCATGCTCTAACGCATAGTTCCTATGCTTCCGAGCATGATTTGGCATATTCGGAAAATAACGAACGGCTGGAATTCATCGGAGATGCGTACCTGGATGCCATCATCGGAAACAAGTTGTACGAGGTAATGCCGAATCAGCCGGAAGGGGTTCTTTCCAAGACCCGCGCCAATATTGTCTGCGAGCGTTCGCTGGCGACCATCGCCCGGAATATCGGGCTGGGCGACTTTCTTTTTCTGGGAAACGGGGAAGAGATGCACGGCGGCCGGGAGAAGGACTCCATTCTGGCGGATGCGGTGGAAGCCATCATCGGTGCGATTATTCGGGAGAGCGATTACGACTGCGCGGACCGGGTGGTGCTGAAGCTGTTTGAAGAGAATATCCTGCTGGCGCTGCAGGGAAAGCTATATCATGACTATAAGACCGCTCTGCAGGAGAAGCTGCAGGAGCGATATAAGAATGTAAAAATCCAATATGAATCGGTTTCGGAAAGTGGGCCGGATCATCGAAAGGTTTTTACGGTACAGGTAAAAGTAGACGATGCCGTTCTGGCGACCGGTTCCGGGCACAGCAAGAAAGCGGCGGAACAGGAAGCAGCCAGAAAAGTGCTGATGAAAGGGGTTTAATCATTGCAATTTAAGCGAATCGAGATGCAGGGTTTCAAGTCTTTTGCGGACCCGGTCTGCATTGAACTGAATGATGGAATCACCTGTATCGTCGGCCCGAACGGCAGCGGAAAGAGCAACATCAGCGATGCCCTTCGATGGGTGCTGGGAGAACAGAGCCCGAAGCAGCTTCGAGGCAACAAGATGGATGAGGTTATTTTTGCCGGAACCACCAGCCGAAAGCCGAAGGGAATGGCGGAGGTATCTCTGGTTGTCGACAACTCTTCCGGAATGCTCCCGGTTGACTATAACGAGGTGGCGGTAACGCGAAGGATGTACCGCTCCGGAGAGAGCGAATACCTGATCAACGGAAACAACTGCCGTCTGAAGGATGTGCGGGAGCTGTTCATGGACACCGGAATCGGAGTTGACGGATATTCTATTATCGGTCAAGGCAAGATTCAGGAGATCGTCAGTACCAAACCGGAGAACCGGCGGGAGATTTTCGAAGAGGCGGCGGGAATCGTTTCCTACAAAACCCGAAAGCAGGATGCGGAGCGGAAGCTGGTGTCCGCATCGGACAATCTGGAACGTGTTCGCGATATCATTTCGGAAATCGAAGACCGCATCGACGGCCTTAAAGAGGATTCCGAGAAAGCTCAGGAATACATCCGGCTCCGAGATCGGTATAAGGTGCTGGCGGTGAATATCATCCTGCACAGTATCGGAAACCTGGAACGCAATGTAGAAAGCGGAAAGACCGAACTGGAGGAACTGACGCGGGAATACAATGAATTGCTGGAGCAAAAATCAGCGCTGGACCGTCAGGTGGAAGAATGCCGTATTCGGGATGCAGAGCTCAGCCGGCAGTACGAGGAGTGCAATCGGCAGCTGCGAGAGAAGACGGAGGAACTGAACCTGATTACCAATCGGGGACAGATTAACTCCGAACGGCTGAACAATATCGAGACTAATCTGAATCGCCTTCAGGAAATTATTTCCGACTCGACGGCGAAATTGGATGATTTAAAGGAAAAGCGCCAGTCCATGGAAAAGGATGCCGACGAACTGGAGCAAACCGAAAAAGAATATCGCCGGGAGCTTCAGGATGCGGTGGTGCGCTTGAACGAGCGAACCAAGAAAACCGGCATTCTCCGGGAACGCATCGAACAGAACCGGGAATCCGTGATGGATATGGGAAACAAGAACGTATCCAGACAGGCGGAAATCAACACATTAAAGAATTATCAGAAGACCCTGCGGGACCGTATGGAGCAGATTTCGTCGGAGAGCGAAGGGCGGGAAGAGCACCTTCAGCAGAACCGGGCACGCCTGGAAGAGATGGAGACTGCTTTTACGAAAAAAGTGCAGGAACAGGAAAGTCTTCGCCGGACGGTGGAATCCCATACGGAGGAGATTCACCGCTATGAGGAGAAAATCGCGGCGGCGTCCAAGAGGCTGGAAGAAATTCTGCTGCAGGTGAATCGCCAGACGGCGCGGCGGAACACCATCGAGGAGATGGAGAATAACTACGAAGGATACAACAACGCCGTTCGAATGGTGATGCAGAAGAACCTTCGGGGCGTAATTGGGACGGTATCCGAGCTGATGTCGGTGCCGGACGGATATGAACTGGCGGTTGAAACCGCATTGGGCGGTGCCATGCAGAATATCGTGTGCGAGGACGACCGCTCCGCGAAGCAGGCCGTGGAATGGCTGAAGTCCGCTCGGGCGGGAAGAGCGACGTTCCTCCCGATTGCGTCGATTCACAGCCGCCCCATGTCGCCGGGAGCGGCGGAGCGCATGGACGGATATCTGGGCATTGCCGCGGAGATGATTGATTTTGAGCCGGCGTATCGGGATATATACGGATACCTGCTGGGCCGGGTAATCCTTGCCGACAGCATGGACTGTGCGGTGGCAATTTCAAAGCGAGCGCCGAACGGTTTCCGCATTGTGACACTGGAAGGTGAAGTTATTTCTTCCAGCGGAGCCATTACCGGCGGAAGATATCGGAATAAATCCGCCAATCTTCTGGAGCGAAAGAAGGAAATTACTGCGTTGGATCGGGAAATCGAATCCCTCCACGCATCTCAGAAGAAGGGAAAAGCCTTCCGTGAGGAATGCGTTCAGTCCCGGGATGCGGCGAAGGAAGAGCGAAAGAAGTTGTCACAGCGCCTTCAGGAGCTGGAAGTCCAACTCAGCGTATTAAAGAGCGAGAAGGATCACGCCGAATCCTTGGTAAAAGAAAGCGATACTGCGACCTCCCGCTATTCCGAGGAACTGGAGAATATACAGGATGATTTGAAGCGGGCGGAGGACATGATTCTTCGTTATAAGAATCAGATTGACGAAGCGGAAAAAGAAATTCAACGCATGGAAGATGAGTCGGAACAGCTGAGTGCAGATGTGGAACGATACTCTTCGGATTCCGAAGAGTGTCAGGAACAGGTGGTTTCCTACAAGGTTCGGCTCGGTGAACAGGAACAGAAGATTCTGGCCATGAACGAGACCATTGAGCGAATCATCGACGACATTACCGAACAGGAAGATGCGCTGAATTCCGCCGAAGAAGAGTACGAGGAGCAGAACCGACAGCGGCTGCTGCTCACCACTTCCGGAGCGGAGTCCAACGAAAAAGAAACCGCATTGAAAGCGGAAAAGAAAGCGCTGGAAGACCGAGAGGTTCAGCTGACCGCAGATATGGACCGGAATCGGCTGGATCAGGAGCGCGGAATCGAGAATCAGAAATCCATATCCCGGAATGTCACAGACATGCAGGATCGGAAATATAAGCTGGAAATTAAGAATGCGAAGAACGAGACGCTGCTTTCCTCTCAGAAGGATAAGCTGTGGGATGAATTCGAGATGTCCTACGCGGAAGCCCTGGAACTGCGTTCCGAGGATTTTGCCATCACTTCCGGTAACAAGGAAGCTCGGGAGATTCGGCTGCGCATGGCGGAGCTGGGTGACGTCAACATTTCTGCAATTGAAGAGTACCGAAATGTGAGCCGTCGATATGAATTCATGACCACCCAGGAATCGGATCTGACCAAGGCCATGGATGAACTGCAGGGCATTATCCGGAACATGGACCGAACCATTCGGGAACGGTTCAAGGATAATTTCGAACGAATCGAAACGAACTTTGAGAGCACCTTCCGAGAGCTTTTCGGCGGCGGTCATGCGGAACTTAGTTTGGAGGATGAACAGAATCCGTTGGATTCCGGAATCGATATCATCGCGCAGCCGCCGGGGAAATCGTTAAAGAACATCAACCTGATGTCCGGCGGAGAGAAAACCATGACCGCCATCGCACTGATGTTCGCGGTACTGAAGACGAAACCGACGCCGTTCTGCATTCTGGACGAGGTGGAAGCGGCATTGGACGAAGCGAATATTGAGCGCTTCTCGGATTATTTAAAGAATTTCCATGAAATTCAGTTTGCAATTATCACCCACCAAAAGGTGACGATGGAACATGCGGATGTGCTATATGGTGTAACGATGCCGGAACAGGGCATTTCACGGATGCTGTCTCTCAAATTGGAGGATGCGCGGGAAATGGATCTGGACTAACCGGAACAGTGAGGAACAAAAATGGGTATTTTTAAAGAAAAATCAACCTTTGCGAAATTTAGAGAGAAGATTACCAACGTAATCGTGGGCAACCCGAATCTGGATGAGGATTTTTTGGATGAGCTGGAAGAATCCCTGATCATTTCGGATATCGGAATTGATACCACCGAGAAAATCATGGAACAGCTCCGGGAACGGGTGAATGCCCGCTACATTACGAAACCGGAGGAAGTGCAGAAGGCGCTGGAAAGCGTTATCGCGGATTTGGTGGATAAGGGAGAACGAAATCAGCTGTGCAAGGAAAACCCGCTGATTATCCTGATGATTGGCATCAACGGCGGCGGAAAGACCACATCCATCGGAAAAATTGCCAACCTGTGCCAAAAATCCGGCCGGTCTGTCATGCTGGCGGCGGCGGATACCTTCCGTGCGGCGGCGGCGGAACAGCTGCAGCAGTGGGGCGAGCGAATCGGCGTGAGAGTTATTCGTCACGAAGAGGGCACGGATCCATCGGCGGTCATCTACGACTCGATTCAGGCCGCAAAGGCAGCGGGAACGGACGTGCTGATCTGCGATACGGCGGGCCGTCTTCAGAATAAAAAGAACCTGATGAAGGAATTGGAGAAGATGAACCGAATCATCGACCGGGAATATCCGGAAGCGCACCGAGAGACGCTGCTGGTGCTGGACTCCACCACCGGTAAGAACGCGGTGAGTCAGGCGCAGGAGTTCTCGGAAATTGCGGAGATTACCGGGTTGGTTTTGACCAAACTGGATGGAACGGCCCGGGGCGGAATCGCCATCACGGTGACGGATCAGTTCGATATTCCGATTAAGTATATTGGCGTTGGCGAAGGTATTGATGATCTGTTGGAATTCAATCCAACACAATTTGCGGAGGAGATATTCGATGAGTAAACCAATTCTAGCGGTCGTAGGACGGCCGAATGTAGGAAAATCCACATTTTTCAACCGTATTATCGGAGAACGAAAGGCCATTGTGGAGGACGTGCCGGGCGTTACCCGGGACCGGATCTATGCGGAGACGGAATGGAACGGACGAGAGTTCGCCATCATCGATACCGGCGGTATCGAGGCCAGCACGGACGATCCGATTCTCTCCCAGATGAGAGACCAGGCGGTGGTTGCCATGGATATGGCGGACCTGATTCTGTTCATGGTGGACGGAAAAGAAGGCCTCACCACGGCGGACATCGAGGTAGGGGCAATCCTGCGCCGTACCGGAAAGAAAGTCATTCTCGTGGTAAATAAGATTGACAATCCGTCCAAGATGCCGGATACCATCTACGATTTCTATGAGCTGGGTCTGGGCGAGCCGATTCCAATCAGTTCGGCGAATATGCTGAATATCGGTGACCTGCTGGATGAAATCGTGTCCGGTTTCCCGGACAAAGATTACGAGGCAGACGAGGAGAACATCAAGCTGGCCATCATCGGAAAACCGAACGTGGGCAAATCATCTATCATCAATCGTCTGCTGGGGGAGACCCGCGTGATCGTGTCGGATATTGCGGGGACGACAAGAGACGCCATCGATACAGAGATCGTGTACAACGAGAAAGAATATGTTATCATAGAGAACGCAGTAGGATGCCGGATATACATCCATGGTGTTTACACAATAGTATAACGAATTAAAAGGAGAGAGAAGAGATGGCATTAAGTTTTATCGAGATACTTAAGGTAGTATTCCTTGGTATCGTGGAGGGAATCACAGAGTGGCTCCCCATCAGCAGCACAGGACATATGCTTCTTGTGGATGAATTTATCTCACTGAACGCCAGTGATGATTTTAAGGAAATGTTCTTCGTGGTGATACAGCTTGGAGCGATACTTGCGGTCGTGACCATATTCTGGAATAAGATGTGGCCTTTCCAGCTCAAAGACAAGACACAGCCTGTCATGAAGAAGGATACCTGGAGCATGTGGTTTAAGACAGTTGTTGCATGTATACCTGGAGCGATAGTTACTATATTGTTTGACGATTACATAGAGGCTCATCTTCACA
>OIYV01001513.1_pt1 | contig 11042 bp, 9 predicted proteins | sample 1588251 | NCBI WGS metagenome assembly OIYV01 (sample SAMN03283282) | human gut metagenome | biome: human-associated habitat; material: feces | host: Homo sapiens | place: Peru | collected 2012
ACAGGCAGAGTTGGTTTTATGGAAAAGGTAAAAAAATATGTTTAAAATGAAGCTTACAGATTATGTTGTAGAATTTTTACAGAAAAAAGGGATCCGGGATTTCTTTGGATATCAGGGAACCATGATCGCACATCTGGTAGATTCCATTGAAAAGAATCCTCATACAAAAAGCCATTCCAGCTATCATGAGCAGGGAGCTGCTTTTGCGGCCTGCGGTTATGCTCAGGCGAAAGGAGCCTGCGGCTGTGCATATGCCACAAGCGGTCCCGGAGCTGCCAATCTGCTCTCCGGCGTGGCTGATGCATATTTTGATTCGCTTCCGGTGATCTTTATTACCGGACAGCTCAATACCTATGAGTATTCCGGTATTGCAGGACTTCGACAGCAGGGCTTTCAGGAGATCGATATGGTTTCCATGGCGAAGCCGGTAACCAAGTATGCCATACAGGTCCGTGAACCGAAAGATATCGTCCGGGAACTGAACCTGGCATGGCAGATCGCCAACACAGGACGGAAAGGCCCGGTTCTTATCGACCTGCCTATGAATGTACAGAGAAGTGAAGTGGAAGATCCGGTTTATGATATGAAATTTTCTGAAGAAGAGATCGATACAGCCATATATGGAAAAAATGATCCTGAGAATGGAGCCGCTTTTTACAGGGATGCTGTTGCAAAAGCAGATTCTTCTGATGCGGCAGAGGCAGCAGAGTATATTCTGGATAAGATTAAAGGTGCGAAACGTCCGGTATTTATGATCGGCCACGGAGCGAATGGCGAAACAGAAAAAATGCTTACTGATCTCGCACGCGTCCATCATATTCCTATGATCACAAGTGTACTCGCCCGTTCTGTTCTGAAATTTGATGATCCGCTGAACTTCGGATGTATCGGCGGTGCCTACGGACACCGGTATGCAAATATGATCGCCAATGCGAAAAGTGATCTCCTGCTTTGTTTTGGGATTTCGCTCTGCACACGCCAGATCGGAACGAAGGTCCATGAGTTTGCCAAGGGAGCGGAGATCGTCCGTGTGGATATCGATCCTTATAACCTTCAGAGAGAGATCCATGAGGGAAGAAAAGGGGAGAAATGTTTTTGCGTCAGCGCAGAGGATGTAGCGTGTAAACTGACAGAGCAGCAGGCGCAGATCGGCTCTTATGAGGAATGGCTGGCTGTATGCCGGAAGATCCGAAAAGAGCTGGAGCAGGTGGATGATGCAACACCGCAGCGTTATCCGAACCGCATGATCGCATATTTAAGTGACAGGCTTTTCGATACTGGAGCCGTTGCTGTGGATGTGGGACAGCATATGGTCTGGAGCTATCAGTCCTTTCACAACCGACAGGGCCAGAAGACACTTTTTTCCGGTGGACATGGCGCCATGGGATATGCACTTCCGGCAGCGATCGGTGCTTATTATGCAACAGGAAAACCGGTGGCATGTATCTGCGGAGACGGAGCATTCCAGATGAACATTCAGGAACTGCAGTGGGTGAAGCGTGAGAACATCCCGGTAAAAATGATCGTGATGAATAATGAGGCGCTGGGAATGATCCGTCATCTCCAGAGAGACTATTTTGACTGCGTGTATGCGGATACTTCCGATGGCAGCGGATTTTCTTCCTGTAATTTCTCAGACGTGGCGCAGGCTTACAAAATTCCTGCGAAGCGTATCCAGGGAGAAGATGTGGAGAAATATGCCGGTAAGTTTCTGGAACAGAACGGACCGGAGCTTCTGGAGATCATGCTGGAGCATGGAACTTACGCATACCCGAAGACCTGTCTGGGAGAGCCGATCCATAACCAGCAGCCTTATATACCGAAACCGATATTTGATGAACTGATGGAGTTATAAAATGGGAAAAATAACTGTGATCACAGGCGGTACCTCCGGAATCGGAAGAGGGATCGCCGAAAAGATCCTGGCGGAATCTGCGAAAGAAGACAGGATCTTTGTAACATACGGACATGATGAGAAAAAGGCTGCTGTTTTTCGGGACAGCCTTCCTGAGGAAAAAAAATCTCAGGTGATCCTGATGAAGGCAGATATGTCTTCCTATGATGAAATGATGGCTTTTGTGGAAGAGCTGAAAAAACGGGTTGATCATATTGACTGGCTGGTAAGCAACGCCGGGATCAGCACCTATGCGAAATATGAGGACTATAGTTTTGAGGAATGGACAAGGATCGTAAACACCAATCTTTCCGTGCCGGTATTCATGGTCAAAGAACTGCGGCCCATGATGGTGGAAGGCGGCAGTGTGCTTTTTACCGGTTCCTATGCAGGGCAGCAGGCGTATTCTTCTTCCCTTGTATACGGAGTTACCAAGGCGGCCATTCATTTCCTGACCAAATCTCTGGTAAAGGAATTTGAGCCAAAAGGCATCACCGTTAATGCCATTGCACCGGGATTTATCGAAACTCCCTGGCACAGTGCCCGCACCCAGGATAGCTACGACCGTATCAACAGAAAGATCGCCCTTCACAGGTTTGGAACTGTGGAGGAAGTGGCGGATATGGCGTACGCGGTGCTGTCTAATGGGTATATGAACGGCAGTGTTGTGGATATCCATGGAGGATATGATTACTTTTAATACTAGTCGAAAGTGTGCAGGAAGACAGAAGAAGACACGTTGTGCCTGCACATAAGAGGCTTCTTATGACTTGCTGCATAGGGGCGACGCCCCGAAAACGAGATGCAGCGAAGCGGAATCGAGTTTGTGCACTTGAGGCGTCTGTATGGAACCGTGAATTTCTTTATATATTAAGCGAAAAAGGCTTGACTTGCACACCTGCTCTGTGATAAAATTGACGAGCGACATGGAAGTTAGGTCTTTTTTTTATGCCCGAAAATGACGACGGATACACGTTCCGGGCGGCGTAAAAGACCGTGCAAATGAAAACACTGGAGGTGGAAGTTGTGCGCGTTAAGATTACATTAGCATGCACCGAGTGCAAGCAGCGTAACTACAATATGACGAAGGAGAAAAAGAACCATCCTGAGAGAATGGAGACCAAGAAATATTGTAAGTTCTGTCATACACACACTCTGCACAAGGAAACAAAGTAATCACAGAGATTTGTGAGGTTATGCTATGGAAAAACAGAAATCTGCGGATAAGCCGCAGAAGAAAAGTTGGTTTCAGGGACTTCAGTCAGAATTTGAGAAGATTGTCTGGACAGACCGTCCCACACTGGCAAAGCAGACTGTTGTGGTCGTGATCATCACGATCATCCTGGCAGTGGTTATCAGTGTAATGGATTCCGGAATTCTGGAATGCATTAATTTCTTAATGAAGTAAGGACAAGGTGATTGTATGTCAGAAGCAGCAAAATGGTACGTTGTCCATACCTATTCCGGGTATGAGAACAAGGTAAAAGCCAACATTGAAAAGACGATCGAGAACAGACACCTGGAAGACCAGATCCTGGAGGTACGTGTTCCGCTGCAGGATGTAGTGGAGATGAAGAACGGAACCTCAAGACAGGTTCAGAAAAAGATGTTTCCAGGCTATGTGCTTCTCAATATGGTGATGAATGACGATACCTGGTATGTTGTCCGTAACACCAGAGGTGTTACCGGATTCGTAGGGCCGGGATCGAAGCCTGTGCCTCTTACAGAGGAGGAAATGATGCCGCTTGGTATCCAGAAACCGGATATCGAAGTGGACTTCGCAGAGGGCGACATGGTAGTCGTTACTGGTGGTGCATGGAAAGATACTGCAGGTGTGATCACAGGTATCAACATGCAGAAACAGACAGTAACGATCAATGTTGAGCTTTTCGGTCGTGAAACACCGGTAGAGATAAGTTTCACAGAAATCAAAAAAGCTGAGTAATTAAAAAACAAGGTAACAGCAAGTGGGAGGGACACACCCCCGCCAATACCACATAGGAGGTGCCGAAAAATGGCAAAGAAAGTAACAGGATATATTAAATTACAGATTCCTGCCGGCAAGGCTACACCAGCTCCACCAGTTGGTCCAGCACTTGGTCAGCACGGTGTTAACATCGTAGAATTCACAAAGCAGTTCAATGCTAAGACAGCAGATCAGGGAGATCTTATCATACCTGTAGTTATTACAGTTTATGCTGATAGAAGCTTCAGCTTTATTACAAAGACTCCACCTGCAGCAGTACTTCTTAAGAAGGCTTGCAACATTAAGTCAGGATCAGGCGTACCTAACAAGACTAAGGTTGCTACTATTAAGAGAGCAGAAGTTCAGAAGATCGCTGAGCTTAAGATGCCAGATCTTAATGCTGCATCTATCGAAGCAGCTACTTCTATGATCGAAGGAACAGCTAAGAGTATGGGTATCGTTGTAGAGGACTAATCTACATTTGATTCATGATTATTGTGGGAGGAAAGATAGAATCCTTCCGATATTACCACTAGGAGGTTTATAATGAAAAGAGGAAAGAAATACGTTGAGGCTGCAAAAGCTATCGACAGAGGAACACTCTATGATGTAGCAGACGCAGTAGCATTGGTTAAAAAAACTGCAGTAGCAAAATTTGATGAGACAATCGAGGCTCATATCAGAACAGGTTGTGACGGACGTCACGCTGACCAGCAGATTCGTGGTGCAGTAGTTCTGCCTCACGGAACCGGTAAAACTGTTCGTGTCCTGGTATTCGCAAAAGGTGTGAAAGCTGATGAAGCTCAGGCAGCTGGTGCAGAATTCGTTGGAGCAGAAGAACTGATCCCGAAGATCCAGAACGAAGGATGGTTTGACTTTGATGTAGTTGTTGCTACACCGGATATGATGGGTGTTGTTGGACGTCTCGGACGTGTACTTGGACCAAAAGGTTTAATGCCAAACCCGAAGGCTGGTACAGTAACAATGGACGTTACAAAAGCTGTTCAGGATATCAAAGCTGGTAAGATTGAATATCGTCTTGATAAAACAAATATTATTCACGTGCCAATCGGAAAAGCTTCTTTCACAGAAGAACAGTTAGCGGACAACTTCCAGACGCTGATGGGTGCAATCAATAAAGCAAAACCTTCTACACTGAAAGGTCAGTTCCTGAGAAGCGTAACAATCGCTCCTACTATGGGAATTGGTGTTAAGATTAACCCATTAAAACTTGTGTAATTATATAAGTGCAAATGAAGAAGAGCGGAGCCTTTGTGGGTGACGCTCTTTTTTTGTGGGGGATTGGAGGGAGGACGCCCGTGAGAGTTGGAGTGTGATCCAAAGGCAGCGGGCAGGGCAACTTTGAACTAGTCATTAACTTCGACTAAGACGCTCAGCAGAGGCTTCGCGCCTAAGTCTGCGTAAATGCCGGATTTCAAAGCTTACCCTAAGCGCCCGCAAAATGCCTTTGAATCACACTCCAACTCTCACGGGCTGACGGCTGGCAAATGTCCAATGCCAAATGGGAGCACGGGAAAAGATGTGTAGCTGGTTTGTTTGCCCGAAGGTATTGAAAAGAGATGTGCAAAAAGTTATAAAAAGCAGATGTATAAAAAAATGAAAAAATTTACGAGAAAAAGGCTTGACAAGGTGAAAGTGTGATGATATAATACACCAGTATCACGCCGAAGACAGCAGGTGCCGGAAGGCATAAGGCTAGAACGCCTGCCGAGGAAATATACATTCTTAATGAAGAATTGGACTCCTCTTTGCGGTGCGCGAAGAGGCTTTTTTCATATTTGGCGGTACACAAAATCTATAAGGAGGTGCACCAATCATGGCAAAAGTTGAACTGAAAAAACCGATCGTAGAAGAGATTTCCGCAAACATCGCTGATGCTCAGGGTATTGTTCTGGTAAACTACAGTGGTCTGACAGTAGCTCAGGATACTCAGCTGCGTAAGGAATTAAGAGAAGCTGGCGTTGTATACAAAGTATACAAAAACACAATGATGAACTTTGCATTCCAGGGAACAGCATGTGAAGAACTGTGCAAACATCTGGATGGAACAAATGCTCTGGCTATCTCTAAAGAAGATGCAACTGCTCCTGCAAGAATCCTTGCGAAATTCGCAAAAACAGCTCCGCAGCTGGAACTGGTAGCAGGTGTTGTTGAAGGTGGTTACTATGACCAGGCTGGAATTAAAGCACTGTCCGAAGTACCTTCCAGAGAGGAACTTCTTGGAAAACTGCTTGGAAGCATCCAGTCCCCAATCGCCAACTTTGCTCGCGTCATCAGCCAGATCGCAGAAGCAAAAGAGGCATAAGTTTCCTAATGAAGGCAAGCTGCCAAGCGCAGCCTGAATTTAGAAACTTAGCCGTTCGATCGAACAAAGTGAGATCGAACTTCCACGCAGCGTAAGCTGCCCCAAAAAATTAAAAAAAGAAAACAAAACTTATAATTGGAGGTAAATAAAAATGGCAAAACTTACTACAGCTGAATTTATTGAAGCTATCAAAGAACTGTCCGTTCTGGAACTGAACGAACTGGTAAAAGCATGTGAAGAAGAATTTGGTGTATCCGCAGCAGCAGGTGTTGTTGTAGCAGCAGCAGGCGCAGCAGAAGCAGCAGAAGAGAAAGATGAGTTTGACGTAGAACTGACAGAAGTTGGTCCTAACAAAGTTAAAGTTATCAAAGTTGTTCGTGAAGCAACAGGTCTGGGACTGAAAGAAGCTAAAGAAGTAGTAGACGGTGCTCCGAAAGTAATCAAAGAAGCAGCTGCAAAAGCAGAAGCTGAAGAAATCAAAACAAAACTGGAAGCTGAAGGCGCTAAAGTAACTCTGAAATAATCAGATTACAGCATTTGGTTGAAAGATGGAGAACCCGGAAGAGCTACAATGCTCTTCCGGGTTTTTGTAATGAAAAATAAAAAAGATTAGAAAATTGGGTTGACACTCTTGACAAACTGTGATATTGTAAAAAATGCACTATTATGGCAAGATATGCCTACTAGTCTAATCTTAAAAGCACGAAAAAGGCATGAGCAGTAATAAATCAAATACACAAGGGGTGAAACGGTCAATGGAAAAAAACAGAATACGTCCTATTACAAACGGTAAAAGTATGCGGATGAGCTACCAGAGACAAAAAGAAGTTTTGGAAATGCCCAACTTGATTGAGGTTCAGAAAGATTCCTATAACTGGTTCCTTGAGGAAGGTTTAAAGGAAGTATTTGCTGATATCTCTCCGATCACTGATTACAGTGGCAAGTTGAGCTTGGAATTTGTGGACTTTACTTTGTGCGAGGATGATGTGAAATATTCCATCGAGGAGTGCAAAGAAAGAGACGCAACTTATGCAGCACCTTTAAAAGTAAAGGTGAGATTGTACAATAAGGAAAACGACGAAATTAAAGAGCATGAGATTTTCATGGGAGATTTGCCGTTGATGACAGCAACCGGTACCTTCGTAATTAATGGTGCAGAACGAGTTATTGTCAGTCAGTTAGTACGTTCCCCTGGTATTTACTATGCGATTGCTCATGACAAACTTGGTAAAAGACTGTTTTCTTCTACCGTAATCCCGAACAGAGGAGCATGGCTGGAATATGAAACAGATTCCAATGATGTCTTCTGGGTACGTGTAGACAGAACAAGAAAGGTTCCGATTTCTGTTCTGATTCGTGCTTTGGGAAAAGGAACCAACGCAGAGATCACAGAACTGTTTGGTGAGGAGCCGAAGATTCTGGCAAGCTTTACCAAAGATACAGCAACCTGCTATGAAGAAGGTCTGTTAGAGCTGTATAAAAAAATCCGTCCGGGTGAACCGCTGGCAGTAGACAGCGCAAGAAGCCTGATCACAAGCATGTTCTTTGATCCGAAACGGTATGATCTGGCTAAAGTAGGTAGATATAAATTCAATAAAAAACTGCATCTGAAAAACCGTATCAGCGGTCATGTACTGGCTGAAGACGTAGTGGATACTACCACAGGTGAGATCCTGGCAGAAGCAGGTACAGAAGTAACAAAAGAACTGGCAACTTCTATCCAGAATGCGGCAGTTCCGTTTGTGTGGATTCAGACAGAAGAAAGAAATGTAAAAGTTCTGTCCAACCTGATGGTAGATCTGACCGCACATGTAGATTGCAATCCGGAAGAACTGGGTGTTACAGAGCTGGTATATTACCCTGCACTGGAACAGCTGATGGAAGAATATGAAGATGCTGATGAACTGAAAGAAGCCATCAAACATCATATTCATGATCTGATTCCGAAACACATTACAGAAGAAGATATTTTTGCTTCTATTAACTATAACTTACATCTGGAATATGGTCTGGGAACCGATGATGATATCGACCACTTAGGAAACCGTCGTATCCGTGCGGTCGGAGAATTGTTGCAGAACCAGTACCGTATCGGTATGTCAAGACTGGAACGTGTTGTTCGCGAAAGAATGACAACACAGGATCCGGAAGGCATCTCTCCACAGTCTCTGATCAATATCAAACCGGTAACAGCTGCTGTAAAAGAATTCTTCGGTTCTTCTCAGCTGTCTCAGTTTATGGATCAGAACAACCCACTGGGTGAGCTGACTCACAAGAGACGTCTGTCCGCACTGGGACCTGGTGGTCTGTCAAGGGATCGTGCCGGATTCGAGGTTCGAGATGTACATTATTCCCATTACGGAAGAATGTGTCCGGTAGAGACTCCTGAGGGACCTAACATCGGTCTGATCAACTCTCTGGCATCTTATGCAAGAATCAATGAATACGGATTTGTGGAAGCTCCATATCGTAAGATCGACAAAACAGATCCGAAGAATCCTCGCGTCACAGACGAAGTTGTTTATATGACAGCTGATGAGGAAGATAATTATCATGTAGCACAGGCGAACGAACCTCTGGATGAAGAAGGACATTTCCTTCATAAGAATGTATCCGGTCGTTATCGTGAAGAGACTCAGGAATACGAAAGAAGAATGTTCGATTACATGGACGTATCTCCTAAGATGGTATTCTCTGTAGCTACAGCCCTGATCCCGTTCCTGCAGAACGATGATGCGAACCGTGCGCTGATGGGATCCAACATGCAGCGTCAGGCCGTTCCGCTGATGATTACAGAAGCTCCTGTAGTCGGAACCGGTATCGAAGCCAAAGCTGCCGTAGACTCCGGTGTTTGTGTGGTTGCCAAGAAGGCAGGTACCATTACCAAGTCTACATCCAAAGAAATTACAATGAAAAACGATGACGGTACCACAGATGTATACCGTCTGACCAAGTTCCTGAGAAGTAACCAGTCCAACTGTTACAATCAGAAACCAATCGTATTCAAGAACGAGCATGTAGAAGCAGGTCAGGTAATCGCTGACGGTCCTTCTACTTACAATGGTGAACTTGCTCTTGGTAAGAATCCGCTGATCGGTTTCATGACCTGGGAAGGTTATAACTACGAGGATGCTGTTCTGCTGAGCGAGAGACTGGTACAGGAAGATGTATATACTTCTATTCATATCGAAGAATATGAAGCAGAGTCCAGAGATACCAAGCTGGGACCGGAAGAAATCACAAAAGATGTTCCGGGTGTCGGTGATGATGCCCTGAAAGATCTGGATGAGCGTGGTATTATCCGTATCGGTGCTGAGGTTCGTGCGGGAGATATTCTGGTTGGTAAGGTAACTCCGAAGGGAGAGACTGAACTGACAGCTGAGGAACGTCTGTTACGTGCTATTTTCGGTGAGAAAGCAAGAGAAGTACGTGATACTTCCCTGAAGGTACCACATGGTGAATACGGTATTGTTGTGGATGCGAAAGTATTTACAAGAGAAAATGGCGACGAACTGTCACCGGGTGTAAATCAGGCTGTTCGTATCTACATTGCACAGAAGAGAAAGATCTCTATCGGTGATAAGATGGCCGGTCGTCACGGTAACAAGGGTGTTGTTTCTCGTGTTCTGCCTGTAGAAGATATGCCATTCCTGCCGAACGGTCGTCCTCTGGATATCGTGCTGAATCCTCTGGGTGTACCTTCCCGTATGAATATCGGACAGGTCCTGGAGATTCATCTGAGTCTGGCCGCAAAGGCTCTTGGATTCAACATTGCCACTCCTGTATTCGATGGCGCAAGTGAGAACGACATCATGGATACTCTGGAACTGGCAAATGACTATGTAAATATCGAAGATTTTGAAGAATTCCGGGAAAAGGGAAATTCCTGTATTTCGGAACTTTTTGCAGGAGGAGAGGATGTGGTTCCGGAGGGGATTTCTGCTGCTGTGAAAAAGGCGCTGGAGTTTATCCGGGAACATTATGAAGAGCAGATCAGCCTCCAGGATGCGGCAGATGCGGCGGAGGTGAATCCTGCCTATCTCAGTTATCTTTTCAAACAGGAGATGAAGATTGGTTTTTCCAATTATGTGCAGGAGCTTCGGATTGACTGTGCGAAGAAGCTTCTTTCCGGGACGAACTGCAGGGTGAAGGATGTGGCCCTGCGCTCCGGTTTCGGAGATTACCACTATTTTTCCAAGACATTTAAGAAGATCACAGGGATGAGCCCTGCGGAGTACCGGAAGGGTTCCGGCATATCATAGGGTATAGCAGAGAAGAGGAGCAAGAACATGGGTGTTACCATAAGACAGATTGCAGAGGCTGCTGGTGTTTCCAGAGGAACCGTTGACAGAGCATTGAATAACAGAGGGCGTATCAGGCCGGAAGTGGCAGAACGGGTCCGGCAGATCGCGGAGGAGATGGGGTATAAACCGAATCAGCTGGGCCGTGCCCTGTCCATGAGTAGAAATAATATCAAGATTGGCGTGATCCTTCAGGGTGCGGAGACTCCTTTTATGAAGGAAGTCATGAAGGGTGTTGAGGAGGCCAGGGCGGAAGTCGATAATCTGGGCGGCACGGTGCTGATCCATACCATTGAGCATCAAAGTGCAGAGGATGTTCTTTTTGCCATGGAAAAAATGCGGCAGGAAGAAGTCAGCGGTATTGCGATGGTTCCTCTTGAAGCCGAAGAGGTGAAAAAAGAGATCGACCGGTTTGTGGAAGAGTATCATATTCCGGTGGTGACTTTTACTTCCGATGTGGAGGATACGAAGCGGCTTTGTTTTGTGGGGCAGAATGGTGTGCAGTGTGGACGGGCGGCTGCGGGGCTTATGGGAGAACTTACCGGGGGAAAGGGC
>OIYV01001515.1_pt1 | contig 11040 bp, 9 predicted proteins | sample 1588251 | NCBI WGS metagenome assembly OIYV01 (sample SAMN03283282) | human gut metagenome | biome: human-associated habitat; material: feces | host: Homo sapiens | place: Peru | collected 2012
CTGCAACTTTTTGCGTTCCTTGCGATTTGAAGCAGTATTCAAAGCTTCAATGCACTCGTTGTATTCCTTAACCGAATCGGCATAGATTTTCTTTGCCTCATCAAGCTGACCTTCCGAAAGAGAATCGGTTGCATAATCTTCAAGAGCGGCACGAATTTTAAGCACCTTAATATGCGAATCGTGCTGTTCTTCGGTTAGAGTATACATAGTAATAAACGGAATAAGTGCAAGCACAAAACCAACGAGGGCAATAACAATCATACCCTTTGAAAGCGGCTCTCTGAATGAAGCCTTGTACAAATCGTCATAGTTATCCACAAGGCCGAAATGATTTTGCATAACGATTGTTTGAGTAAAATATGTAATGCCCATAGACACAAATACGCCGATTGTACCTACAAACTGACCCATAAGACCCTCAAGTCTGTCGCCGGATTTGTACTGCTGATAGTCGAGTACATCGGCACTCATAGCACTGTCCGCAATTAGAGGAAATGTATTAAAAAATCCTCTTATCCAAATAAAAGCATACAACACCCAAATTTGTTCAATAAACAAATACATACCCACAAGAGTGATTACATTACCCAAAATATAAAAAATATACATATTACGCTTGCCGAGTTTGCGTATAAGTAACGGTGACAATAGCATTGCCGGAGTTGCCGCAGCACCCAAAATTGTCATCAAAGTACCGTTCAAAACACCTTGCTGCTCTGTTGAAAGGTTAAGAACATCTTTTATGCCGTAATAAAAATACCAAGTTGTGACATTACCGACGCCTGCCTGAAACAAAATGCACCAAGAAGTAAGCGAGCGTGCCCATTGATATTTGTTTGCAATTCCCGCACCGATACCCTTAAAGAACGGCACTTTCGGTGTGTAGTCCTTTGAAACGATAATACGCTCTTTTGTGCCGAAATAGCTGAAAAGTCCGATAAGTGCACCGCCTATACCGAGTGCCGGCATAATAACACGATAGGCATTGATATGCTCAAGACCGCCCGTAAAACCTGCAATAAGCGGCACAAAGAATCCCATAATCGTCGGAGCGAGTGAATAAATAAATGTTGAAACCGTGATAACATCCGCACGCTCGGTTGAGTTAGGGCTCATTACCTGAACAAGTGTTGTATACGCCTGGTCATAAAACGGATAACACAGCTGAAGAAGCATATACGATATAAACAGCGACCACAATTTTTGATTGTAAGTCATTGTTTCAAACGGCAAAAATGCAAAAACAGTAAGCAAAATTGCCGACGGAATGCCTGTGTAAAGCAAATACGGGCGGAATTTTCCCTTACTGCTCCGGGTATTGTCAATAATCAAACCTCGGATAGGACCTAAAAACAAACCGATAACCGTTGCAATCATATTGAGTTTTACAAGGTCGCCGTTTTTAAGTCCGAGAGCCGAACCTGCAAGCAAGCTTGTTGCAGACAGCGATATATACCAAACCGTATATATTACAAATTTTACACCGATACCGCCGACACTGTAAGCAAGTATTTCTTTGTACGGAATATACCTGCCCTCAGGCGGACTACTCCAGTGTTCTTTTACAGACAATACGGTCTGTTTAATCTTTTCACCTGATATTTTCATTGTTACCCCTTTGTGAAACTTTCATAATTTATTGCTTTATTCAGCACAAGTTTCTGTAAAATTATAACATAGGATAACAGCAATATCAACATAATATTAACATTTTATTTCGGTTGTAAAAGTATATCCCTGCTTTGTAATATCATCGATAACCTTGCCAAGAATATCGGCATTGGTTTTGCTTACGGCGTGAAGAAGCAAAATCGCACCCGGGTGCGTACTTTCGCAAATATGTGTGAACGCCTGATTTTCTTCCGTCTGATTATCGGGGTCCCAATCGGCATAGGCAAAGCTCCAAAACACGGATTTGTACCCCAAATCTTTTACAATTTGTAACGAGCGTTCCGAAAATTCACCTTTCGGAAATCTAAAATAACTCATTGTATAATTGAACTTGTCTTTTATATACTTATGAAGATAGGTTACTTCTTCCTTGGCAACATCATCGCTCACCTCGTCCATACTGTAATGACGGTAGGAATGGTTGCCGACAATATGCCCCTCGGCTATCATTCGCTTGACAAGGTCGGGGTTTTGTGATGCAAAGTCATAGGTAACAAAGAAAATCGCCTTAACTTTTTTCTCTTTCAGAGTGTCCAAAATCTGCGGAGTGTAGCCGTTTTCGTAGCCTTCATCAAAAGTTAAACATATCTTTTTGTCATCATCCAAAAGCCATTTTGCATTCATTGAAGCATACTGTTTTTGAAGCAGTAAAGGGTCATTTGGCTGCTTGTGGTCAACAATATTGCCGGGACCCCAAACAATCTTTTCGGTGCTCAGCGAATCAAGCCCTGCAACAGCCTTTGCCGTAGGTGCGGTTGTTTCAACAGCCTTGGTTGTGGCTTCTGCTTTTTTACTTGTAGTAATATTATCATTACTGCCTGCATTCCCTTTTGCACAGCCGAAAAGCATACAAACGCACAATAAGGGCAATAATATTTTTTGAAATTTCATAATAAAAACCTCCCGAATTTATTGTTTGATTCGAGAGGTCAAAATAGTATTGTTAAATTTTGAATTACTTGTCGGAATTTTCAAGACTTTTCATTTTGAGATAAGCGTTGATAAATCCGTCAAGGTCACCGTCCATAACGGCGTTGATATTGCCCATTTCAAATCCCGTTCTGTGGTCTTTTACCATTGTGTATGGCATAAATACATAGGAACGGATTTGACTGCCCCAAGCGATTTCCTTTTGGTCGCCCTTGATGTCGTCAATTTTTTCAAGGTTTTCTCTTTCCTTGATTTCAACGAGCTTTGATTTGAGCATAAGCATAGCCATTTCACGGTTTTGGTGCTGTGAACGCTCAACCTGACACGACACAACAATGCCTGTCGGAATATGAGTAAGGCGAACGGCGGAAGAAGTCTTGTTTACCTTTTGTCCGCCGGCACCGGAGGCACGGTACACATCCATCTTGATGTCCTCATCACGGATTTCGACATTAACATCATTGTCAATTTCAGGCATAACCTCAAGAGAAGCAAACGATGTATGGCGACGACCCGATGAGTCAAACGGTGACACACGAACAAGGCGGTGAATACCCATTTCGCCGTGAAGATAGCCGTAAGCATTTTCGCCCTCTACACGGATTGTGGCACTCTTAATACCTGCAACATCACCTTCAAGATAGTCGAGTGTTGACACTTTATAGCCGTTTCTTTCGCCCCAACGGTTGTACATACGGAAAAGCATTTCTGCCCAGTCCTGAGCCTCTGTACCGCCTGCACCTGCATGGAAGGTAAGAATTGCGTTGTTGTCGTCAAACTCGCCCGAAAGAAGAGTTGAAAGGGTCAGTTTTTCAATTCTTTTTTCAATATCGTCAACAGACTTTGTGCAATCCTCAACAAGGCTTTCGTCTTCTTCCTCATTGGCAAGCTCAATCATAACCTGTGCGTCGTCAAAATCATTTTTAAGATTTTCGTATGACGCAACCTTGGCTTTTAAAGAGCCGATTTTTTGCATAGTCTTTTGACTGTTTTCCATATCGTCCCAAAAATCGGGAGCGGCACTTTGCTTTTCAAGTTCGGCAATCTGCACCTTGACATTATCTATATCAAGTGCTTCTTTTAAATTGTTTATTGGTTCCTCGGACTGCATAAGTCTTTGGTTCAATTCTTCAAATTCTATCATTATTCTTCTCCGAAAAAGTATTTGATATGTTAATTGATTATTTTATGCTATAATATTATATAGTATAAGTTCTTATTTTTCAAGTAAAAAATATTTATTATATTTATGTTATATTTACTCTTGAAAATTAAAATTAGTAGGCATATAATAAAAACGAAAATACATAGAAAAGAGGGCTATATAATATGGCAGCACAAATCTGTGCCGTAATAATATTTGTGGTTATGTTTGCACTTATTATTATGGACAAAATTCCACGCCAGTGGGTAACATTGGGTTGCGGACTTGCAACTATTGTTATTGTATTTGGAATTTGTATGAAAAGTCCGAGTGCAATAATGGAAACGCTCAATGTCAAAAGCATATTCACACCTGAATTTTGGCATGTTTCGTCACAAGGCGGCGAAAGTTCGAGCGGCATTAACTGGGCTACAATCATTTTCATTGCAGGTATGATGGTAATGGTTGAAGGCATGGCAAAAGCAGGATTTTTCCGTTGGCTTTGCCTCACAATCGCAAAAGCGGTTAAGTACAAGGTTATGCCGATACTCGTAACATTTATGATTATGAGTGCCGTGCTTTCAATGTTCATTGACAGCATCACCGTAATTCTTTTCCTTGCGGCTGTTACAGTAGAACTTTCACAGCTTCTCAAATTCAGTCCGGTTCCGATGGTACTTGCGGAAGTTTTCTGTGCAAACCTCGGCGGTTCCGCCACAATGTGCGGTGACCCGCCTAACATCATCATCGGTACTGCACTCGGCTACAGCTTTGCCGATTTCCTTACAAACACAGGTCTTATCGCAGGTATTTCACTTGTATTTATTGTTATTTTCTTCTATTTTTCATTTAAGAAAGAGCTTTCTGCCGCAAACGGTGAACCTGTTGACCCGGCAACTTTTCCTAACCCGGCAGACGCTATTGAAAACAAAAAGGACTTTATTGTAAGCACAATCATTTTCCTTATTGCTATTGTTCTCCTTGTAACGCATGCACAAACAGGACTTACCGTTGCGTTTATCGGCGTGGTTATTGCGGCAATTACGCTCATCACTTCGTTTAAACACATCAAGTTTATTTTGAAAAAGATTGACTACAAAACACTTTTGTTCTTTATCGGCTTGTTTATCGTAGTAGGCGGACTTGAACAAACAGGCGTTTTGAAGCTTATTGCAAACTTTATTGAAAAAATCTGCGGCGGCAACTTCTTTGCAATGGTTCTCATCATTATGTGGATTTCGGCTGTTGCAAGTGCGTTTGTTGACAACATTCCGTTTGCTGCAACTATGGTTCCCGTTATTAAGAGCCTTGCGGCTACAACTCCGGGTGCAGAACTTGCAACCCTCGCATATTCACTTTCTGTCGGCACAGACATCGGCGGCAGTGCAACACCTATCGGTGCATCGGCAAATGTTGTCGGCACATCCGTTGTTTCAAAGGCAGGACATCCTGTAGGCTGGGGCAAATATTGCAAATCGGCAATACCGGCTACGGCTATCGTTCTTATTATCGCTATGGTAGTTATTAAACTCAGGTATTTTTAAGGGGGATTTATTATGGCAAAGCAATTCATAATTTCAATCGGTCGTGAATACGGCTCAGGCGGTCGTGTAATTGCCGAAGAATTGGCAAAAAGATACAATGTAAATCTTTACGGAAAAAACCTTTTGGACTTGGTTGCAAAAGAAAAAGACCTTAATCTTGACGAACTAAAAAAATACGATGAAAAGGCAAGAAACATTTGGCTTTCTCGCTCGGTTGACGGATTTTCAAATTCGCCTGAGGACACGGTTGCACAAATGCAGTTTGACTACCTCAAGGAGCGTGCAAATTCCGGCGAATCGTTTGTTGTTCTCGGCAGATGTGCAAGCTATGTTTTGCGTGAAAACAGCGGGCTTGTCAAGATTTTTGTAACCGGTGAAAAGGACGCAAAAATCAAGCGTATCGCTTCAATCGAAAAGCTTGGCTATGACGAAGCGGAAGCACTTATTGAAAAGCGTAACAGAATAAGACGCAACTATCACAACTACTATTCAAAAGAAAAATGGGGCGATTCAAGGCATTACGATTTGATTGTTAATTCAAGCAAAATCGGAATTGACAACGCCACCGATGTAATTGATGCGTACATCAAAAACATAATCGAATAAACGCTTATCATACAACCTCGTTGCAAACAAATCATAAAACACTTTGACAATCAACTCAAAGGTAATTACAGTTAAGGATGTTTATTGAATACATAAACGGAAACAAAGGGATGAACAAGAAATCAAAAACTTTCAAAATCATACTGTTATCGGCAGTCATATTGATTATTGCTTTGGTGGCAATTTTAGCTGTGCAAACTTCAAAAAACAGCAATGATGCAAAAGAGCCAAAGTACATTACCGTTGCCGATATCAAAGTAATCAATAACGGTGAAGTAGATACATCCGCCATATTAGATGTTATATACGAAAACAATAAAGAATTTGACAAAAACAGCGTTAAAACAGTCTGTCACCAAACCACCGACCAAAATGATTACACAATTGACATAATTGAGATGTATGGTGATATTGAAACAAGTTCTTGCTACACCGCTTTTGTTGAAAATGGAATTTTGACACAAATTGCTGACAATCATTACCCCGATTTCAAAAGTGGCAAGAAGCTGAACGCCAGCAAAAAGCTTTCAAAAAAAGATACGGAAAAAATTTTGAAAAAGCAAAGAGAAAAAGCTAAAAAAATCGGAGCCGTTAGAGTTTCAAATCAAGAATACAGATATTACTATGATTGCGAGAAAAAAGCGTTAAAGTTTATTGTGCTGACCGATTATATCGCAGACGACGAAACGACAAATGTTTTAGAATACGAAAAAGAACTATAAACAAAATTATTTTTAGGATGTGATTCCAATGCCAAAAGCCATCAAATACGCTTTAATCATAATAAGCAGTATTATCGCTGTTGGGTACATAGTTTATATTTGCCTGACCTACAATGATATGCTGACAGCTGTACCGCTGAGAATGTTTATTGAAATCATAGTTTTTGTTTGGTTAGTTTTTAATGCAATAGTTTTGTTGATAAGTAAAATTATCAAAAAGGTCAAAGATAAGCGTAATAAAAATAACATTTTGTAAAAAACTCTAACAAACAAATTCAACATTTATAATTATGAGATTTGATATAATATTAGATTTACTGAAAAGATATTCCGTTTTTGCAATTATTGTTGTACTATGCTTGACAATACTATTTTTATTTGGCTATTTTGTAATTTACAAAAGGCTAATGCACGGTGATAAAAAGCTCAACAAAAAGAACATATTGCTTGCTATTATCGGTTTATTCTATCTGCTTGTGGTTTTTTGTGCGGTATTTATGAACCGAAACAATGTTACAAATTACAGTGTTCAGAACCTGTTTTCAAGCTATAAATCGGCATGGTATACCTGCTCGGCACAGGCTTGGCGAAACATTGTTTTAAATATCCTGCTTTTTGTTCCGTTCGGTATACTGCTTCCACTTTTGAGCAAAAAGACAGACAAGCCGTATTTTGTTATACCTATAGGTGCGGCTTCCTCACTTATTATTGAAGCTATACAATATATTTTCAAAATCGGTATTTTTGAATTTGACGATGTACTGAACAACACGGTTGGCGTTATATTAGGATATTGTGTATACCGGCTTTTTTCCGCAATAAAAAATAAAGCCGTAACTCCTAAAAAAGTAATCATCTGCCTTTTGCCGTTTTTGATTGTAATAGGAACATTTTCAAGCATATATGCCACATATCGAATTCAACCTTATGGCAATTTGTATGTTTCCGATTACGAAAAGCACAATATGAAAAACACAAAAATCATTTGTGACACGGCAATTTCGGATAAGAGCACAACGAAAAATATATACCGTGCAAAAGAATATACAATTAGCGATGCAATAAAACAAGCTAAATGCTATTTTCAAAAAAGCAACATTGAGGTTGATTACAAATCATATGTAATAGAAAATGATACGCTTAAACTTAATTCCGTAGACGGCAAATATCATTTTTCAATGGATTTAACAAATGGAACTTACAATTTTCAAAACGAAGATCTTTTTCAAGTATACACAAACGAAGTGCCCGACACATCATACACGGAAGATGAAATCAGAAATATACTTAAAGAATATTCCGTATTTCCGCCTGTTAATTCCGAACTTACCGTAAATGAAAATTCATACTATGAATTCAGCCATACAGTCAGCGAAAACGACAAATCATTTTGTAACGGCACAATTTACTGCTATTTGTTTAATGGTGATGTTTTAGGTCAAATTGACAACAATATGGTTGATTTGGACAAATGTGCTACCGAAAGCATTATGAGCAAAAAAGAAGTTATAAATTTGATTAAGCAGGGCAAATTCTGCTCGGGTGAATTTGATTTTGAAAACAGTACTATTCAAATTAACAGTATAGAATTAACATATCTAAGTGATTCTAAAAATTATTATCAACCAATATATTACATCAAAGCAAGCCTTACAAACAGTAAAGTTCAAGAAATCGAGCTGTTCATTCCAGCATTAAAAAAATAATTCTTATATATCTGCATATAAAAAAGTGCATTGGTACTTCACAATACCAACGCACTTTTATTTTGTTTGTCTTAATCTTTAAGAAGTGATTTGTACATCTTGATGTACTCGTTTGCGGATTTGCCCCAAGACATATCACAGTTGAGTGCACGCTCAACAAGAGTTGGCCAATAATCCTTATTGTTATAAGCCTCTACGCCACGGTAGATTGCACCGAGCATATCGTATGCATCATATGTTTGGAAAGTAAATCCATTGCCCTCGCCGTCACCCGAATCGGTGATTGAGTCCTTAAGACCGCCCGTTTCACGAACGATAGGCACAGTGCCGTAGCGAAGTGCAACCATCTGCGAAAGACCGCAAGGCTCGCTCTTGCTCGGCATAAGGAACAAGTCTGCACCTGCATAAATCTTGCGTGCAAGGTCAGGAATAAATCCAATTGTTACGCCGACTTTGTCAGGATACTTGTCGTGGAGTTCTCTGAAGAAACTCTCGTACTGCCATTCGCCCGAACCGAGAACAACATACTGAATGTCACGCTCCCAAAGGCTCTTTTCCATAACCTCACGAATAAGGTCAAGTCCCTTGTGGCCGACAAGACGGGATACGATACCGATAACCGGCACATCATCTCTGACAGCAAGACCCATCTGCTCCTGAAGAGCCTTTTTGCACTCTGCCTTGCCCTTTTTCCAATTTTCGGCATTGTAGTTTGCAACAATGTTAGGGTCGGTTTCAGGGTTATAATTTTCGGTGTCGATACCGTTGAGAATACCGCAGAGTTTCCAGCTACGCTGATTAAGAATCGGGTCAAGACCGTATGAATACCACGGGTCAAGAATTTCCTTTGCGTAGGTCGGAGAAACAGTTGTTACCTTATTTGCACATTCGATGCCTGCTTTCATAAAGTTAACAAGTCCATCGTACAAAATAAGATTGTTATATTCAGGTGCAATGCCCAAAACATCGTTGAGAAGCTCATCGCCGTACTTGCCCTGATACTGAATGTTATGGATTGTGAAAACAGTTTTGATGTTTTCATATCCCATTTGATTTGCATAATAGCAAGAATAATAAAGCGGTGTGAGAGCCGACTGCCAATCGTTGCAATGAATAATATCCGGCTTCCAATCAATGTGAGGAATAATCTCAAGAACGGCTCTTGAGAAGAAAGCGAATCTTTCCGCATCGTCATAGTGACCGTAAATTCCGTCACGCTTAAAATAATACTGATTGTCAAGGAAGTAATAAATTACTCCGTTATGCTTTGCTTCAAAAATACCGCAATACTGTCTACGCCACGAAACAGGAACGGAAATCGATGTAATAAACTTCATTTTATCCTTATATTCCTGCTTGATTGAATCATAAAGAGGCATTACAACACGGCAACCGATAAGACGCTTGCGAAGTGCAACAGGCAGCGAGCCTGCAACATCTCCCAAACCGCCGGAAGCCATAAAAGGCAACGCTTCAGATGCAACATATAAAACCTTCATTTGTAAATCCTCCTAAATTTTTGTACCCTTTGAAAGACAAACCGGATAGTTAGCCGCACCGGAAAGCTCAACATCGGACTTAATATTGCAATCCTTGTCTGCAATTACATAATTGATTTTTACATTTTCGCCAATAACGGTGTCCTGCATAAGAATAGAATTCTTAACCACAGCACCCTCTTTAATTTTTACACCCTTGAAGAGAATACAATTTTCAACCGTACCCTTAACAACGCAACCGTCGGCAACAAGAGAATTCTTGACATCTGCCTCCATACCGTAAAGGGTTGGCATATCGTCACGCTCTTTTGTATAAATAGGGCGTTCCTTTGCAAAAAGCTTTTTCTTATTCTCTCTGTCAAGAATACTCATTGAAACATCATAATAGCTTTGAACACTGTCGATAGTGCCGACAAAGCAATCTGTTGCATCATAAGAATAAACTTTTTTGCTCTTAATGCTCTCAAGAAGAATATTGCGTTGGAACGAAATCTTGTTCTTTGAATGAGCGGCGGTCACCAATTCCTCAAGTAAATACTTTTTGATGAGCACAACATTTGTAGAATAAAAAGCAGTTTCAACATCAGGGTCGATAGAAGCCTCCAAAATTCTGCCGTCATCCGCAACCTTGTCAAAAACAAGAACATTGCTGAATGAAACAGGCTTTTTAGCCTTAACGCCAACGATTGTAATATCTGCTTCGGACTTTTCGTGTGCATCAAACACCTTGGACAAGTCGATATTCAAGAGATTATAGCAATCCGACATCAACACATATTCCTGTGTTGAATGGTCAAGAAAGCCCATATTACCGTAAATAGCATCACGCACAGCCTTATCATTCCTGTAGTGATACGTCTTTTCTATATAATGCCTTATATGAATATCATCTTTATCCGTTACATCCACATAGCTCCTGCTCCACGGCATATTTCCATCCAGTTCTATTCTTTCCCTGAAAAGATTATCCTTGATATTTCCAGCAAATAACGGATCATTATTCAGTATTAAAACTGCATTGTCAATCGTATTAAATGGCTTGTTTTTCTCCGACAATTCCAACATTCTGTATACTTCGCCCGTTGTATTCTTTCCCGTATTTTCGCTCAATTCTTATAACCTCCTCCAATACATGCTTGTAATCTTGTTTCCGCGTCTGATCCGATGCCTCCAAGATGTAATGCTCATAGAGATAATCCACATATTCAAAATCATCAA
>OIYV01001517.1_pt1 | contig 11030 bp, 10 predicted proteins | sample 1588251 | NCBI WGS metagenome assembly OIYV01 (sample SAMN03283282) | human gut metagenome | biome: human-associated habitat; material: feces | host: Homo sapiens | place: Peru | collected 2012
CAGACCATATTGACAACGAGCTGGATCACGATCAGCACTGCGGAGAGCAATACCGTTGTAATAACATCCTTAACCGTCCACTTTTTCTTTTCGTCCATAAATCCATTCCTCCGTTTTCTGTTAATTTATACTACTGTTAAGAATCCGAGCATCCACGCAGATATAATTTGCAATGCAAATAAAATAATCGTAAGTACCGATGCTCTGGTTTTTCTCTTTACAACATAGCTGAATCCCGTGAAAATCCCGCAGATGGCCGCTGCAATTCCTATACCTGCTACTATGTTCAACTCCGTCGAAATAATTGTGTAAAGAGAAAACCAATGAAGCATTCCGACAATCCCCGCCGCACCAAGAATGAGCCCACATATGGGAAGTATGATCCTTTGCCATTGAAAAGAGCTGCGTTTGCAAACGATCTTTGCGCCCAATACGATCAGAATGGCAAGCCACAGGACCGTCAGCAGGATATAACTTCCCAATGACAGAAAGCTGCCGGCAAAGCTATTTAGAGGTCCCGCGGGAACATAGTCATGAGCCAGTCGGAACGTCATGCTCGTCACCCTACCGTCCGATACAGAGAAAGCAAGGCTTCTTTCCTCCGGTATCGCCTCGGCACAGTAGAACTGATATTCGCCCACAGGCTCGTACAGTAAATCCTTATCGGCAAGGGGCGTTTTCAGCCGGAGATTTTCTTCTCCCTCTTTTGAGATTTGGATTATTTGCATTCGCGCCTGTATCTTGCCTACATATGACCATGCGGATCGTGCCGGAAGATAGTCGCCAAATAGCATAGAGAAGTCACGTGACCCTACTTCCTGCTTCGGCGGTCGCGCATCCTGCTCGATGACCGCCTCCATGATGGCGGAGCAGTAATCCGTTTCCATCACATTGGTCAGGATTAGGATTGCACGTTCAGCTTCCGGTTCCACCCAAAACTGCGTCTTGAAGCCATAGGTCCCACCCTCATGCCCGAGTATTCCGGGATGATTCGCATACTGCCAGAAGCCATGAGAAAGTCCGGCGTTTGCCCCATAGGAACACCATGTCTCTTTAAACAACCGCTCCTTTGTTTCCGGGCTTTTGAAGAGTCGTGTCTCCTCTCCTGGCGCTTTTGCCAGCCACTCGGCAAACAGAAGCAGGTCTGCGGCTGTGCCATTCATGGCTCCTGCAGGATACATGCGGAGGTGCATCTCATCCTCCCGCCGAAATCCTTTTCCGGTATAAGAATAACCCTTCGCCTTGTGATCAAGGAGTCCATCCACATCCATCCAAAAGGGACCGACAGAGGTATGCGTCATACCCAGAGGCAAAAGAATATGTTCTTTGATATAATCCTTATAGCTTTGGCCGCTGGCTTCCTCCACGATCAACGCTGCAAGTGCTGCGCCGTAATTGGAATAGGCGCTGACGGTTCCCGGCGGATAGACCTGCTTGGGCTGGTGCGCAGATAGTACTTCTTTGAAGGGAATTTCCTCACTCGCGCTGTAATAGCGCAAATCCAGCAGTTCTTCCTCAAATCCTGCCGTATGGTTCATCAGGTGAAGTAAAGTAACCGGCTCAGCGAATCGCAGATTTTTCAAAAAGCCGTCCGGCAGATAGGTGCGGATATCCGTTTCCAGATCGATTTTCCTATCCTCAACAAGCTGCATCACGCTGACCCACACAAAGGTCTTTGATATGGAACCCCATTCAAAAACCGTGGTCTCCGGGTCGATGGCCGTATTGTTCTCTAAATCAGCAAAGCCATACCCCTTCGCAAATACCGTATTGTCATGCTCCGAAATTACGACACACGCGCCTGGAACCGTTTTGCCAATATATTTTTCGGAAACAGCGTTTGCGCTTGCCTCATATGCGTCCGGTGTACCGGATGCATATGCAGCAGGAGCGAGGAACGCAATCATAATCAGCGCCGCAAGAAAGCATTGGAGGGTCTTGTATCTCATCAGTCTTTTCATAGGGTCATTACTCTATTGTCAGTCTGAAATCACAGCAGTCTCCGCCCTGTCCGAGCGTCTTTGTCCGTCCCCATTTGAGCTTTGGATGCATATGCCCGTAGGCCTCGTCATCCGCGCGGCAAAAGCCGGCCACAATCTCCGGGCAGCCGTATTTCACACAGGTGTCCTGATAGGGGCAGGCCAGCATGTCGAAGCACATTTCCTCTTGCTCCGTTCGTATCCAATTAGCCCGAAAACCGCAGTCCTCTCCAAAGGAGCTTTTTGTCATTTTGGCAAAGAACCTCGGCACCAGCTTATACAGACCCGGTATCTTCATTGCCCCTCGGATTTTTGCACCAACGCCCGCTGCCCGCTTTTCATAATATCTATTCAAAAAGGCCGCCGCTTCCTCGCGGGAGATTCCGTTGCCCGTCATGGCGTCAAAGGCGGCGATGGCAGGATAGATGCGTTTCCTCGTATGCATATACATCTTTTTCGGCTCGTCGGCATTTTCATCCACGATTTCCGCATAACGCCTCCATGCATCTTCTATGATCGCGTCTGTCTTTTCCGCGCCATACTGTTTTTCCATTGCAGATACCGCTCCGGTCAAGTATCTTTTGTCTAACCTTCTATCCATGTGCTTTCCCGCCTTTCAGCGTCCAGCCGATTGCCTGGCTGCGCATTCCCACAAAGCGCCTGTACAGGCCGTCTTCGCGCATCAGCTCCTTATGGTTTCCGCGTTGAACGATCCTGCCGTTCTCCAGCACGATGATTTGATCTGCCGTGCGCACGGTGGACAGACGGTGGGCAATCATCAGGATCGTTTTGCCTTTTGTCAGCTCCCGGATGGCCTTTTGCAGCTCCTGCTCGTTTTCGGGATCCACGCTGGCTGTGGCTTCATCCAAAATGACGATGGGTGCGTCCTTCAGAATTGCCCTTGCAATGGAGATTCGCTGCTTTTCCCCGCCGGAGAGGCTGGAGCCGCCTTCGCCGATCTTTGTCTGATAGCCATCGGGCAGCGTCATGATAAAGTCATGGCAGCAGGCTTTCTTTGCGACCGCTATGATTTCATCCTCGCTCGCGTCCGGTCTGCCAAACCGGATATTGTTCTCGACGGTGTCCTCAAAGAGATACACATTCTGAAATACGATGGCGAAATTCTTTAGAAGGCTGCCGCTGGTATATTCCCGCACATCCCGGCCGCCGAGCGTGATCTGTCCTTCCTTCACATCCCAGAAACGGGCAATCAGACCGACCAGCGTGGTCTTTCCGGCGCCGGAGGGACCAACAATGGCGCAGGAGCTTCCCTGGGGTACGCTTAAGCTGATTTGATGTAATACCTCTTTTTCCCCATATCCAAAGGACATATTCTTCACTTCAATATTGAAATTTTCCGGCACAAGATCAGCCCCGTTTTCGTCCAGGGATGGAATGTCCATGATGTTATCCAGCCGATCCAGGGAAGCCTCCACCGCGCGGGCAATGGAGGACATACTGCCCGCCACCTCCACGGCGGCATAGATCATGAAGCTGGACACGAGAAGCAGCAGGCACTTCTCCGGCGTGATGCTTCCTCCTGCCAAAAGATAGGGCGCAAAAACCAGAATAGCCGCCCGTGCGAGCTTGAACACCGTCTGATAGAGCGCCGTCATTTTGGAAAACGCCTTTTCAAGCACGATATTTGCCTCTTTGCTTTCCTCAATTGCGGCGTCAACTGCTTTTCCGGTGCGCTCCGCCAGCCCAAACGCCTTGACTACGCCCATGCCCTGCACATATTCCAAAACGGCAGTGACCAGGCCAGCCTGGGCTGCCTGACGGCGGGGCGCGTATTTCCTGCCGACCTTGCCGATAAACGAATAAACAATGAGCGCCACGGCAAGTCCGGCCAAAGAGATCAGCCCGATCCGCCACTCATAGATCATAAGCCAAACGCCAATCACGATGGCGTGGATAAACCCGCCCGCCACATTTTCCATAATGGTAACGGACTGCTGCTCCAGATCACCAAGGGTGGTCGTCACCGCCGCAGTGATATCCCCGAGCCTGTTTTCATTGAAATAGCCCATAGGCGCCCTTTTCAGGCGTTCGCCGATCTCCATGCGCTTTTCCGACCCGAACGCGAAGCTGCCAAGAGTTCTGGCATTGGCAGAAAGATTGACAAATACAATTCGCCCTACAATGGAAACAATCATGATGCCAAGCGAAATCCAGATCGTGCTTTCAGGCATAACATCGCCGGAAAGCTGCTTCAGGATTCCTGTGAGCACCGTTAGAATGGCCATGATTGGGATCATCTCAAAGAATGAGCTGACAAGGTATGCAAGGAAAGAGCGGATAAGACGCTTCTTCTGTAAGCCCGAGAACAACAAAAGTCTTTGAAACAACCTTATCATCACGCCACCTCCTCTGCGGTATCTTTGCCCTGCATATGGGCTTTCCACAATTCCTTGTATAGATTGCTTGTTTCAAGAAGCTCCTCATGAGTTCCTTCCGCAGCGACATTTCCTTTATCCACGACAAGGATCTTATCTGCTTTTGTAATGGTAGACAGCCGATGCGCAATGACAATTAAAGTTTTTCCTGCTACAAGCCCTGCGATGGATGCTTGAATAACGGCCTCATTTTCAGGATCGGTAAATGCCGTGGCTTCATCCAGCACCACGATCGGGCTGTTCTTTAGGATTGCCCTTGCAATGGCGATACGCTGCCTTTCTCCGCCGGAGAGGTGGCTTCCCGCATCGCCCGCCAGCGTATCATAGCCCTCCGGCAGAGCGGCGATGAAATCGTGACAGCTCGCTTTTTTTGCCGCTGCTTCGATCTCTGCGTCTGTGGCCTCCGGTTTTCCGATACGAATATTTTCCCGGATAGACAGATGGAACAGAAAGTTATCCTGTGATACATATGAGACAAGCTCCATTATCTGAGGAAGAGGGATGTTCCGCACGTCCACGCCGCCAATACGGACGCCGCCGCTCTCCGCCTCCCAGAAGGAGGCGATGAGCCGCGCAATGGTAGATTTACCGGAGCCGGAGGGACCCACAATGGCCGTCATACCGTTTTTTGCGCAGTCAAAGGAAATTCCATGCAAAACCTCCGTCTCTTTGTATCGGAAGGTAACATGATCAAAGGATACGTCGGCGTCCGCAAGGACAGCTCTCTCGGTCGGCCGCACAAGCTCCGGCTCATCCAGAAGATTCCCTACCTCTTTTACGGTGGAATCCACCATGGCCAGGCTGTCGGTGTACTGCAATGCCTGAATCAGTGGTTTTACGAGTCCAAGGGCGAGAATGATGCAGGTAATCAGCGTACCCGCTTCGACCCTTCCGTTTATAAAGAGCCAGCTCCCCAAGGGCAGCACGCCCACAAGCGTTGCCGTCAGGATGGAAAGCCCCATCACATAGTAGCCGTTGGTCTGCTTGAACCATGTCGCTTTGGCGGTCTCGTTTTCCGCCACGGCGTCGGCGTATTTTTTATATGAGCGTTCACCCTGATTGAACGTCTTCACCACTTCGATGCCGCCGATGTATTCCACCGTTGCGGCATCCATGTTTTTCCCTGCGGCAAGTACTCTGGCATATCTCTTCTCGTAATCCTTCATCATTCCCATATAGCAGAAGGCACCCACCGGAATCGTCACAAGAGAGATCAGCGCGAGTCTCCAATCAAGGCTAAAGAGGTAAACGAGCATTAGAACTGGGATCAGGATGTTGGCAGTGAGCTCCGGTACCATATGCGCCAGCGGAAGCTCCAGCTTTTCCACGGTGTCCACGATGATCGTTTTGAATTTCCCGGACGGCGTATCAAGGATCGTTCCCATGGGGACACGGGAGAGCTTCTCTGTTATCGCCATGCGGATATTCCGCAGAATGATAAAGGCAGATTCATGGCTTTTCATTGTAGAAAAAGTTCCGAACCACACCTGCCCGAGATAGCCCGCAAAAGCAATCAATGCCAGAAACGCCAACTTGCTGAAAGCATAGTCTTCGTGGCAGATCATAATGATCCCGCGGGACACCGCAATGTAGGGGATCATGCCGCAAAGCGCCCCCAAAACCGCAAGTACGACGGAGCCGATCAGTTTCCCTTTGCACGGCTTCGCAAAATCCATCAGAATCGTCATCGCCGAGTTTTCTTTTCCCGCCATCATTCCTCACCTCGTAAAAGTCTTACAATCTTTTCTTTCTGTCCACCGGAAAGATCCTCCACGATTTCTCCGTCCCGGATGAACAGTATTCTTGTGCAAATCCGCATCATAAACTCAATATCATGTGTGATGATCAAAAGCACCTTGCCTTGCGTCGCAAGGCTTCGTGTCAAGGTGCCGACCTCTTCCATGCTTTTCAGATCCAGTCCGCTGGTAGGTTCATCGAACACCAGCAGCTCCTTGCCGCAGATATCGCTCACCACAACCGCAAGGCGCTGCATCTGCCCGCCGGAAAGAGACAAGGGATGCCGTTCCTTATACGCCAGCAGATCCACCTTTTCTAATGTGCGGTCAATCTCGTCTTTGTTCGGAGCTTTTATGCCAAGCGCGCATTCCGCCGCCACGCTGTCGGTAAAGAGCTGGTGCCCCACATCCTGCATGACCATGTATGCCTTTTTCCGTCTCAACCGCCGGCTCATCGGTTTTCCAGCCCACAAAACAGTGCCGGAGCTGTTCTTTTGCAATCCGCAGAGCATTCTGGCGAGGGTCGATTTCCCGGCGCCGTTGACGCCCGCAATGGCGATGATTTCTCCGCGGCTTGCCTGAAAAGAGAGATTATTCAATACATTCCGACCGCCGAGACGGACGCTGATTTTCTGAACGGAAAGCAATCCATCGGCAGCGATTGTTTTCACACCGCCCGATTCGGATACCGACAGATCTCTGACACGCAGTCCCATTCTGCGAATATCTGCTTCAGGCAGCGCCTTGAACGCTGAAGCCTCCATGTCCGATGCAATCCGGCCATCCTGCATATAAACGACGCGATCCACAATGTCCATCAGATACCAGATGCGGTGCTCTGCGATCAGAATGGTCTTTCCTGATATTTTCGCCCGTTGGATCAAATCAGCCAATTCTCCGATGGCCTTCATGTCGAGATTCGATGATGGCTCGTCAAACACAAGGACATCGGGAGCCGAAGCATACACGCTGGAAAACGCGATCTTCTGCTTCTCGCCGCCGGACAGTTCAAAGATATTTCGACCCCGGAGCTCGCTAAGATGCAACTCCTCCGTAAGTTCATCTAATCGGGAGCGCAGAGCCTCTCGCGGAATGCCCCGATTTTCAAGCCCAAACACGATCTCGCTGTCCGTATCCGTATTGAAAAACTGCGTTCGAGGATTCTGAAAAACCGTCCCTACCGCATCCGATAGCGCAGCAATCTCTGTCTCCCGGGTATCCATACCGTTTACGTTCACCTGCCCCGAAAGATTGCCGTGGAAGAAATGGGGAATCAGTCCGTTTGCGAGCCGTGTAACTGTTGTTTTTCCACATCCGGACGGTCCGCAAAGCAGCACACATTCGCCGGACCGAACAATAAGGTTCAAATCAAGGACTCCGCCGTTCCCGCTTTCAGCGTATGTAAAAGAGACATTTTGAAACGATATCATAATCAAAACACCCCTTTCATGCCCGCGTATACCATGCCGGCAACGACCGCCGCGTAAGCAATTACCACCAGCAAATCAGCAAACGAAAACGCGATTTCCTCTATACAGCTTCTTTCACCTGTGTGCTCAATGCCTCTTGTAATCGCTGCCTGCGTAATCTCGTCCGAAATTCTGGAAGCAGAAACAAGCAGGGGAACATAGACATGCTCCATCGTCTGTATAGGATGGCTAATCAGCCCAGCCGCGGACGCTGATATCCCTCGCAGCGCCATGGCATCCCGTATGGAGGCCCACTCTTCTCTCATGGTCGGGAAATAACGGAGCGTAACGGCAAGAGCGATCGTGAGTCCTTTCGACAATCGGAGCTTTGTGATCGCCGCAAGAAATTTACTTACGCTTGTCGTTGCAATCAGAAAGCTGCCCAGCATAAAACAGGGAAGAAGCTTGCGGATATACACTGCAAACATATAGACGATTCCGCCGAAAGTCACGGGCAGCCTCGGTACGATAAAAAGCTGGATCAGCAGAAGCGTGAGAAAAAAAGCTGCGTATTTCAGCATCCTTTTCAGATTGCCGGAAACGCTCAGAAGTACAAGCGGAATCCCCGCAAGCACACACTCCACCGCGATGCTTTTATTCATAAAAACGGAAACGCTTGTGACCGCGAGAATCAGAAGCTTCGTCCGTGGGTCGAGTCTCATTTATACGACCCCTGCTTTTTCAAAGTGTTTTTTCATAAGCTTCTTTCCAATCAGTCCGCCGATGATCGCGCAGACAATCGTCCCGATAATCATTGCGGGGATCGCCCACCAGGTAGCCCCGATCGAATGAATCACTCCTTCAAAGGAGGCGAAGTCGCCTTTATTCTTCATAAAAGCATCAAACTGTGCGGGCATGACAACCATTGGAATATATGCCCCCATCGGCGCAAGCGCCATGACGCAGTAGGCAAGCAGGTTTTTCTTAAAGGATCTGAAATCAGCAGAAGCGCAGATAAAATCCGCGATCAAGCCGAAAACCAGGAAGAATACGGACATCATCCAGAACATTCCCGTAACAAACAGCAAAATCGCCGCGATTACACCGAGAATGGAGAGAGCTCCCTTCTTCGGTATTTTTGCCACATAGAGCATGAAAACTGTCCCCGTAAAGAGCGCCACGATCATTGGCATAAACGGGAAAGTGACCGGCGTCATCTGCGCAACACCGCCAATCACAAACGCCACCACAGCATAGATGAGCGAAAAGATACCAACCGATATAAAGTCCCTCGTTTCCAGCTTCTTCGAATCTGTTTTAAGCATAATAAACGACCTCCAATTTTATATTGTTCAGTTAGAGTACGCTAACTCGCGTGTAAAAAATTAAAGTGCTTGTGTGATTGTGCATTATTCCAGCCGGAGCAAGCCTTTCCAGCCAGAGTTGAAAAACCTTGCAAGCTCCTCAACATACCGCATAGCTTCTTCTTTGGGCATATCATGGGCAATCGTCTCACATACCGCCGTAAAATAGGCGCTGGTAATCATGTGGTGAAGCTGCTTTGTCATTTTCCCGGAGAGCTTTCCTCTTTTGCGGAGAAGTGCGTAGTATTCCTCTGAGCACTCTACCTCCAGTTCCACAAGCTCCTCCAAAAAATTTGCATAGCGCGTACCTTCCGCCCGGCAGAGGATCAGCTTGAAGGCATCAAAATGGGCGTACATATATTCCACAAAGACGCGCAAATACTCAGTGGACAGCTTCAGGCTGTCCTTCGTCTTTTCCTCGGAGACAAGATCGAAATGGGCGGCCTGTGCGGCTTTGAACTGCTCCAACAGTCCCTTTGCTGCCTCGCCCACAAGATCTTCAAAAAGCGCGGCCTTATCCGGGTAATAGCCGTAGAAGGCGCCTTTCGTGAAGCCCGCCTCTGCGACGATTTTATTCAGAGATGCGTCCTTAAATCCTTTTTCCAGGAATTCTTTTTTCCCAACTTCGAGGATCTTCATTTGAGTCTCTGTACGTTCCATTGATGCCTCCCGATATACTGGTAGTATATACTGCTGGTATATTATAACCGAGCAGATTGAGTTTGTCAATGAGGTTTGTGATTTTTCTGTTTGCCCAGTTCAACACAGTGCCTCTCTGTTCACCTGTCTTGGATGCTTGAGCATATTCTTTTTCAATACTCGCCATACAGCGCAAGGCAGGAACACCGCAAGAGGTGTCCCTGCCTTTTCGGATAGGCTGTTTGGCAAATGCAACCCGCGCAAGCTGCCGCTGAAGTTACCGTCAGCGGCGTGCATCATTTCTCACTCCACCAACGCCTTGCCCAAGGCGCGGCAGGCTTCAAGCGCCGCGTCGTCGGGCGTCTCCGTGCAGATCACGCTCTCGCAAACGAGGTTCACCCCTGCGCTGTCGCAGTCACTCTCCCAAGTGCGCATCCACTCGCCGTCGCCCCAGCCGTAGGAGCCGAACAGCGCCACGCGTTTGCCGCCAAGGCTGCGCTTGCAGGCATCGAACATGGGCTGGAACTCCATTTCCTCCAGCACCTCGGCGCCCATGGCGGGGCAGCCGAAGGCGATGGCGGCGTAGGCGTTCAGATCGCCGGGTGCGACCTCGGCGGGCGTGAGCAGCACAGCCTCTGCGCCCGCGGCGGTCATGCCCTCGGCAACGGCACGCGCCATTGCCTCCGTATTGCCCGTACCGCTCCAGTAAATAACAGCAGTTTTCATGTTTGTAAGTTCCTTTCTTTTAATGATTTTATATGATCAAACTGCAACGGCAAGCTGCTCCAGCTTCAAGCCGCTTTGCCAAAGTGTGCAGTAGATCTCCGTGCATTTTTTGTATTTTTCAAATAGTAAGCGAGCTTTTTCCTCGTCGCCGTAGACCTTCCAAAGTCCCGCGCACTTGAAGCCGATGGCGCGGTGGTCGATGAAGCCCTTTACGTCCTCCGGCGGGTAGCTGAGAAACAGTCCCACCTCATGGGGGAACTCTTTGCCTTCGCGGAAGCGGCAGGCAAGCCGCGCCACGCAGCGCGCACAGCTCTCATCGCCGTAGCCCGCCTGACGCAGCAGCTCGGACGCCTGCGCGTCCCGCAGATCCCGCCGCAGCCCGGCGGGGCGATAGAGGTAAAGGAGCGCCTGCCCCGGCAGAAAGCGGAGCGGCAGCAGGCAAAGCCCCTTGGGCGACAGCCGCCGGTTCAGCTTCCGGATGTCGGACAGCAACGCCTCGCGATCCTCGCAGGGGCAGGGAAACAAGCTCCCCGTCTTGATGCCCGCCAGCGTGGGTGCGCCCTGACGGATCAGTATTTCTTCAGCCATTCGCTCTCAACTCCTGTGGTAGTCTTGTGCATCAATATTGCTCCGTTTCCTTGGCTCATTTTGCAGTTAGTGCACTCTAACCACTGTGCTTTGGAGTGGGGCAGGGATACAGCTTGCAGTTTCCCTGCCCCGATTCCTTATGATTTGTTTTCGTCCAGCAGGTCAGTCATATTCCGCAGGCTGATGCCCAGCG
>OIYV01001519.1_pt1 | contig 11021 bp, 8 predicted proteins | sample 1588251 | NCBI WGS metagenome assembly OIYV01 (sample SAMN03283282) | human gut metagenome | biome: human-associated habitat; material: feces | host: Homo sapiens | place: Peru | collected 2012
AAAAACATTATCAGAAATTATTGAAACGACATTTAATCAGATTACAGTGGATGGAGATACTTCAACGAACGATACTGTTTTGTTGATGGCAAATGGCCAAGCTAAAAATAATGAAATTTTAGAAGGAAGTTCAGACTATCTTTTGTTTAAAGAAATGCTGGCAAAGGTTTGTCAGTCCTTAGCCAAACAAATCGCCGCTGATGGTGAAGGTGCAACTAAACTGATTGAAGTGACCGTCAAAGGAGCGCCAAATGATTTAGCAGCGCGATTTATTGCCAAAAAAATTGTGGGTTCAAGTTTAGTTAAAACGGCAATTTTTGGTGCAGACCCTAACTGGGGGCGGATTATTTCGTCAATTGGTCAGGTGGCTAATTTTGAAGTTTCTGATATTGTTAGAATTGCTACTGATTCTGATTTTTCTAGTTATGAGAAAAATGCTTCTGATTGTATTGAGGCTTTAGAAGATGCTAGAAGTTTTGTTCGTGAACTTAATCTTGAAATGATTGTTTTGGATGCCAATTATACTTTGGATAGAAAACAACTTGTTTTTAATTTTATGGCAGATGAGAGAGTTGACTTTAGAGAACTTGCTAGAAAACTTGCTGGAATTTATAAAACCAGAATTGAACTTAGACAGATAGGAGTTAGAGATAAGGCTAAAGTTGTTGGTGGTTATGGACAATGTGGAAGAAAACTTTGTTGTAGTTCTTTCTTGGATAATATTAATAGTGTTTCTATAAATATGGCTAAGAATCAAGGGCTTGCACTTAATCCTCAAAAGATCAATGGAGTTTGTGGTAGACTTATGTGTTGCTTGTCTTATGAAAATGATTGTTATTCTCATTATAAAAAAGGTTTACCTAAGGTTGGTTCGAAAGTTTTTTATGATGGAAAAGAACGTAAAGTTATTTCTGTTGATGTTTTTAATAGAAGTTATAAACTTGAGGGTGATGATGCTCAGGTTATCGATGTTAAGGATGTGTAATTATGAAGTTAATTGTAGGTCTTGGCAATCCTGGTCTTGAGTATGAGTATACTAGGCATAATGTTGGTTTTTTGGTGATAGATGCTTTTGCTAAAAAGTATGGATTATCATTTAAACAAAAATTTAATGGTCTTTATTCTGAACTTTTTATTGCTAATCAAAAGGTGTTGTTATTGAAACCTTTATCTTATATGAATTTGTCTGGAGAGGTAGTGTTAAAATTTGCTGATTATTTTAATGTAGATGTTTCGGATATATTGGTTATAAGTGATGATTTAGATTTGCCTTTTGCTAAAATCAGATTGAGATTATTTGGTTCTTGTGGTGGACATAATGGTCTTAGAAATATAGAAAAAATGTTAAATAGTAATAAATTTAAGCGATTTAGGATTGGAATTTCTGGAAACAGAGGTTTTGATTCTAAAGATTATGTTCTTTCTAATTTTTCTAAGGAAGAACTAAATGTATTTAATGAAAAATTACCTATTTTTGTAACTGTTTTGGAAGAGTTTTGTACTGAAAATTTTGATATTGTTATGAACAAGTATAATTAGGTGATATATATGAATTTATTTAATAGTTTAGTAAAATATTCTTTTAAAAAAGATACTGGTTTTGTTAATTTAACTGCTGGTTTTTTTCTGCTACTTGTTAGGAAGATGTTTTTAGAAGGGAAACGTTCAATTCTTATTGTTACTTCGAATGGTTTTGAGGCAAGGAAATTGTACAATTCTTATAGTTGTTTTGAAAATTCATTTTTATTTGAGAATGATGATATATATGGTGATGAGACGGTTGTAAGTCCAGAACTTTTGGTTGATAGAATTAATATTTTAAATGATCTTAGTTCTGGTGATAATGCTGTTGTTTTTACTGATGTTTCAGGTTATTTAAAAATTTTACCTGCAAAAAGGGAATTTAAGGATAAAAATTTTGATATTACTGTTGATATGGAAATTCCTTATGAGGATATTGTTAGGAAGTTTTCTGACATGGGATATGTTAGAGAGTCTTTTGTTTCTAAAACTGGTGAGTTTGCTCTCAGGGGATATGTTCTGGACATTTTTCCTATTAATAGTGAAAATCCTTTAAGAATTGAATTTTTTGGAGATTCTGTTTCTTCAATTCGTTATTTTGATGTTGATTCTCAACGTTCTTTATCTAATATTCTTGAATTTTATATTTTTCCTTTTAATGAGGCATTTAAAATTAAAAGTAATCTTTATGAATATTTGGATAATCCTATTGTGATTTTTAAAGATTATGAACAAGTTAAATTTTGTTATGAGAATATGGTTTCTGATGCTTCTTTGTTTTCATATGATTTTAGTAGTTATTTTTATAATTTTGATGATATTTGTTTGAATGATGTTTTGTATTATTTTGATTTAGATAATAAGGTTAGTTTTCAACTTGATGATATTGTTGATTTTTCTGTTAAGGCTGTACCGAATTTTTATGAGAATTTTGATGAGATTAACACTTTTGTTAATAAGTGTATTTCGAATTTTAAAACTGTTGTTATTTTTGTTGATATTCCAAATTTTGGTGGTGTTTTAAATAAGTTTGATTTTGATTATGTTTTAACTAATTTTTCTGATATTTATGATGGAAAAGTAAATATTATAAAAGGACCTTTTTGTGGTGGTTTTGAATCTTCTAAATATGTTGTTTTGACTAGTTCTGAACTTTTTAACAGAAAATCTGTTGCTTTAAAAAAGGTTAGGTTTAAAGATACTTCTAGAATAAAGGATTTGATGTCTTTAGAGATTGGTGATTATATTGTGCATTATTCTCATGGTATTGGGATTTATAATGGTATTAGATCTTTAAGTAAAAATGGCTTTACTTCTGATTATTTGGAAATTCTGTATGATAAGGGTGATAAGTTATATGTTCCTGTTGCTAAATTAGATATTATCTCTAAGTATAATGGTAAAGATGGCTATGCTCCGAAAATTAACTCTTTAAATAGTGCTGCGTGGGAAAAAACAAAACGTAGAATTAGGGAAAAAATTAAATATGAATCTGAGAGAATTATTCGGGTTCAAGCAGAGAGAAGTTTGAAAAAGGGTTTTGCTTTTAGTAAGGATACGCCACTTCAAGTAATGTTTGAGAATGAATTTATTTATGATGAGACACCTGATCAACTTAAGGCTATTAATGATATTAAGACTGATATGGAAAGTGTGATTCCTATGGATAGGATATTGTGTGGCGATGTTGGTTACGGAAAAACTGAGGTTGCTTTTAGGGCAATGTTTAAAGCAGTTATGGATAATAAACAGGTACTTTATCTTTGCCCTACAACGCTTTTGTCTAAACAACAATATGAGGTTGCACTTGAAAGATTTAAAAATTTTCCTGTTAATATTGGTATTCTAAATCGTTTTGTTAGTCAAAAGGATGTTGTGGATACTCTTAATAAATTGAAAAATGGGCAGTTGGATATTTTGTTTGGAACGCATAGAATTTTGAGTGATGATGTTATATGCCATGATTTAGGCCTTTTAGTAATTGATGAAGAGCAACGTTTTGGTGTTGCACATAAAGAAAAAATAAAAGAAATGAAGTCTAATGTTGATGTTCTTACTTTAACTGCTACGCCTATTCCTCGTACTTTGCAACTTGCTATTTTGGGAATTCGTAGTTTGTCTGTTATTGAAACTCCACCTTTAAATAGAAAACCTGCGGTTACTTATGTTACTGGTTATGACGAAAAACTTATTCGTGATGTTATTTTTAAAGAAGTTAGTCGTGGTGGTCAAGTTTTTATTTTGTATAATCGTGTTTCTGATATAGAGGTAAAACTTAATCATTTTAAGAGTTTGACTCCTGGTGTTACTTTTACTTGTGCACATGGTAGAATGGATAAAAATATATTTGAGGATGTTATAAATGACTTTGTTGATGGAAAGTTTGATGTTTTACTTTGTACGACTATAATTGAAACGGGTATTGATATTCCTAATGCTAATTCGTTGATAGTTTTGGATGCTGATAGATTTGGTCTTAGTCAACTTTATCAGATACGTGGTAGAGTAGGTAGGAGTGATAGACTTGCTTATGCTTATTTTATGTATGATAAGGGAAGAATTCTTACTGAAACTGCTGTTAAGAGGCTTAATGTTATTAAAGAGTATACTAAACTTGGAAGTGGATTTGCTATAGCAACTAGAGATTTGTCTATTCGTGGTGCAGGTGATATACTAGGTAGTGAGCAGGCTGGCTTTATTGATGCTGTCGGTATTGATTTGTATTTAAATATGTTAAATGAAGAAATTGCGAAACTTAAAGGTGAAGAGGTTGTTTCTGTTTCTGATGATGCACCTTTGATTAATATTTCTTCTCATGTTAAAGATAGTTATGTTGAAGATGAGGATGTTAAAATTTTAATTCATCGTCTTATTAATTCGATATCTGATGCTGGTGATTATGAAAAGGTTAAGGCTGAAATTGAGGATAGATTTGGTAAGGTAGATGAAGATCTTTTGGTGTATATGAATGAACAGTTATTTGAATTTTTTGTTAAGAAATTAGGAATTATTAAAGTTTTTGATATTATAAAAGCCTCTTCTAAGGATGAAAAGGAGGCTTTTTCTAAGGTTAATAGTTTTTTGGATTTAGATGATGAGGTTTCTAGTTTTGTTATTAATTCTTGCTTTTTTGATGAGAATGATGTTAGTAAATATGTTGTTTCTTGTGCACTTTGTGATTTTGATAAAGATACTTGTATGAAACTTTTAAAAATTATTTCCTCTTCTTCTGGAGATGAACAGGCTAAGTGGGCTCTTTTTACTGCTAAGGCTATTGAAAACTTAGAGGAAGATGATTTTTCTAAGGTAGAAGTTATTTCTAAGGCTTATGGACATATGCAAGCAGAGTATGCTTCTTCTGTATGTCTTCGTGGAGGTAGTTTGGATTTTATATCTACAGTTGCACGTGCAATTGGAGAGAATCAGGCTTCTTGTGCTTCTTGTATTGATTATGAGAAGTATCCTGAGATTGTTAGAGTAATTGCGAATACTAAGGATGAGTATTTTGATGATACTTTTAATTATTTGTTTGGTGAAAATGATTTTTTTGATGAAAATATGGATGATTTAAGAAAAATTAGTCATGTAAAGGAAGAAGTTTCTTTATTTTCTAGTGAGGTTATGAAATGTAATAGTTTTGATGATTATTACAAACTTTTAAGTAATAATGGTAATAAAAGGGTTACTTCTAAGTCTTTAGTTAGAAGTTTTAAATAATTTTATAAAATAATCGATTCCATAAACAAACAAAGGTATAACAGCCCAAGAAAAATAAATATTAAATAAACAACTCTCATGCGCAGCCCAACCAATTTTTACAAACAAAAGAAATGCAAATAAAATCCATATTAAACTAATCTTAGAAATAAGTTCCTTTCTCTTAACAATAAATCCTACAATACATACAAAAAGCACCATTATTCCAACATACGGAACAGAACTTACAAGATCATTCCATAAATAAGCCTTACCACTATGCCCAGTACCAACCGAATAAATCGAATCCTGTAACAAATTTAAAGTCGCAAAAACTTTACTCTGAACCGTCAAAGTTTCATTTTGAAACTTATCACTCATATGAAGAATTTCATCAAAACCAGCACTAAATAAATGTGCTCTTCCAATACAAAAGGAAAAAATAATGGCAAAACATACTATTTTTAAAATATTAATAACCTTATTCTTAAACTTTTCCTTTTTTAAAAGTTCCAAAATTCCTAAAAATCCACTCGTAGGCATCACACCAGAAGCAAACACAAAACTAAAATTACCATTTTTCTTAAATACCACACAATATATATAAAGAACCATTAAAAATACACATAACTGATACTTTTCAAAAAATGCCAAATACGTAAGTGTCGGAAAAGATAGCATATAAATAATAAATACATTTTTATTATTAGTTATCTTCTTAAGGAAAAAACCTATAAATATTAACAACTGGGCATTAATAACCTGTAAAAAGATTGCCTTAAACACCACTCCAAGATGAGCAGAACCAGTAAGAAGATTCACCATTGTACTTACAAAAGTCCAAATCGGAAAAGTAAATATACTAAGCATTGGGTGTCTAATATCATAATAATTTTCAAAAGGCATTATATTCTTAAAACACCAACCAGAATCTATAGAAAATACCCTATCATATTGTAAATACCAACCAGACTTCATCGTATACAAAACAATAATAAACAAAGTAGTAATAACAGTAGTAATAAAATAAGCCCTCTTATCCCACTTATTTAAAGTTTTAAAAAAGTCCCTCAAAAAATTAACAATACCATTTATCACAAAAACAAATAAAACAAAACCCGCAAAAAATGATATAAAAAACCACTTATGTGAAAAAAGATTAACAACATCATAAGGAATCAAAGAAACAACTGCATTTCCCTTACTAAGCATCAATTTTCTAGAAAACAAAAGTGCAAAGAAAAATATAAATAAAGTTAGACCCTTTCTTTCCTTAAAATACTCTAAATCCTTTCTTATTATTTTCTCTCCAAAAACAATTCCCACAATAAATACAACAATTAACGTTGAATATATCTCAAATTTAAAATTTACAGCCTTAGAAATAGGTATAAGTTGAACAGATAAAACACAAAAAGAAACTGCAAAAAGAAAAACAATAATATTAAAAAATAATATTTTCTTTAAATCACCACTTATCCTATTTTTAAATAAATCCTTAACCATTTTCATAACTATTTACCTCTCTTAAATATAAAAAATTTACTTACTATATAATTAAGTACAACTACAATAAATTGCACCACAAGTTTTGAAACTCTATCATCTATATCTAATAAAAAAACCATTAAATACATAAGAGTCATATCAACAATTAATGTAAAAACTCTTGAAAACAAAAATCCAACAAACTCAGAAACAACTCTTTTATTATCACTATTAAAAACATATTTTCTATTACAAACATAAGCAAATATAACGGCTCCTAACCAAGAAACAAAATTAGCAATTTGAAGTTCAATCTTATCACTAGGATTTAAAACAGTAAAAGTAAGTAAATAATATAATGCCAAAGTAATAAACATTGTCAAAAAGCCAATAAACAAGTACCTAATAATTTCTTTAATATCTCTCTTATTCTTATGAGAAAAATCCCACTTAACTTTCTTCTTACCATCAACCATATAAGCCTCTTTAGCAATTAAAGCAAGCGGTGTATCACTATATGAATCAGAATAAAACTTAACAATTTCATAATTCTTATAAACCTCATTAAGCCTGTTTATTTTCTCTTCCCCCTTACAGTTAGAAGACCTATATTTACCAGTTTTCTTATCAACATCACTAGCAATTACTCTCCTAGCACCAGACTCCATACATATATCCTCAATCAAAAACAAAGGAGAAGCCGAAATAACCACAACTTCATTCTTACAACTTTCTATAATATCAAGTCTTATATATTTCTTATTTTCATCCCAAAAACGACTAACTATCTCATCTATATTATCAAAATCTTTTAAAAACTTAAAATAATACTCCTTAACTTTTTCCTTAGAAAAAACACCCAAATAATATAAAATAAAATAAATAATTATCCCCGGAATATATTTTATAATCATCCTTTTAGCCCTAAAACAATACCAAAAAAATTCCTTAGCAGAATCTTTTTCATATAAAGTTTCATCAAAATCTAATACATCTATTTTTTTCATAACAACCTACCTAACATAAATAAGAACAAACATAGACACAAACAATAAAAATATTAATCCCATAAGTACCTTATCAGATGTAATAACATCAACAGGATCTCCAAAAGAATCTCCCTCAATATCTAAGCAATATTTCATAAATATTATAAGAACCAGTGGAATTGTATAAATCATATACTCACCAAACCTTAAAACAGTCGGCGCATCAATAGACCACAAAGAATAAAATACCAAAGCAAGTATCAAACACACATACATAAACTTATCCAAATACTCCTTAGTATAATATTTTAATACTGCCCTTGACTCATTACCTTGCTTTTGCATCTCATTTCTTCTTTTACCAAATCCCATAAAAAACGATCCAGACATAACAGTTAAATATAACCATTTAGATATTTCAATTGAAGTAATACTCGCACCATATACAACCCTTATAACAAAACCTGAAACAAGTATAACAACATCAATTATAGGTACATTTTTAAGCCCAAAAGAATATAAAATATTTAAAACAAAATATCCCATAATTAGTAACAAACCAACAATATTATCAATAACAAAAATATTAATAAGTACCGTAACAAGTGCAAGCAAACAAGAAACTACATAAGCCTCTTTAATAGAAACCTTCGAAGATGCAATAGGTCTATCTTTCTTCACCGGATGCTTTCTATCCTTTTCAACATCTCTTATATCATTAATAATATAAATAGAAGAAGAAATAAAACAAAAAGATAAACATCCAAGTAACGTTTTCAAAAAACTACTACTTACAAAAAGTTGAGAATCAAAAATAAGCGGAAAAAAAACAAGTACATTCTTAAGCCAATGCTTAGGCCTCATTAATTTAACAATGTTTTTAATGTTACTATTAAGTAAATTAAATAACCTCCTCCTCGAACAAATTTTCGTTTTCATAAAAAATCGTAGATTTTCGAATTACTTGATCCACTTTTTAAGATAAAAAAATAGACACAATACGAAAATCTTCCTCCTTTCGTTTTTCATTAATCTATCTCTATAATACACTAAAATAATCACTTTTTCAAGCGATTATTAACCCAAAACAATTATACCAAATTATTCCCCATTATGCCACATTTATCTAAAATAACATAAATAAAATGCACAATTATTATGTACAAAAGAAAAAAATAATTACCATTTTTATGCTCATTTAGACGTACTTTTACCAGTAACTTTACCCCTAAAATCAAGTACATCTTCCTTAAGTTTATCATTAAGACTCATTTCAAAAATAATACCATAATTCTCATCACTACAAAATGCCTCTATTTTACTAGAAAACTCCTCACAAGAAACACAAGGGTTCTTAAAAGATTTATACTCATCAATAAAAACAGAAAATAACCCCTTAATAACATCACCAATCTCACATCTAGCACTATTAACTAAACTAGAAAAATTAGAAATAACATCATCATCTTCTTTATCTAAACAATCTTTAAAATCAGCAGCACTTTTTATAATAAATTTAAAAGTAACAAATAAATCCTCAAGTTCATCAAGTTTAGAAATAATACTCTTTATATCCTTAAACCTATCATCCCTAAAAAAACCAATAGGATCATTCTTCAAAGAATACTTCAAAATATCCTCCCCATAAATAGAAATAAGTAAATCAGCAAAATAATACTCAAAATCTCTTCCCAAAGAAAAACCACACTTCCTGCTTAAATACTCCGCAAAGCCCTCAGTAAGACCATATCCAAAAATATAATCACCAGACTGAAGAGAAATACCATTTTGAAGAGAAAGATCACCATAAACTTTCTTTCCATAAAAACCACTATTACAAAAAGCCATATGAAAAAGTTCATGAATCAAAGCACCCCTATCACGAAAAGTAATCAAATTTAAAGACGGATTATAATTACCCAAAGTCCTAAAAGATGGATCATAAACTATCTCCAAATTTTCCAAATTATTACAAAAATTACTCTTACACTCCAAAGGAAAATTATCAAGTTCATTTAAAACAATATTAATTTCCTTACTATATTCATTATTTTTCATATATTTCTCCCAAAAATAAAAATAAAATATCATAATAATTATAACACAATCCATAAATAGTTTAAAACATGAAATAACATGATAGAATTATATTGAATCTAAAAATAAAGGAAGTAAAAAAATGAAAGATGAAAAAAACTATAACGCTTACGAAAAAGAAAAAAAAGTAAAATCAGATATATATTACAATTGGTATAATGAAGAAAACAAATTAAGTCATGAAAATGACGAAAATAAAAAATTAATTCCCCCTTCAAAATATAAATACAGCTCAAAAAGAAATAGAATTCTTTTATAAATATGAAAAGAAAGAATCCATAAAACTATTACTATATCTAATCTTAATGCCAATTATGATATTTTTAAATGCATTTATATTCCCATTTATATCAGAACTCTTACTATGCATATACATACTAACACCTCCATTAGTTATAATATATGCCTACACAACAATAACACTAAACTACAAACTACAAATGACAATTCTAAAAATAAGCGCCCTACAAATACTAGCAATGTTTATAAGTATAATTATGATAATAGCCAGCCTCTTCGTAGAAAGAGGAATATTTTCACAAAATACATCATACAATTATCAACTAAAAGCACTAGAAATCACAAATACCTCAGAAAACATGTATAAAAACGAAAACTATAAACACCTATTTAACAACATAATAAAACTAAAAGACATAGAAATAAAAGAAAACAATCAAGAATTAGAAAGTTACATCTATCTAAAAAGTTGTAAAAAAAATAATAAAAAATGCTACATTCTATCATCAAATAGCAAAGATATTTTAAGTTAAGATGTAGAATACATCGAAAATTAAAAACAGCCTCAAACTGTTTTCTTTATTTTATCTTTAAGTTCCTCATCAAATACTTTTTCCTTAATCATAGAAATCTCATACTTATAAGGAGCAATCCCATCAACATAAGGAGTCTCAAGTATTTTAGGAATATTAGAAACCCTCTCATTATAAATAATACTAATCAACGTATCAAAACCAATTTCACCAAAACCAATATTCTCATGTCTATCCTTATGAGAACCCCTAACATTTTTACTATCATTAACATGAATACAACCAATCTTATCAAAAAGACCTAACCTATCAAGTTCATCAAGAACATCATCAAACAAAGAAATATCATATCCACCATCAAACAAATGACACGTATCAAGACATATTCCCAAATTAGGATACTTAACCAAATCAAAAATTCTCTTTAACTGTTCAAAACTTTTTCCAACTTCCGTAC
>OIYV01001520.1_pt1 | contig 11021 bp, 10 predicted proteins | sample 1588251 | NCBI WGS metagenome assembly OIYV01 (sample SAMN03283282) | human gut metagenome | biome: human-associated habitat; material: feces | host: Homo sapiens | place: Peru | collected 2012
TGCAGAAGGTAAAAAATCTCTTGATTATATGTTAAAAACTGGTATTTTATTGAATAATAAATCAAACGATAAAACATCAACTTTAGATAATTTACATAAGATTATTACAAATAAACGCGCAAATGGATTAGACGCAAAAACAATGTTAAACGATACCGTTAAAACCATTGCAAATCCATTAATTATAACTCAACATTTTGGTAATATTCCAGATAATTTAAAATCAGTTTTAAAAGAATATGATTCATCAACAACGGAAGTTACACATTCTGGTTGTTGTGTGGCTGCAAGTATTGAATACAATTTAGCAAGTCAAATGCCTGCTGAATTTGCAAGAGTTGCAGAAGGTTTGTCCTCTGAAAAAATGGCTAGTACAAAAACAATTGATTTAAAAAATCTTTGTGAAAATCAAGATGACGCAAAGTGGCTTTTAGATAATTTTAAAATTCCATATCAAATGAAAGAAGGAAATAAAGCAGAAGTTACGATTGCGCCTGATAAAAATGCTATTTTCAGAGCTCATATTCAAACAATTGACAGAGATGCACTAGAACGTTCTCCATTAGATGTTTTGATGCAATCAACCTTTATGAACGTGGGTTCTCAACAAACATATAATACTTTAAACGACGTTCGTGTAGCGTCATTCGGACCTGGAGATAGAGGTCTTGTTGAAATTGAAAAAACATTTACTGAATCAATTGTTACAGACACTAATAAAACATCAGTAACCTTCCAAGACGTTAAAGAGGCCACTGACGCAAATGGTAATCCTGTTGCAAGATTAGTTGGTCATACAGCTGAACCAAACGTAATTAAGCGTTGTTTACTAAATTCTATGGCTATGGGACAAAATGTAATCATCGGTTACACTTCTACTGATGAAAATAATAACATTGTAAACGGTCATGAAATAACAGTAATAGGCGCAAAAACAACGGCTGACGGAAAATTAGTTTTTGTTTGTAACGATACTGATGATGATTCGTCAGAACCTGTTGAATACCACGAAGACTATATTATTCCAAGAATTCACCACGTTGGCTTACCAACAGAAGTTGTTGAAGCGGATAGCAAATTAAAATCAATTGCATAATCAATAAAAAGCGATTTACAAATCGCTTTTTATTTGCGTTCTAACTTTTTAATTCTTACCTGAACATCTTCGAGTAATTTTCTGTTTATTGCTATCAAATCAGCTAAAACAGCTATCAACCCTATTTGAATACCAGTTAAAATCAATATTGCTGCAAGAATTAAGGATTGAATATGTCCATTTCCGCCAATTGTAAAATAAAAGTATAAAAATCTTCCGCCTAAAATTAATCCGAAAAATAAGAATAATATCGAAAAAGTTACGAAAAATCTGAATGGGCGATACACAATAAACATTCGAAGCATAGTAAATGTAGAATTTTTCACGTATTGAAAAATGTTTTTTACAAGTCTTGATTTTCTCATATCAGGATTAGTTCTAACCGGTACAGAAATTATGTTTAACCCCTTAGCCTTAGCCTGAATTATTGTTTCCATTGTATAAGAATAATTATCAAATATATTCAAAATATTTGCAGTTTCTGCTGAAAAAGCCCTAAAACCACTTGGAGCATCTTCGATTTTTGTTGAAGAAATTAATCTCATAAACGCAGAACCGCATTTTTGTAAAAATTTCTTCATAGGAGAAAATGATTTTATTTGACTTATTTGTCGTGCGCCAATAACCATATCCGCGTGTTTTTCAAGTATAGGCTTAACTAATTTTTCAATGTCTTCAGCACAATATTGGTTATCGGCATCAGTATTAACAATGATATCTGCACCTTGTTTAAGACATTCATTTAAACCAGTTTTAAAAGCACCAGCAAGCCCTACATGGCGATTTAATTTAACAATATGATTAACTCCATTCCAACTTGCAACATCAGCTGTTTTATCTTTTGAACCATCATCTATTATTAATGTCTCAATTACATCAATACCTTCAATATGTCTTGGTAACTCTCTTAATGTAGCTGGTAATGTTTCTTCTTCATTATAACAAGGTATTTGAATTATTAGCTTCATAGATTATTCCTTATTTTAATTTTTATTATACAATTAAAATATGAACTTTACAATTTTTTGGATATGTATAATTACAATTATAGGTTTTGTCCTAAGATTTATTGGCTTGGATAAAGATGGCGGACTTTGGAACGACGAATATATTTCTTGGTTTATTGCTTCCGCTCCGACTTTTAAAGGCTTTGTTGATGGAATATTGTCGCAATGCCACATGCCATTATATTACATTTATTTAAAAATAGTTATGTTAATTGGCGGAGATAATGATTTAGTTTTAAGATTTTCTTCAATAATTCCAGCCGTAGCCTCTATACCAGTTATGTATATGGTTGGCAGAGAAAAAACAAAATTTACTGGTCTTATGTGTGCGTTATTTACCGCTTTAAGCAGTTTTTTAATATATTATTCACAAGAAGTTAGATTTTATACGCTATTATTCTTATTTTCAGCGTTATCATTGTACTTCACAATAAGAATACTAAAGAAACCTAATAAAAAGAACTTTATTGGATTAATTATCAGTAATTTTTTAATTTTATTTACGCATACAATTGGCTTTGTTTATGTATTTTTTGATATAATTTTTATTTGCTATTATTTAAGACATTCATACAAAAAAATTGTCAATTTAATTACTGTTTTTTCTGGCGTAACTCTTGTTATAGCTTCACCTTTAATTATAAAAATATTTACAACAGTATCCTTTTCACAATGGTGGGCGCAATTTTCGTTTAGAAGAATTATTCAATTATTTTCAGATTATTTTACACCTGTATTATCAAAATCGTTATTACTTGAAAACTTAAATTCTATTGATTTTAATTCAATTTGCTTAATTCTACCGTTATTTTTAGTATTTATCGTATTTTTTGCCATAATACTGGACAAAAATATCAGACGTGAAAGTAAGTTAGGACTTATTGCCTTAGGAACTTTTATAGTCTTAATAATTGCATCAATGAGTGGAAAACTAGTGTTAGAGGCTAAATATGCGATAGAAATTTATCCAATACTTATTTTCTTGTTTTGCGCAACAATAGATTTTTCGGAAAAAGTATTATGGTTCAAAATACTATTGTTTACATTCTTTTTTGGCTTTCAGGTTTTATATATAATCAGCCCAAACTATGCATCATTTTTGCCTAGAGAAGAAGGAAATAAATATGTTGCCAAGCTTATTAAAAGTGCAAATTTAAAAAATGACGATTTTATTATTTTAACTTATTATCCAAAAAATAGATTTGAAAAATATATTAATTTTGACAAATACAATGTAATAGAAATCCATAAGGGTAATTTTAACGAATATTTCACGCCTGAAATTTCCTATAAAGAAGCTGTAAAATCTGGCAAACAAAAATATAAAGGCGCATTTGTAAATTCAATAAGACCTGTTAATGAATTTACAGGCGATAAATTAATTGACGAAATTAATGAAAACGTATATTACAAAATGAAAAAAGGACAAAAAGTTGCATTTCTATTTTTAGACTCAGTTTCATTTTTAGATGAAAATATCTTCGCAAATATTTTAACTAATCAAAAAGCATACAAAAATGCGCCTTTATTGTTTTTAATATTTTCTGATATAAGAAATGAGATTATCAAAACACTTCCTGTTAATACAAAAAATATGCGCTATGAAGTTGCTGGATCGTGGACACTTGTAAGCTTTGAATACTAATTATCTAACATAAAAATCAGCAACAACTAGTGGTTTATGTAGCATATTCTTATCAAAGATTTCCATATAATAATGTCCGCCCGTATGCATTACGACGTAATCTGTAAAAAAGTGCGGTGAATCTTTATTAATACGATATTCGTTCGTATAAACAATTCCTGTAAGCGTATTCCAAGGTCCTTTATCATTTGCGCTAACAATTTGGACTTTTATAAAATTTGCTTTTATTGATTTATTTGACATAAATAGCCAGTAAATACGTTCGCCTCGTTTAAAGTATCTGCCATATCCTTCAGCGGTTTCTCTGGTAAAAGGAACATTATTGAAAATTATGCCGTATTTGAATTTTTTAGGCATTGCAAAACCTGAAGTAAAAGTTGCAATTAATATTAAAAATACAATTAACCTTTTCATTGCTTGTTTTCTTCATTAATAGTCTGTAATTCGTTTATACGTTTTACAATAGCACGTTTTGTTAAATCATCTGTTTCTAAATCATAATATTTTTGATAATTATCAATAGCTTTTTGATTATTACCTTCTTTTTCATAGGACATAGCTAAAGCGTAATATGCATAAGCATAATCAGGGCTTAGTGCTACAACTTTATTGAAACAATCGCGACAATTCTTAAAATCACCATTTGAAGCATAAACTAAACCTAGATTAAACCAAGCATCTGAGTAATTTTTATTTACTGCGACCGCCTTTTTGTAGTAATAAATTGCTTTATCAGGATTATTTTCTATTTTATATAAATTAGCAATTTTAAAAGCTGTAAAATAATCACTTGGGGACAATTTTAAAACTTCAAGATATGTTTCAATTGCCTTTGTATTTTGTCCAGATTTATATAAATCATCAGCTTGTTTAGTTAAAGATTTAATTTTATCATCAATACCTGCAGATGGTTTATTAATCATTAAATTTTCCAAATTAGCAAGATTATCATCAGTAGTTTTGTTTGAAGTATTTGTATTAACACTTACATCACTATTATTTGTTGATACAGTTTGATTATTAAAATCAGATGCATTAACGGGCTTTATAGTAACAACCGTTTTGTTAATTGTTTCGGAATTTTGTTTTTCTGATACAACTGGTTTTTCTTCAGAAACCAAAGGTAAATTTGTTATTTGCTCTGCTTTAAACGCATCAAAGTCTTTTTTATACAAATCCTTGTCTGGTTCTATTTCAAGGGCTTTTTCATAATTTACCATAGCTAAATCAGGATTTTTTGTAAACTCATAAGCCTTAGCTAAACCATAATATGCATAACTTTGGTTTGAATCCAGCGAAATTGCACGCTCAAAAGGTTCAATCGACTCTTTGAATTTAGATTGAGTTAACAAATAATCACCCTTTGAAATAAGCGCAGAAACTAAATTTTGTTGTAAACGAGAATTTTCTCTTTGGGTTAATAATGTGTCATACAATTTAATAGCTTCATCATATCGTTTTAAAGCGTGTAAAGCAAGAGCTTTATTTGCTTTAACTTCAATACTATCAGGAACTTCCGCCAAAACTTGATTGTAATATTTTAAAGCGCTTACATAATCTTGTTTTTTATGATATTGAAAAGCAAGTTCTTTCTTAACTTCTAAATCCTTATTGTTTTTAGCCAAAGATGTTAGTAAATTTTTGATAGCTAAATCATCTTTACCCTGATTTTTATATACAATCGCTAATAACTTGTAAGCATCAGCATCGTTTGGGTACGCTTTAATATATGTTGAATATTCTTTAATAGCCTCGTCATACAAACTCATATCTGATAACAAATTTGCATAATAAATCCTTAAAGCCGTTAAATCAGGTTTTAGATTGAAGATTGTTTCATATTGTTGTTTAGCTAAATCAAATTTATGCAATTCGTGATAAGATACCGCTAAATCCGCACGCGCTCTTACGTTTTCAGGATTTTCTAACAAGGCAAGTTTTAACATATCAACTGCACTGTTATATTGCTTATCTTCAAAAAGAGAATAACCGTAATTTGCAAATTCTCTAAATCCGTCTGGATTAGCTTTATAAGCCGTTGCATAGGCTTTATTTGCAAGTGAGAACTTGCCAGTTTTTAAATAGGCAGTAGCTAAATTTTCTCTTGCAACAGCATGGTTTGGATATACTGCTAAAAACAAATTATAATAATCAATTGCTTTGCTATATTTATTTTGAGCATTTAAAACATTTGCAATATTTAAGTAATTATATTTGTAAGACGGAAAAATTTCCATTGCCTGCATGTAAGAATTATATGCATTTTCCAAATCACCTGTGGTTTGAAGAATATTACCAATGCTAATATAAATAAAAGCGTCATTTGGTCTTAATCTTATTGCAATTTTATAAGCACCTAAAGCGTTGTCATAATCGCCCATATCAGCATATAAGCCCGCTAATTTTGTGTATAAAATTGCGTCTTCACCTTGAATTTCAATAGCTCTTTTAATAGCAACAATGGCTTCCTCATAATTGTTATGATATTCAAGGTTACAAGCCTGTTGATATAACTCTACAACTGCTTTATCCATAGCCGAATACGCTGGATTTGCAATAACAAACGATATTACAACAACTAATATTGATAAAATCTTTTTCAAAATTATTCCTCCTATAATAGAAAGATTTTACCAAATTTTTTTTAAAGATACAAATATTTAAACTTGTGTAAAGCTATGAGAATAAATTTCTTTGTTTAAAATAATTTTCGCAGTTTTATATATTGAAACTGAATTTTTATCTGATTTATTATAATCAATATCATCTAACTCAACAAAATCTCTTGTTACAGAAGTTAAATCCAACAATAATTTATCAGCCGAAGTTTTTGGAGAACTGGAATCTAACATTTTTATTAAATTTTGAATATCAATATCAGTAGCATCAACGATTGCACAATCAAGCCCCGCACCGTAAGCTAAAGTTAAAAATACTTTGTTAATTAACGGTCTTAATTCTTTTGGAGAACCATTTGAAACATTTGATAACCCAATAATTGTATTACATTGAGGTTCAAAACTTTCCTTCAGAATTTTTATAGTGTTTAAGGTTTCAAGTGCTTGATTTTGGGCAACATTTACAGGTAATACTAATGGGTCAAAATAAATCCTTTCGTTTGAAATACCCTTCATCATGCAGGTTTCATACATATCAAGCGCAACTTCCATTTTTGCATCAGCAGTATTAGGAATTCCATTATCCGCACTTAAAGTTAAGGCAATAAGATTTGAGCCAAATTCACTAGCTAAATCAGTCATATTTTCAAGTCTTTCAATATTGTCTGTTGCACTATTAATAAAGGCTTTTTCAGGATTTCTGCAAACCTCTAATCCTTTTCTCATTTCTTCAGCATTTGATGTATCAAAAGAGATTGTTTTTGCGCCATTTGAATTAACTAATTCAGTAAGCCAAGGTAAAATACCAACCAACTCACCCTTAGCAGGTCCTACATTAAGGTCGATTGCGTTCATATTTTTCTGTTTTTCAATCATTGATATAACAAAATCTTTATCGCGTTTAATAAGCGCTTCTCTGACTGATTTTGATATTACATGTATGTTTTCACCAATTAATTTCATAATCTTATCCTATCATAAATAAAATATTAACTTCTAATTTTTATAATATAAATCATCGCCGTTTTTAATTCGTTTAAAAACTGGTAATCCTATAAATTTATATATAATTATTATATTATTTAAACGCTGAAAATACTCTAATTTAAAAAAGATATACCTGCTAATTTTTTTGAAGAAATATCCTTTTTTCATATATTCTGAAATGTCGGGCAACATTTCGTTTAAATTAGCATGGTTAATCAATTCTAACTCATATTCTTTTGTTTTTACTGTCAATTCGTTTAGTCGAGTTTTATTATTAATACTATTTGAAGAATGTAAACGATAATAATACAAAATATCGTCAAGAAATTTGATTTTTCCATATTTTGAAGCTTGTAACAAAAGCCAATAATCTTCTAGTGGCGCTTCTTCTGGATATTTGCCTATCTTTTCAAAAATTGATTTTTTTATAAGAACACCATTTGGAATATAATTTCTAAAAATTAGCGTTTTATACGTTCCAAAGTCTTCTGAATTAAACTTAATATCTGGATTTACGATTTCATAATAATCTTTAAAATTTTCGATTTGACCGCTTATAGTCGGTTGAAATTTTAAATTTACGTTGCATTTTTTTGAATTGATATCAATAAACTCATTATTTCCAACGCAAATTACAAATTCATTATTATTTTCTAAAAAATCAACTTCTTTTTCAATTGCACTATGAGCTGAAATATCATCAGAGGCGATATCGTAGATATATTTACCATTACAGATATTTAAAAACTGATTATATGTTTTGCAAGTACCTTCGTTTTCTTTTTTTTGAAACACAACTCTTACAAAACGTTCTTCACACTCCTGTTTTAACTCTTGTAGTTTTTCAAAAGTATTATCAGTAGAACCGTCATCAATAACGATTAATTCAAGATTTTCGTAAGTTTGATTTATTAATGATTTAATAGTTTCTTTAATGTATTTTTCGTGATTATAAGCAGGAATAACAATAGATACCAAGGGTTTAATACTCATTTATTGCCTCCACGACAGATTTAACTTCCTCTTTAGTCATAACAGGAGAAATTGGAAGGCTAAGAATTGTTCTATGAATTTCTTCTGTTACAGGATAACTTTTTTTAGCAAATTCTGTGTATGCACCTTGTTTATGAGGCGGAATTGGATAATGAATAAGGGTTTGTATCCCTCTTTCTTCAAAAAACGTTTTTAAAGCATCTCTGTTGTTTGTTCTTATTGCAAAAATATGCCAAACGTGAGAATTTTCATTATGTACTTTTGGCAAAATAATTTTTTCATTTTTGATATTTTCTAGGTAAAATTTTGCAATTTCACGACGTTTAACATTATCACTATCTAAATGTTTTAATTTTACATCTAAAATTCCTGCTTGAAGCTCGTCTAGTCTTGAATTAACACCTTTATAGATATGATGATATTTTTTATATGAACCATAATTTGCAAGAGCGATAATTTTATGATAGAGTTCTTCGTCATTTGTTGTAACTGCTCCACCGTCCCCTAAACAACCTAAATTTTTGCTTGGATAAAACGAAAATGCACTCGCATCGCCAAGATTTCCAACTCTTTTGCCATTATATATTGCGCCATGTGCTTGAGCAGAATCTTCTATAACCTTTAAATTATGTTTTTTAGCTAATTGTTGAATTTTATCCATTTCAGTAGTTTGTCCATATAGATGAACCGCAATAATAGCCTTTGTTTTAGTAGTAATTTTTTCTTCAATCAAATCAGGATTTATATTATATGTATCTATATCAGGTTCAACCAAAACTGGCTTACAACCTACTTCTGAAACAGCAAGAATAGTTGCAATAAACGTGTTTGCAGGTACAATAATTTCATCACCTTCACAAAAATTATATGCTTTTAAGATTAATTTTATTGCATCGTAACCATTTCCGACACCTACTGCAAATTTTGTTCCACAAAATTGTGCAAATTTGTTCAAAAAATTTGCATTTTCGTTTCCTAACAAATATGTTCCACTTTTAAGAAGGTTATTAAATTTATCTTCAAATTCAGGTTCAAAGCGCTCATTAAGCTTTTTTAAATCTAAAAATTTTATCATATCAATTCCTATAAATCCAACTCGTAAGTTTCATAAACAACCGTTCTGCCTCCAAAACTCTCTTTTTGAAAAATTAGTCCTTCATTTAGATATAATCCGCTATTTTCAGTAGAAATTCCAAAATCAAAGTACGTTTTAATGTCTTTGTATTTTTCAATTAAAGTTGCAATAACTAAATCTAAAGCGCCCAGTTTTCGACCTATATCCGAATTTGCTAAATATTGAGTGTGAACTAAATTTGGATATTCAAAAAGCAAAGAACCCGCTAAAATTTCATTATCTTTTTTCGCAATAAATAATTTAACACAATCTGGAAATCTGTTTTTTAGCAATTTTAATTCATCTGCAGTATGTACTGCAACGGTGTTGTGATATGTTTTTAAAACTGAGTTTTCTAATGCAATAAACTCTTCAAAATTATTAGATTCTTCAACCTTAATATTTTCGCGCTTTGCTTTTGAAATTTGCGATTTACGACCTTTTGTTAATGAAAAAGGGGTTTCTAAAAAAATCGTAGTAGAAGGTTCTTTTTTTAATAATTTTGCGTTATTTATCCAAAGTGCATACAAATCTTCTTCAGAAGGAAATTTTGTGTAAATATGTGGTATTTTTTTATAAATTAATTTTTTAAAATTGTTTTCTCGCAAGTATTTAATTAAAGCATTAAAGCAATAATTCATTTGAGCCTGTTTCATTGTTTCATTAAAAATAAAACCACCAAAGGTCAATCCTCCGTGAGAAATCACCTCATCATCGTGCTTTGACAAAGGTAACAATGCAATTAAAGTACCCTCTGAATAAAACATCAAAGAATTATCTACAAATCTATCAGAATGATATTCAAGAAAATCTCTATTTAACATAAAAATGCCATTTTTAGAGTTTTTTAAGAATTCATTCCAAAGATTTTTTTTCTCAGCAGAATATTTTTCAATTGCAATCATTTCATCACCTTGCAACTAACATAAATTACTGCGCCATTTTGTAAAATATTTTTCAGCAAATACTTAGAACAATACTCTAAAAGTTTTTTGGGTCTATATAAATCCATAATATTCTCAAAAGAATGTACAAGATAATCTTTTACGTATTTTTCAATATTACGTTTCACTATTTACCTCTTTTAAAAACTCATCATAACTTCTAATATATTCATTTTCGTTGTAAACTTCACTTGCTAAAATCATTAGTTTACAACCATAAGAAAAATTAAACATTTCTCTCCACATGTTTTTGCCAATATATAACGCATAATCTGGTCTATTTAAGCTTACTATTTCTCTATTTTTACCGTCATCAAGAACAAATTGGCATGAACCATCTATCGCTACAATTAGTTGTTCAAGTGTTTTGTGTGCATGACAACCCCTTTTTTGTTCAGGAACAGTATCATAAATCCAATAAACACGTTTAATTTCAAACGGAACATTATTGTTTTCTTCAAGCGATATCAACTTTCCTCTTTCATCGCCAAACACATTCATTTTTATTAATTTATAGTCCAAATGCTCTTGTCCTTAAATAGTGATATGATATTAATTATTTTACAATAAAGATAAAAAAAAACGTGAATTGTGAGCGGATTTTGCGTAGGGCGCCG
>OIYV01001522.1_pt1 | contig 11007 bp, 9 predicted proteins | sample 1588251 | NCBI WGS metagenome assembly OIYV01 (sample SAMN03283282) | human gut metagenome | biome: human-associated habitat; material: feces | host: Homo sapiens | place: Peru | collected 2012
TCGCAGGCAGGACGAAAAGGAAGCGCAGTATATCGCCACGGCGCTGGAAATCTACGTCACCGGCTCCCTCAACGTGTTCAACCACCGCAGCAACGTGAATATCGAAAACCGCGTGGTCAGCTTCGATATCAAGGAGCTGGGCAAGCAGCTCAAAAAGATCGGGATGCTGGTGGTGCAGGACGCGGTGTGGAACCGCGTCACGATCAACCGTGAGCAGCGCAAGTCCACCCGCTACTATATCGACGAAATGCACCTTCTTTTGAAGGAGGAGCAGACCGCCGCGTATACGGTGGAGATATGGAAGCGCTTCCGCAAGTGGGGCGGCGTTCCCACGGGCATCACCCAGAACGTCAAAGACCTGCTCTCCAGCCGTGAGGTGGAGAACATCTTTGAAAACTCCGACTATGTGTATATGCTCAACCAGGCTTCCGGCGACCGGCAGATTCTGGCGAAGCAGCTCAACATCTCGCCCCACCAGCTCTCGTATGTGACCCAATCCGCCGAGGGCGAGGGGCTTTTGTTCTACGGCAGCGTGATCCTGCCCTTCGTAGACCGCTTCCCCAAGGATACGGAGCTGTACAAAATCATCACGACCAAGCTCTCGGAGCAGGTGCAGTCAGAATAGAGACGAGAAAGGATGTGCGAATATGAATAACAATCTGATGATCTTTGAAAACCCGGAGTTCGGAGCTGTACGCAGCATCCTGATCGACGGCGACCCGTGGTTTGTCGGTAAAGACGTGGCTTCCAGCCTTGGTTACAGCAACCACCGAAAAGCCTTGCTCGACCATGTTGATGGGGAGGATAAATTGGATGGGGTAACGATTCGTGACCCCATCGGCAGAGGTCAGAAACCTATCTTTATTAGCGAATCCGGCCTTTACAGTCTCATCCTCTCCAGCAAGCTGGAGCGCGCAAAGAAGTTCAAGCGCTGGGTGACGGCCGAGGTGCTGCCCTCCATCCGCAAGCACGGCGCGTATATGACGGATGCACTTCTCACCCGGATGGATGAGCACCCCGAGCTGATCTCGGAGTATATCGGCAAGCTCCGTGCGGAAAACGCAAAGGCGAACGCCGCGCGGGAGGCGCTGAAAAAGGCGGAGGCCGAGAACGCGCGGCTGGCTCCGAAGGCCAGCTACTACGATTCCTTTGTGGGCGTTGAGAGCGTGACCTGTCTCCGCTATACCGCCAAGGAGCTGGGCGTTCCGCAGAAGAAATTTATCGGCTACCTGCTGGAAAAGGGGTATGTGTTCAGAGACCGTCACCGCAGCGACCGTGTATTTGTCAGAGCCGGCAAGCGCAACGACCCGCTGTTTGTGACCAGGGATTTTTACCTTCCCAACGGCACAAAAAGCGAATACACCCTCGTCACGCCTGCCGGAAAGGCGCATTTTCTGAAAATCGCGGAGAAAATCCGCGTCTGGGAGCCCCGTGAGGTTGCAGAGGGCAAAGACGCCAGCGAACAGGCCGTCTTTGCCGCGTGCGTATGACGATCCAATCCCCACAGAATCGAGGTGATGAATATGGCAAAACGCTCGCCAAGGCTGATTTTCACCGAGGAAGAACGCGCCCTGCCGGAGCTGGAACGAGCTGTCCGCAAGGCGGACAGGGCGGCGGTTAAGCTGGAAAAGGCCGAAGCGAAAATTCCCAAGAAAACCGTTAAGGTCAAAAAGCGCGTTGTGGACAGTGAGAGCGGCAAGGTCACGACGCGCCTTTTCTTTGAGGAGGCGGACAAAAAGCGTCCGCCCTCCAAGCTGGCGCACGCCGCAAGGAAAGCGCCGCTGGATACCGTCCGCAGCGCAGTCCACCGCAAGCTCCGGGAGGAGGGCGACGACAACCCCGGCACGGAGGCGGCGAACACCCTGACCGAGACGGCGGAGCGCACCTGGCGCATTGCGGAATCGGCGCACCGCTCCCATGCGGAAAAGCCCTACCGCAGGGCGGACAAGGCGGAAGCCGCCGCAGACAAAGCCAATCTCAAGGCGCTGAACAAACAGTACGAGCAGGAATACGGCAGGGCTTCCAACCCCTATTCCCGTTGGCAGCAGAAGCAGGCCATTAAAAAGGAATACGCCGCCGCAAAAGCGGGGAACGGCGCGAGGAATACCGTCAAAGCGTCCGAGACCACCGCAAAGGCGGCAAAGCGCGCCGCCGAGGGAAGCAAAAAGGCCGGCAGCTTTTTTGTCCGGCACAAGAAGGGTTTTCTCATCGCGGGCGGCGTCGCCGCCGCGATACTGCTGCTCATGACCTGCATTTCCTCCTGCTCCACGCTGTTTCAGGGCGGGGTGTCCGGCATTGCGGCCTCCACCTATCCGCTGGAGGATGCGGATATGCTGGCGGCGGAAGCCGCCTACTGCGCCATGGAGGACGAGCTGCGGGAATACCTGAACAGCTACGAAAGCACCCACGATTACGACGAGTACCACTTCGACCTGGACGAGATTGAGCACGACCCCTATGTGCTCATTTCCATGATTACCGCCCTCAAGGGCGGAGAATGGACGATTGACGAAATAGGCGGGATTCTGGAGACGCTGTTTGAAAAGCAGTATATCTTAACGGAAACCGTCGCCACGGAAACCAGATACCGCACCGAAACGCATATCGGCTATTACACCGACGAAAACGGCAATCTGCAAAGCTACGAGTACGAGGCGGAGGTTCCCTACACCTACTATATCTGCCATGTGGAGCTGGAAAACTTCAACCTCTCCCATGTGCCGGTGCATATCATGTCCCACGATCAGCTCTCCATGTACGCCGTGTATATGAGCGTGCTGGGCAACCGCCCCGACCTGTTCCCCGGCTCCCCGTATGTGAACCGCTACTACTATACCAAGTATGAGAAGTACGAGATACCCCCGGAAGCGCTGGCGGATGAGCAGTTCGCCGCCATCATCAAGGAAGCGGAAAAGTATCTGGGCTACCCCTACGTCTGGGGCGGCAGCTCGCCCGCCACCTCCTTCGACTGCTCCGGCTTCGTTTCGTATGTCTACAACAACTGCGGCCTGCATTGGAGCTTCGGCAGGCTGGGCGCGGAGGGGCTGCGGGGCATGTGCGCCTATGTCTCCCCGGAAAGCGCCCGTCCGGGCGACCTGATATTCTTTGAAAAGACCTACGACACCGCAGGCGCGTCCCATGTGGGCATCTATGTGGGCAATAACAGGATGCTCCACTGCGGCGACCCCATTCACTACGCTTCCATCGACACGAGCTACTGGCGAAGCCATTTTCTCCAGTTCGGCAGATTACCTTAACAACAACCATATCAACGCAAAAAGGAGGATGTTATGAACCCGCGACTTGAAAAGCTGCGTCAGGAGCGCGAGAAGCTGGCGGAAAAGCTCACATCGCTGACCGCACGGCTCAAAGCCCTGGACGAGCAGATTCTGAAGCTGGAAAACACGGATATTGTGGGCATCGTCCGCGAGAACGGGCTGACCATCGAGCAGCTCGCGGCGCTGATGGCGATGCTGGAAAAGCGTCCCACGGCGGCGCTGCCCGACGAATACAGAAAAACGGAGGAATTTATGGATGAAGAATAAATGGAGATTTTTTGCCGTGACGCTGGCCGTCGTGCTCTGCATGACGGTCTTTTCCGTTACGGCCTATGCAGGCGGCGGCGATATGGATGAGCCGACCGATACCATGCAGCCGGAGGATGCGGAGATCTGCGTACAGGGCTGTGAGTTGACCGACATCGAACAGACCCTGACGGTGAACGTGACTGAGAACGCGGACGGAAGCCATACCGTGACCATCGGGGATCGGAGCTGGACGCTTCCCGCCAAACGGGAGCAGGCCGGAAAGGTGGTCAACGTCCGCACCTATTTGAACCTGCGCACCGGCCCCGGCACGGATTACACCGTGATCGGGCGTCTGCTCAACGGCGCGGAGGTGAAGGTGCTGGAGGAAAGCAACGGCTGGTACAAGGTGGTCGTGCCGGAGCAGACCGGCTATGTATACGGCAAATACCTTGACGTCATGAACGCGCCGACAGAAAACAGCGGAAACGATACGGATATGGCGGGACTGCTGGATATACTGCTGCAATATTACGCCGCTGCCGGAGGTTCCGCGCCCCTGACCCCGGACGGCAACCTGACGCTCATGGACGATATCGGCTCCGCTTTCGGCGCAGGCAAGCAGTTCATCACCGTGACGACCAAGGGCGGCAACACCTTTTATCTCATCATCGACCGGGACGATAAGGGCAATGAGAACGTCCATTTCCTGAATCTTGTGGACGAGGCCGACCTGCTGGCTCTGACCAAGGACGGCGAGAGCATCGTCCCCGCCTGCGCCTGCACGGACAAATGCGCCGTGGGCAAAATCAACACGGGCTGCAAGGTGTGCAGAACCAATATGAGCGAGTGCGCGGGCAAGGAGCAAGCCGCAGAAATTACGCCACAGCCCGCCGAGCCTGCGGAGACCGCGCCCGAAAAGAGCGCCAACGGCGCGGGGCTTGTTGTGGTCGTCCTCCTGCTCCTGCTGGGCGGCGGCGGTGCGCTGTACTGGTTCAAGCTCCGCAAGCCCAAGGCCGACACCCGTGGGGCGGACGATCTGGACGATTACGACTACGGCGAGGACGAGGAAGAAGAGGATTACGAGTTTGAAGATGAAAACACTGCTGACAGTGAGGAGGACAAAAACCAATGATGAATACGACCTGTTACCGGCTTGTTGTGTGTGAAAAGCCCTCCGTGGCAAGGAGCATCGCCGCCGTTCTTGGCGCAGGCAGGCGCGAGGACGGTTTTCTTTCGGGCGGCGGCTATCTCGTTTCCTGGTGCTTCGGGCATCTTGCGGAGCTTTCGGATGCGGACGCTTACGATGAAAAGTACGGCAAATGGCGAAGGGAGGACTTGCCCATTCTGCCGGATAGCTGGCAGTACACCGTGGCGCGGGACAAGCAGAAGCAGATGAACACCCTGCGCGCCCTCATGCACAGGGACGATGTGTATGAAGTGGTCAACGCCTGCGACGCCGGGCGCGAGGGCGAGCTGATCTTCCGCACAGCGTATAATCTCAACAACTGCCGCAAGCGCGTAAAGCGGCTCTGGATCTCCTCCATGGAGGATGCGGCGATTCTTCATGGCTTTGACAATCTCCGCGACGGCGCGGAGTACGACAACCTCTACGCCTCCGCCCTCTGCCGCAGCAAGGCGGACTGGCTGGTGGGCATCAACGCCACGCGCCTGTTTTCCGTGATGTACCACCGCACCCTGAACGTGGGGCGCGTGGTATCGCCCACGCTTGCGCTGCTGGTGCAGCGGGAAGCGGAGATCAATGCCTTTCAGCCGGAGAGCTTTTACACCGTCCATCTGGACTTTGACGGCTTCTCCGCCGCAGGCGGGCGCATGAAGGAGCAGGCAGAGGCGGAGCGGCTTGCCGGGGACTGCAACAGCAAAACCGCCGCTGTTACCTCCGTCGTGCAGACGGAAAAGACGGAGAAAGCCCCGGCGCTCTACGACCTGACCACGCTCCAGCGGGATGCGAACCGCTTGCTTGGGTACACGGCGCAGCAGACGCTGGATTATCTGCAAAGCCTCTACGAAAAGAAGCTCTGCACCTACCCCCGCACCGACAGCCGCTACCTCACCGACGATATGGAGGGCGGCGTAAACGCGCTGGCGCTGTGCTGCGCGGGCGTCTGCGGCACGGAGCCGCCCGCAGCCGTCTGTTCGGGGCAGGTGTGCAGCAGCAAAAAGGTCAGCGACCACCATGCCGTCGTTCCCACCATGGCGGCGGGCGAAACGGACTTGGAGGCGCTGCCCGCAGGCGAACGGGAGCTGCTGCGCCTTGTTTCCCGTCAGGTGCTTATGGCGGTCAGCGCGCCCTTCGTCTATCTGGAGACCGAGGCAAGGCTGGACTGCGGCGGAAATGCCTTTGCCGCCAAGGGGAAAACGGTGATTCAGCCCGGTTGGAAAGCATATGCGGATGCGGAGCTTACGGACAAGGCCCTCCCGGAGCTTTCCGAGGGACAGTCGCTTTCCGTTTCCTCCTGCGAAGTCAAAGAGGGAAAAACGACCCCGCCAAAGCACTTCACCGAGGATACGCTTTTGTCGGCCATGGAGACGGCGGGCAAGGAGGATATGCCGGAAGCTGCGGAGCGGCGCGGGCTGGGAACTCCCGCGACCCGGGCGGCGGTCATTGAAAAGCTGGTGGCCACGGGCTTTGCGGAGCGCAGAAAGACGAAAAAATCTGTACGCCTCGTTCCCACCGAAGCGGGCGTTTCCCTCATTACCGTGCTGCCCGAACAGCTCCAGTCCCCGCTGTTGACCGCCGAATGGGAGCACCGCCTCAAGGAGATCGAGTGCGGCGAGCTGGGCGCGGACGAGTTCCTCGCCGGCATCTGCGATATGGTCGCAGCGCTGGTTCGGGACGCTGCGCCTGTGGACGGCGCGGAGGTGCTGTTCCCCTCCGGCAGACCCGTTGTGGGCAAATGCCCCCGCTGCGGCGCAGAGGTCACGGAGAGCAAAAACGGCTATTTCTGCGAGAGACGGAGCTGCAAGTTCGGGCTGTGGCGGGACAACCGCTTCCTTGCCGCCAAGAAGATCAGCCTGACAAAGAAGATGGCTTCCTCGCTCCTGACGCAGGGACGCGCCTACGCCAGCGGTATCTACTCCGAGAAAACCGGCAAGACCTACGACGCATTCATCGTGCTGGAGGACGACGGCGCGCGTTCCTCCTATAAGCTGGACTTCACCAAATGACCCTCGCAGGCTCCCGCACGGGCGTTTCGTTCCCCTGCGGGAGCCGCTGTTTTTACCATGATCCAAAGGAGGTATGCACGAAATGGCTGAAAAACAGACCAACAAGGAACGGCTCAAGGACATCACCGACAGCATCGAGACGGGCATAAAGGAGCTGTTTGAGAGCGACAAATACAGGCAGTACCTTGCCACCATGAGCCGCTTTCATAAGTACAGCGTCAACAACACCATGCTCATCTATATGCAGTGCCCCGACGCCACTCATGTGGCCGGCTTCAACAAATGGCGCGACCAGTTCGGAAGAAGCGTTAAGAAGGGCGAAAAGGGCATTAAAATCATCGCCCCCACGCCCTTCAAGAAGAAAATCGAGCAGCAGAAATTAGACCCCGACACCAAGCTCCCCCTGCGGGACGAGAACGGCGATATTATCACGGAGGAAAAGACGGTGCAGATCCCCATGTACAAGCCCGTGGTGGTGTTCGACGTGCAGCAGACCGCAGGCAAGCCCCTGCCGGAGCTGGCGGCGAACCTTACGGGGGACGTGCAGAATTACGAGGTGTTCATGGAAGCTCTGCGCCGCAGCGCGCCCGTCCCCATCTTCTTTGAGAAGCTGGCGGAGAATATGGACGGTTACTTCTCCGTGGACAAACAGCGCATCGTCCTCAGAGAAGGCATGAGCGAGGTGCAGACGGTCTGCGCCGCCGTCCATGAGATCGCCCACTCCAGGCTCCACAATAAGGACGAAATCGGGGAAAAATATCAGGAGATTGAGCTGTTCGGCAAGCCCGCGCTGTTCTCCAACGGGCGCATCGACCGGGATAAGCTGCCGGAGGGCTTGTATGCGTATGACCTGCGCGGCTCGGATTACGATCCGGGTATGCCGGTAACGCTTGAAAGCCATGTCACCGTCAATCACGCCGCCTCTGTCATCACAGCAGCGCCCATTGAGCTGCCGGAGCAGGGCTTTCTTTATTTAGGCGAGGACGGGCTGAACTTCACGGGCGGCGAGCAGACCGTGAAGGAGTTTCTGCACGCACAGTACCCGGAAAAGGCAAAGCTCTCCCGCGCCGCCGAGGAGATTCAGGCGGAGAGCATCTCCTTCGCCGTCTGCGCCTATTACGGCATTGAGACAGGCGAAAACAGCTTCGGGTATCTGGCGACCTGGGCAAAGGACAGGGAGCTGACCGAGCTTCGCGCATCGCTGGAGACCATCAACCGAACCTCATCCTCCCTGATTACGGATATCGACCGCCATTACGCGGAAATCTGCAAGGAGCGCGGGCTGGATAAGGAGACGGAGAGCCTTGCCGCCCAGCCGGTGCAGGAGATCGCCGTGCAGGAGCCGGAGCCGGTCACAGCGCCGGACAACGGCTGCGTCCCCGACCCTGCGATTTCTGTTGAGAGCATGAACGCCTACGGCTACACCGATTCCAATATGCTGCCGCTGACAAAGGAGCGTGCGCTGGAGCTCATGGAACGGGATGTAAGCGTGTATATGCTTCACACGGACAACACCGAGGCCATGGTCTTCGATGCAGAGGAAGTCCGCAGCTTTGACGGTATCTTCGGCGTGGAAGCCTCCGAATGGGAGACGGTCAAAGACCGCTTCGCACCGCCGGACTATGAAAAGGCGTTCCTCGACAACACCGCCGACAGCTTTGCCATCTATCAGCTTCGGGATAATGATAATACGGCGCAGCTCCGCTTTATGAACGCCGAGTATCTGGAGAAGAAGGGGCTTTCCATTGAAAAGGAGAATTACGCCGCCGTCTACGCGGGCGGCCTCGACCGCAGGGGCGATACGCAGGACAGGTTGGACGAGCTGTATGAGACCTTCAACATCCGCCGCCCGGAGGATTTTCGCGGCCACAGCCTGTCCGTCAGCGACATCGTGGCGCTGAAGCAGAACGGCGTGGTATCCTGTCATTACGTTGATTCCCGGGGCTTCAAGGCGCTGCCCGACTTCCTAAAGCCGGAAAACTATCTCAAAAACGCGGAGATGGCCATGGAGGACGACTACGGCATGATCGACGGCGTTATCAACAACGGGCCGAAGCAGACCGTGGCAGAGCTGGAGGAACAGGCAAAGTCCGGCAAGCCCGTCTCCCTCATGGAGCTGGCGCAGGCGGCGCGCCGGGAACAGGCGCAGGCGGCACGGCAGGAGAAGAAGCCCTCCGTGCTGGCAAAGCTCTGTCCTCCCGTCAACGAGCCGAAAAAGACAGCGCGTTCAAAGCGCGCGGAAAGAGAGCTGCTATGATGAATTTTACCAACGATGAAATGAACCTCATGTGCATCTACCAAAGCGACAGCCGCAGCGGGCTGATTGCCGCCCTCACCGAAATGCGCGGATACCTGGACGAGGACGAAGCCGGGCTGCGGGAGCTGACCGACAGCGCCCTGCAAAAGCTGGGCGAAATCACCGACGAGGACTTCGCGGAGCTGGAGCTGGTGCCGGACTTCGACACGGACGAATAAGGCGGATGCGGCGGGAGCGGCCTTCGGGTCGCTCCCGCTTTCTCACCACATCTCTATTGGACAAAAATGCGGGTACACGCAAAAATTTTCAACAGGAATCCTGTGCATCTATCACTTGGGGCGCAACCATCCGAAGTTATAGGTGAAATAGTTGAGACTATCACACAGGAAAAAGTGTCAATACGGGTGCGTATTCTCCCCCGAAAACGCACAAAATGAGCATGAAAGAATCCGCACTATTTTTTGAAATCACTTGATTTTCACCGGATAGTTGCGTATAATAAGACTGCGAGGTGAAAATATGATAAAGACGACAGCGATGCTATTGGAGGAACTGAAGGAATACGGTTCTCCGAAGTCAAAGCTCGCACGCATGGCGGAGCGTGGCGAGTGCTTTCCCATTACAAGGGGGCTATATGAAACTGACCGGAACGCTCCTGCGTACCTGCTTGCGGGCAGTATTTACGGGCCTTCATACATTTCCTTTGAATATGCCCTCAGCCGCTACGGGCTGATTCCCGAAGCGGTATATGCCGTTACCTGCGCCACCTTTGAAAAGAAAAAGAAAAAGAAGTACGAAACGCCCTTCGGAACCTTCACCTATCGGGATGTGCCGTCCGAGGCGTTCCCACTGGGGATTCGGCTCGTGCAGGAGGGCGATTATTTCTACCGGATCGCAGAACCGGAAAAGGCTCTGTGCGACCAGCTCTATACTATGCCGCCCGTGCCGAACACACAGGAGCTTTTCCGGCTGCTGACGGAGGATTTGCGGATTGAGGAATCGGAGATTGGGAAGCTGGACGGAAATAAGGTTTGCAAATACAGCGGAGCGTATCACTCCACGAACGTAAAGAAGCTCTGCTCGCTTTTAAGGAGGCTTTGACATGAACAGCGCCATTGAACAGATGCTGAAAAGCTACCATGTAGAGAATATCTACGACAGAAAGAACGCCATGAAGGAGATCATGCAGGAAATTGTGCTCTGCGGCTTGTCCCGTGCGGGCTTCTTCAAAAAAGCGGCGTTCTACGGCGGAACCGCCCTGCGAATCTTCTACGGTCTCGACCGCTTTTCCGAGGATCTGGATTTTTCGCTGGAAGCGGAGGATTTGGACTTTGACCTGACGGCCTACTTTCCCGTGCTGGAGAAGGAAGTGAAAGCCTTTGGGCTGAACGTGGAGATTCAGGAAAAGGAAAAGACAAAAGAAAGCACCATCCGCTCCGCCTTCCTGAAGGGGAACACGAAGGAACATCTCCTGCTGTTCTACGCGGATGAAAAGGTGGCGGGAAGCGTAGCGAAGAATGAAGCGGTCAAGATTAAGTTCGAGGTGGACGTTAACCCGCCCGCCTTCGCCTCATTCGAGCACAAATACCGGCTGCTGCCCGTTCCGTATGAGGTGAAAATGTATGATATGCCCTCTCTGTTTGCAGGGAAAATCCATGCTGTCATCTGCCGTGCGTGGCAGAGCCGCATCAAGGGCAGGGATCTTTACGACTATGTATTCTATCTTTCAAGGGGTGCGGCCGTCAATCAAAAACACCTTCGGGCACGATTGATTGATTCCGGATATATTTCTGCCGATGCGGACTGTTCCTTGCCGAAAATCAAAGCGATGCTGGCGGAACGCTTCGACAGCATCGATTACGCACAGGCAAGGCAGGATGTGGAGCCGTTCATTCACGATTCCTCCGTGCTGAATATCTGGAGCGCAGACTTTTTCAAACAAATCACGGAGGGACTGACTGCGGTATAGTCCCCGACTGAAAACCGAATACCGCCCCTTACATAGAGCGTCCGTTCCGGGCGCTCTAAATTTATGCC
>OIYV01001527.1_pt1 | contig 10989 bp, 9 predicted proteins | sample 1588251 | NCBI WGS metagenome assembly OIYV01 (sample SAMN03283282) | human gut metagenome | biome: human-associated habitat; material: feces | host: Homo sapiens | place: Peru | collected 2012
TTTAGTCAAAACATAACTAGGGTGGCACAATCCGGGTCTTGACTCGCAAATAGCTATATATCACGATTTTATAAAGTACCATCTGAACTGTAAACCTTCTTATATTAAAGTTCGTCAAAATTCTTGACAAAATTAAGTATTTAATATAAAATAATAATGTTTAAAAGAGTTTACAGAAAGAAGGATATAATATTATGTGGAGTAATGTAATAATAGCATTCGCCTTAGCAGTACTAACAAGTTTTGTTATAACCCCATATACAATGAGATTAGCAAAAAAAGTTGGAGCATTAGACATACCAGAAAAAAGGAAAGTACACAAAAAACCAATACCTAGATTGGGAGGAATAGCTGTAATAGTAGGTTTTTTGGTTTCCGTAATATATTTATTAATAATTTTAAACATGGAAAATGTAGATATATATGATGGACAAGATTACTACACTAAATTAGCAGGATTTTTTGCAGGAATTCTTTTGTTAGGAATAACGTGTTTTATAGATGATTCTAAGGGAGTAACTGCGATAGTAAAATTATGCGTGCAAATAATATCTGCGTTAATTGTATGTTTTGCAGGTATAAGAATAGAAAACATAAATTTACCATTTCTTTCAGGGGAATTAAATGAAGTTTTTTCATATATTATAACTGTGTGTTGGATAATAGGTGTTACTAATGCTATTAATTTAATAGATGGCTTAGATGGTTTGTCTTCTGGTATATCTTTAGTATCGTGCGTTTCATTAATAATGATATTTGCACTTAATGGTTCTCCATTATTAGCAATGATTTTAACAACAGCATTAGCGGGAGCAATTTTAGGATTTTTACCATTTAATTTTAATCCAGCAAAAACATTTATAGGAGATACAGGTTCTAATTTTCTAGGTTTTAGTTTGGCAGTTATTTCTATATTAGGAGTAGCTAAAACTTATACAGCATTAGTATTAGTTGCACCAATTATAATTTTAGGCTTACCAATATTTGATACCTTATTTGCAATAATAAGAAGAATAATAAAAGGTAAATCTTTAAAAGCAGTATTGCAGCCAGATAGAGGTCATTTGCACCATAGACTTATGGATAAGGGATATACTCAAAGGCAAGCGGTTATGATTTTATATGGATTAAGTGCAACATTAGGATTATTTACAATCGTATTATTAGAAGGCGGAATTTGGAAAGCCTTATCATTTGCATTATTAGTAATAGCACTTATAGGCGTAGGATATAAGGATATATGTAATTTAAGAGATAATAAAGAATTGTAAAATTATAAACATAATAAATATCGAAAGGATAGTTTAATATGTCAAATAACATAAAAAAATACATAGAAAAAACTTATAATAAATCAAGAGATTCTTTTCATAAATTAGTAAAAGAAAATTTAAATAAAGATAAAAAAATGTTTATTATAACTGCAAATCCAGAAACATTAATGATTGCAGAGGATAATAATGAATTTCAAAAAATATTATTGGATGAAAAAACAATGATAGTTCCCGATGGTATAGGGGTACTAAAAGGTGCTAAAATGTTAGGGATAGAAATGGAAGAAACAATAACAGGAGTAGAATTATGTACAAAATTATTTGAGTACTTAAATGAAATGGAAAAATCATTATGTTTATTTGGTGCAAAAAAAGAAGTAGTAGAAAAATTAAAAAAAGTAATAGATGATAAGTATCCAAATATAAAAATACTTAAAATATATGATGGCTATATAGAAGATAAAGATAAAGTTATGGAAGAAATTGTAGAATTAAAACCAGATGTAACATTAGTAGCATTAGGTATTCCCAGACAAGAAATGTTAATTTATAAGTATTTTGATAAATTTGATAAAGGTATTTTTGTAGGGGTTGGTGGTAGTTTTGATGTATTAAGTGGTACAAAAAAAAGAGCACCTAAAATTTTTATTAAATTAAAGTTAGAGTGGTTATATAGAATAACTACAGAACCAAAAAGGTTAAAAAGATTTTATAAAAGTAATATAAAATATTTAAAAAAGATAAACGAATTAAAAAAGGGAAAAAAAGATTAGAAATAATTAGCTAATTTCTTTTATAAATTTATTTTTTGAAAGGAACGATATTAATAATGAGTAAAATAAAAGTTATGGTTGTTTTTGGTACTAGGCCAGAGGCAATAAAAATGGCTCCATTAGTAAAAGAATTGAAGTCGAGAAAAGAAGTTGAGTGTATAGTTTGTGTAACAGCACAACATAGACAAATGTTAGATCAAGTTTTGGAAACTTTTAATATAGTACCAGAATATGATTTAGATATTATGAAACCTGGACAAACCTTATCACAAATAACTAGTAGAGTTTTACAAGGATTAGAAAAAGTAATTCAAGAGGTAATTCCTAATATAATTTTAGTACATGGAGATACGACTACCACGTTTGCTGGTGCTTTGGCAGCATATTATAATCAGGTTGATATAGGGCATGTAGAGGCTGGTTTAAGAACGTGGAATAAATATTCTCCATATCCCGAAGAGATGAATAGGCAAATGGTCGGAGTGTTAGCTGATATTCATTTTGCACCAACAGAAAATAGTAAAAATTCTTTATTAGCTGAAGGAAAAAATAAAGAAAGTATATATGTAACAGGTAATACAGCAATAGATGCTTTAAGAACAACAGTAAAAGCAGATTATGCACATACAATATTAGATTGGGTAGGTAATAATAGATTAATATTAATAACAGCTCATAGAAGAGAAAACTTAGGTGAGCCAATGAGAGGAATGTTTAAAGCTATAAAAAGAATAGTTGATGAATTTTCAGATGTAAGAGCTGTATATCCAGTACATTTAAATCCTAAAGTAAGAGAAGTGGCAAATGAAGTGTTAGGAAATGATGGAAAAATAAAATTAATTGAGCCATTAGAAGTATTAGATTTTCATAATTTTTTAGGAAAATCATATTTAGTATTAACTGATAGTGGAGGAATACAAGAAGAAGCACCATCACTTGGAAAACCTGTATTAGTTTTAAGAGATACTACAGAAAGACCAGAGGGCATAAAAGCAGGAACTTTAAAACTTGCAGGAACAAATGAAGAGGTTATATATAAAATGACAAAAGATTTATTAGAAAATAAAGAAGAATATGATAAAATGAGCAAAGCTTCAAATCCTTATGGAGATGGCTTTGCAAGTAAAAGAATAGCTGATATTATAGTTGAGAGATATATCAAGTTGACTAAATAGTTAAAAGTATGAAAATTTATTTAAATATAAATGAGTACAAAAAAATAAAAGAAAGTTTTTTAATTTGAATAGATTAAAAAACTTTTTTGCATTATTTAAAATTATAAAACTTAAGTAAATGTGCTAACGATAAAATTAATTATAATGAAAGAATAAGAAGTAAATTATATTGGTGAAATAATAAATAATATAGGTGCAAATGAATTTTTAAATATATTAGAAAAAAGTATTATCTTGTAAGATTTTTTGTCGAAAATATATAAAAATAATTGACATTAAAATAAGATAATGATAAAATAATTGTGATATCTTTTAATAGGGGGAAATGTTGTGGATGTTAAAGGAGTTGCAGAACAATATGATAATGAAAATTTACCATATGATTTATATATTAGTAAAGGAAAATTAAATAATAAAGTTATATATAGAATTAGCAAAAGAACTGTGGATATTCTGATTTCTAGTATTGGATTGGTAATATTATTACCTATATTTTTAATTGTTGTAATATTAATAAAATTAGATTCAAAAGGTCCAATTTTTTTCCTGCAAAAAAGAATAGGTATTAATGGTAAAATGTTTAAATTATATAAATTTAGAACGATGAAGCTTAATGCAGATAAAGAATTAAGAAGAATACTACAGAATGATGAAGAAGCAAGAAAAGAATATGAGAAAAATAAAAAATTAAATAAGGATCCAAGGATTACCAAAGTTGGAAATTTAATTAGAAAACTAAGTATAGACGAATTACCTCAATTAATAAATATATTAAAAGGAGAAATGTCATTAATCGGCCCTAGACCATATTTATATAGAGAAAAAAAAGATATGGGAAATTATTATGAAAAGATAATTACTGTAAAGCCTGGATTGACTGGTTTGTGGCAAGTTTCAGGAAGAAACAACACTACTTTTAAAGCAAGGTTAGAGTTAGATGAAAGGTATATTAATAATATCTCTATCATAAATGATATAAAAATATTTTTCAAAACATTTATTATATTACTTAAAAAAGAAGGAGCAAAATAAATGAACGAGAATTTAAGTATACTAATTATGGCTGGTGGAAAAGGGACGAGGTTTTGGCCAAAATCAACGGAAGAGATGCCTAAACAATTTTTAAATTTAGTAGGTGAAGAGACAATGCTACAAATGACATATAAAAGAGCATTAAATATCGTCTCTAGTGAAAAAATTTTTATTATAACAGGTGAAAAATATAAAGAATTGGTAAAAAAACAAATTTCATCAATTAATGATAACAATATTATTATTGAGCCTATAGGAAGAAACACGGCACCTTGTATTTTGTTAGCATCGCTATACATAAAACAGTTATATAATAATTGTAATATAGCAGTTTTGCCAGCAGATCATTTAATTAAAAACGAGCAAGTATTTATTGATACATTATATAAAGCTAATGAATTCGTAAATAGTAATAAAGAATCAATTGTAACTATTGGAATTACTCCAAACAGACCAGAAACAGGATATGGCTACATAAAGTATGACAGATTTATAGATAATGATGTAGCTAAGGTTGATAAATTTGTTGAAAAACCCAATGTAGAAAAAGCAAAAGAATATTTAGAAACTAAAAAATACTTATGGAATGCGGGCATGTTTATATTCAACGTTAATTATATGTTAAAAGAATTGGAAGTTAATTATAGTGAAACATATAATTTATTAAAAGATTTACCTAGTATAAATGATAGAGATTATAGTCAAGTATTAAATCAATTATATCCAAATAGTGAAAGTATATCAATCGATTATGCAGTAATGGAAAAATCTAAAAATATATATGTTATTCCAGCCGACTTAGGATGGGATGATATAGGTACCTGGAAATCATTGGAAAGATATATAGAAAAAGATGTAGATAATAATATAAAGAAGGGGCAAGAAATAGAACTTTATAATTCAGAAAATTGTATTGTATATGGTGATGATAAAAAAATTCTTTTGATAGATGTAAAAGATTTATGTGTTATAGAAGGTGAAGATACAATTGTAGTTTGTAAAAAGGAATGTATCGATAAAATAAAAAGTTTTAGAAAATAGAAGGAGTATCGTTTATGAAATTAGCAATTGTGCATGATTGGCTTACTAATATGGGAGGTGCAGAACAAGTAGTTATAAATTTTAAAGAAATTTATAAAGATGCACCTATTTATACTACTTTTTATAATCCGAATAATTTAGATGATAAATTGAAGAATTTAGATGTAAAAACAAGTTTTTTACAAAAAAAGAAAATGGTAACAAACCATAAAAAATATTTCCCACTTATGCCATTAGCTTTTGAAAATTTTGATTTAAATGAATATGATGTAATATTAAGTAGTAGTTCATCGTGTGCTAAAGGTGTAATTACTAAACCTGGAAGTATACATATTTGTTATTGCCATACTCCAATGAGATATGCTTGGGAAAAGCGTGATGAATATTTAAAAGGAATGGGTAAATTAAAAAAAAGATTAATAAAAATATTATTGCATTATATGAGAATATGGGATTATGCTTCAAGTGCTAGAGTAGATTATTTTATTGCTAACTCTACAGAGGTGCAAAAAAGAATTAAAAAACATTATAAAAGAGATTCTATAGTGATAAATCCTCCTGTAAGATGTAATTTATTTGATATTTCAGAGATTGATGGAGATTATTATTTTATTGTTTCTAGATTAGTAGGTTATAAGAGATTTGATCTAGCAGTACAAGCATGTTCACAGTTAAGTAAAAAATTAGTGATTATAGGTGATGGACCTGAAAAAGAAAAATTAATGAGTTTAGCAAATGAAAATATTATTTTTTTAGGAAGACAACCAGACGATGTAGTTAAAAAATATATGTCTGAATGTAAGGCATTATTATATCCAGGTGAAGAAGATTTTGGAATTGTTCCTGTTGAGGCACAAGCGTGTGGTAGACCAGTTATTGCTTATGGCAAAGGTGGAGTGCTAGATAGCGTTGTACCAGAAAAGACAGGGGTGTTTTTTAAAGAGCAAAGTTTAGAATCTTTAAAAGAGGCTATTTTAAAATTTGAAAAAATGAGCTTTGATAAACAAGAGATTAGAAAACATGCACTTAAATTTGATGAAAGTGTTTTTAGAGAAAAAATTCAAAAATATATAGAGGAATTGCAAAATGAAAATAATTAATATTTGTGCTAATTTTGGTGGCTCTAAAGATGGAATTGGAGATTATTCAAGTAAAATTGTAAATAAAATGTTAGAACTAAATAAAGATGTTAAAATTAGAACTTTTTCTAGTAATATTGAAGATTATAGTAAATTAAAAAGAATTTTTTCTTTAAAAATGAGCTTTAATATAAAACAAGCGTATAAACTTCTTATAAAAGAAAAACATGATTTGGTAAATATAGAATATCCATTTACGGAATGGAATCCATTAATTTTATATTTTTACAATAAATTGGTTAAGGTTTGCAATAAAAAAAATGTTAGGATATGCATATCTTTACATGAATATGATAGAGTAAATATTTTAAGAAAATTAGTAATAAAATTATTAATAAAAAAGGCAGATTTTATATTAGTAACTTCAAACGAAATTAAAAAACATACTGAAAAATATAATTCAAATTCGTATATGAGACATATTCCAAGCAATATATATAAAACAAGAGATGTTGAATTAGGTGAAAAAGTACCAAATACTTATGTTTTTTTCGGATTAATAAATTCAAGCAAAGCTTTTGACGAAATGATAAATGGGTGGAAAAATAATTACAATAAAATAGAAAATGGTAAATTGATAATAATAACCAGTTCAAATATAGAATTAGAAGAAAATTATGGAATTGAGATAAGAAGAAATTTATCTGATTCTGAAATTGAAAATATTATGCAAAAGTCAACATATACAATATTGCCTATTAAACCAATGATTAATATGAACAATGCTACATTAAAAACTGCTACATTATTTGGGAATATTCCAATAGGAAAGTTTTCAAAGTCTATTAAAGATACTAATAAAAAATTTTATATTGAAATGGAAAATTATGAAGATAATGAGTTTAGTAAAGTATTTGAGTATATAAGAAAAATAGAAAAAGAAAAATTAAACGAACTTCAAAGAAATTCAATAGATTTTGGAAATGAGTATAAAATTGATAATATCGCTAATACAATTTTAAACATTTATGCTAAAGAAATTAAGGAGGATAGAGCATAGAATGGAATATATAATATGTTTTATATTATCAACAATATTAGTATTTATATCAGAAAAATTACTTAAGATAGGTAGAAAGAAAACAGCAATTATATTATTAGTAATTTCAATTTTAACACTTTGTCTTTTAGCTGGTCTTAGAGATGTTAGTGTAGGAACTGATGTAAATATATATGTGAAACCATTATTTGAAAGTGCAATTAATGCGGATTCTCTTCAATCATATATAAGCGATAATAATGAATATACAGAGAATATATACTTATTATTTACATTTATCTGCTCAAAATTAACAGATAATATAAATGTATTTCTATTTATAATACAGTTGTTAATTATGGCACCAATATATTATGCCATATATCTAAGAAGAGAAAAAGCACCAATGTGGCTATCATTATTAATTTATTTAACCTTAATATATAATGTTTCTTTTAATTTAGTGAGACAATGTATCGCGATGTCATTTATTTTTCTTTCATATAGTTTATGGGAAAAAAATAAACGAATTCCAGTAATAGTATGTTTTGCTTTTGCAGTATTATTTCATAAATCTGCACTTATAGCAATTGGTGCATATATAATTATTTTAATATATAAAACGAATATAATTGATGAAAGTATAAAGAAAAAAATACTAAGTGCAATATTATTTTTGATATTATTTGCTGTAATTTTTTATCAGCCATTAGGAACCTTTTTATATAATATTAATATATTGCCAGAAAAATATTATACTTACATTGAAAAGATTAATATAAATGATTTTGATATAGATTATTTTAATATGCTATACAAATTATTCTTTTTGGGAGTTATATTATTTTATTGTTATAATATGAGAAAGAATATGAAGACGGATGAAATAAAGAATATAATACCATATGCTACAATATTAATAGTTGATTTTATAATTTTCCCAATTAGTTTTTTTAGTGATACTTTTATAAGAATTGGATATTATTATGGATTAAATATATATCCTTTAGTAATTCCTTTATGTAGTAATGAGGTTTCAAATAAAAAAGATAAAATCGTTATAAGTATAATTATACTATCTTTAATTGTTTATTGGGTGTATTCAATTATGATTTATAAGGGAATGGAAACTTATCCATATATATTAGGAATATAAAAGTAGAAAGAGGTTGCTAAATGAAAATAGGAATAGATGCAAGAACGCTTGTTAAAAATAGAGTAGGGATGGGTGTATATACTCATGAGATAATTAAACAATTAAATTATTTAGATAAAGAAAATGAATATTATCTATATTCTAATAAGAAAATATATATAGATTTTAAACTTAATCCAAATTGGAAAATTTGTGAATATAATAGTAAAATAGGTACATTTTGGTTGTATTTTATTTTACCTAAAATTTTAAACAAAGATAGTATAGATATTTTTTGGGGGACACAACATTGTTTACCTAAAAGAAACAAATTCACAAAAAGTATAAAATATATTTTAACTGTACATGACTTGGCAATTTTAAAAATAAAAAGAGTAGGAGAATGGAAAAATACTATTATTCAAAAAATATTTCTAAAAAGAAGTTGTAAATCTGCTGATAAAATTATTGCTGTATCAAAAGCAACAAAGAAAGATTTAATAGAAATATTAGGTTTAAAAAATGAAAAAATCGATGTTGTATATGAAGGCACTACTCCTATTGAAAAATCTACTTCTGAAGTAATAGATGAAAATAAAATTATTGATAAATTTGATTTAAAAAATAAATCATATTTATTTTTCTTAAGTACTATTGAGCCAAGGAAAAATTTAGATACAGTAATAAAGGCATTTGAGATATATAAAAAAGACAGTAAAGATGATTTAAAATTTATTATTTCTGGTGGAATTGGTTGGAAATGTCAAAAGACATTGAAAATGATTAATAATTCTGAATATAAAAATGATATTATTATGACAGGATATATAGAAAAAACAGAAAAAAAGATTTTGTTTGAAAATTGTGTGGCCTTTATGTATCCATCATTGTACGAAGGTTTTGGATTACCTGTTTTAGAAGCAATGCAGAGAGGTGCTTTAGTCATAACAAGTAATATATCTTCTTTACCAGAGGTAGGAGGAAACGCTGCTATATATTTGAATGATGTAAAAAATGAAAAAGAGTTAGAGAATATTATAAAAAATGTAGTAAATATGAAACTAGAAGATAAGCAAAAATATATTAATGAAGGTTATGAACAAATAAAAAAATTTACATGGGAAGATTGTGCGGGACAAGTTTTAGCTGAGTTTAAAGAAAAATGATAAGTCAGTGAGGTTTTTATGAATATATTGTTAGTAAATACTTTCTATTTTCCTAATATTCAAGGTGGTGCCGAAGTAAGTATAAAATTATTAGCAGAGGGATTAAAAAGTGAAGGACATAATGTTGCTATATTTTGTATAGATGGAAAAAATAAGGGAATTGTAAAAGAAAATATAGAAGGAATAGAAATATATAGAAGTGATAGTGGAAAATTTGAATTTTATGATGAAAAAGATACAAGAAAAACATATAAAAAAATTATTAATAGATTAATAGGAATAAATAATAGGTATGTAGGAAAAAATTTAAAAAAAGTATTGGAAGAATTTAGACCTGATATTGTACATATTAATAATATAATTGGAATTTCATCAATTATATGGAAAGTTATAAAAAAGAAAAATATTAAAATGGTACAGACTGCAAGAGATTATTGGATTGTATCTCCAGTAGAGGAAGAAAAATCCACAGATTTATTAAGAAAAATGCAAATTTTCTTGCATCATAAAGTGTATAAAAGAAGATCATGTTTAGTAGATTGTATAACTGCCCCATCTAAAATAGCACTAGATAAAATTCTAGAAACAGGATATTTTAAGAATTGTAAAAAAGAATATGTATATAATCCTATAGATATTAATTTTGATAATACAAAAAAAATAATAGAAAAAAAGATGAAAAATAATAGTGAAAATATTAAATTTATCTACGTTGGAAGATATAGCAAAGAAAAGGGAATTGAAAATTTATTAAATGCATTTTGTAAAGTTAAAAATCAAAATATTACACTAGAATTTTGTGGGCAAGGTACTGAAAATGAAACTATTAATAAATTTATTGAAGATGATAGTAGAATAAAGAATTGTGGAATGTTAAATAAAGAAAATTTAGAAAAAGAACTTGAAGTACTATTACTTCCAAAAGATCCTAATGATGACAAAAATACTATAGTTGAAATAAGAGGTGCTGCAGGTGGTGATGAAGCAAATCTTTTTGCAGGAGACTTATTTGAAATGTATAGTAGATATGCAGAAAATATGGGATGGAAAATAGAAATAATAAATGCTGTGGAAGGAACAAGTGGTGGATATTCACAAATAGAATTCATGGTTAAGGGAGAAAATGTATACTCAAAACTTAAATATGAATCAGGAACACATAGAGTTCAAAGAGTTCCAAGTACAGAATCACAAGGAAGAGTTCATACATCAACTGCGACAGTTGCAGTACTTCCAGAAGTTGAAGATATTGATATAGAAATAAAAGATAGTGAT
>OIYV01001544.1_pt1 | contig 10919 bp, 22 predicted proteins | sample 1588251 | NCBI WGS metagenome assembly OIYV01 (sample SAMN03283282) | human gut metagenome | biome: human-associated habitat; material: feces | host: Homo sapiens | place: Peru | collected 2012
CTTGTGCTTCAGGAATATTCTTTTTAACTTTTCTTTTTCTTCTATTATAAGCCATAATTTACCTCCTATTTACCTACTTTTTTCTTATTAGCAACTACTTTACCTTTACCCTTACGAGTCTTAGCATTTCTGCTAGTTCTTTGTCCATGAACAGGTAAACCTTTTTTATGTCTAACACCTTGATAAGAATTTATTTCCATTTTATTTTTGATATTCATTTGAACTTCACGTCTTAAATCACCTTCAGTTAAATGATTATCAATTTCTTTTCTTAAAGCTGCTTCATCTTCACTAGTTAAATCTTTAATTTTCTTATTAGGATCTACTTTTGTATTAGCACAAATCTTTTCAGCTAAACTTCTACCAATACCATAAATATAAGTAAGTCCTATAACAGTTCTTTTCTCTTTTGGTAATTCTACATTTTTAATACGAGCCATAATAAGTCCTCCTAACCTTGTCTTTGTTTATGCTTAGGGTTATCACAAATAACCATAATCTTACCTTTTCTTCTAATTATTTTGCATTTTGCACATATTTTCTTTACTGATGGTCTAACTTTCATAAAAATACCTCCTATTTTCTATATGTTATGCGCCCACGTGTTAAATCATATGGTGAAAACTCAATAGTAACTTTATCGCCCGGTAAAATGCGAATCATATTCATTCGTATTTTACCAGAAACGTGAGCTGTTACTACAAAGCCATTTTCTAATTCCACTTTATATTCATCTTTGATAACATCTATAACTTTACCATCGACTTCTATTTTAGCTTCTTTAGCCATCTTTCACTCTCCTGTTAATATTTCATATCCATCTTTAGTAACAACTACTGTATGTTCAAAGTGAGCACTAGGCTTACCATCCTCCGTAACAATAGTCCAGTCATTATCTAAAATGTTAATATGTCTGTTTCCGGCTGTTATCATCGGTTCAACCGCGATAACCATTCCTTCTTTTAAAATCATTCCTGTATTGTATTTTCCATAATTAGGTACATCAGGATCTTCATGCAAATCACGACCTACACCATGACCTACTAGTTCTCTAACAACGCCTAACTTTTGTTTATTACAATACTCTAAAATGCGAGCTCCTATGTTATATAAATGAGCTCCATCATGTATTTCTTTAAGCCCAATAAAAAGTGCTTTCTCAGTATGATGCATAAGTCTTTGCTTTTCAGCACTTACTTTTCCTACTGGATAAGTCCAAGCAGAATCAGAATGATATCCATCAATTACAACTCCAATATCAAGTGATACAATATCCCCCTCTTTTAGAGTTCTATCTCCAGGAATACCATGAACAACCTCTTCATTTACTGATACACATATACTAGCTGGAAAACCTTCATAATTCAAAAATCCTGGTATTCCACCATGCTCTCTAATAAACTTATCAGCTTCATCATTTAAATACTTAGTTGTAATTCCTGGTTTAATTAAAGACTTTAAATACTGATGTGTTAAATAATTAACATGACCAGCCTTCTTCATCTTCAATATTTCTTCTTTCGTCTTAATACTTACCATTAACCAATCACTTTCTCTATTTCACTAAACGTTTCATCAGCTTCCTTATTAGCATCTACCTTAACAAGAATATTCTTATTACTATAAAAATCTAATAAAGGTTTAGTATTACTCATATAAGTATCATATCTTACCTTAAAAGTATCTGGTGTATCATCTGCTCTTGAAATTAATGAAGAACCACAATCGTCACAAATACCATCTACTCTAGGTTTAGAAAAATATTTATGATAAATTCTATTACAAGATTTACAACTTAACCTACCAGTTGCTCTTTTCATAGCAAGTTCTTCTTCTACATCTAAATAAACTACAACATCTACACTCTTATTTAAACTATCAAGTATTTCATCTAGTTTTAAAGCTTGACTAATAGTTCTAGGATAACCATCAAGTATAAATGGTTTAGTAATATTTGATAAAGCATTTATAAGTAGTCTATTAACTATCTCATCACTAATCAAACTACCACTTTTCATCATACTATCAAGTTCTTTTCCTAAATCAGAACCACTTTTTATTTCATTTCTAAGTAAATCACCAGTTGAAATATGTTCATAACCATATTTACTAATTAATAATTCACTTTGAGTTCCTTTACCAGCAGCAGGAGGAGCTATAAAGATAATATTTTTCATCTTCTTCTCCTCTTCTTAGTGCCAGTATAACTTCTTGAAACAATAGAACTTTCCAATTGTTTATAAGTTTCTAATGCTACACCTACTACAATTAATAAACCTGTTCCACCAATTGTAACATTACTAGATAAATTACTTACCTTAGAAAATATAATTGGTAAAGCAGCTAATATCATTAATCCTAAAGTACCAAATACTGTAAGACGAGATATAACATATTTTAAATATTTACTAGTAGCTTCTCCTGGAGTAATTCCTGGAATATAACCACGGCTTTTATCTAAATTCTCAGCCATTTCATCAGGATTTAATTGTAACAATGTATAGAAATATCCAAATAAGAATATTAATACCATATATAATAAAAATCCTGTATAACTAGTATAATTAATATAATTATTTACAAAATTAGTAAAACTTTCTTTATTTATTACTGTTGCAACTAATGATGGTATTCCAATAATTGCAGATGCAAATATAACCGGAATAACATTTACTGAATTTAATTTAATTGGAACAAAAGATTTCTCTCCACCATACGCACTAGCTGTACGATTAGAATACTGAATAGGTACTCTTCTTTCAGCTATTTGCATATAGATAACTCCAACTATTATACCTAAATATACTAAAGTAAATAATATAAATAGTATAATACCAGTCCATGTTGTAAATGTTTCTGCAAGTACTAGTTCACTAAAAGCAGTAATAAATGTCTTTGGTAAAGTATTAACAATACCAGCCATAATTAGTAAGGAAACTCCATTACCAATTCCTTTTTTAGTTATTTCATCACCTAGCCATAATAGAAATGCAGTTCCTGCTGTTAAATATATTGTTGACTTTAATATAACATCAGCACCAGCACCCTTTAAAAACGCATAAGAGAAGAAATAACCTTGAATAACCGCAAATATAATACCTAAATATCTATTAATACGATTAATCTTTTGTCTACCAGTTGCTCCTTGTTCTTTTAACTCTTTAAAATATGGAATAATATCCATTTGTAATAATTGAGTAATAATTGATGCTGTAATGTAAGGACCAACACCTAAAGCAAATACACTAAAAGATTTTAGTCCTCCACCACTCATCAAATTTAAAAGTTCTAGAAACCCTAAATTTTGGGTTATTTCTTTTGCTCCAGGAACCATTATATTTGTTCCTAAAGCGAATATTGCTAAACACCCTAAGGTGAACAATATTCTTTTGCGTAAATCCTTATTAGTTGGACTAAATAGTCCTTTAAGATTTGCAAACATTAAATCACCTCAGCAGTTCCGCCAGCTTCTTCTATTTTGCTAACAGCTTTACTAGAAAATCTATTAGCCTTTACAATAACCTTTTTATTTAATTCACCATCACCTAGTACTTTTAAACCAGATAATTCTTTCTTAATAATTCCCTTTTCTTTTAATAATTCAAGTGTTACAACATCACCATCATTAAATCTATTTAAAGTATCTAAATTAATAATAGCAAATCTAACTGTAAATCTCTTATTATTAAATCCTCTTTTAGGAATTCTTCTATATAATGGGCTTTGTCCACCTTCAAACCATGGTTTAATAGAAACGCCGCTTCTAGCTTTTTGTCCTTTTTGACCACGAGTTGATGTTTTACCCATTCCAGATCCAGATCCACGACCTACTCTTTTAATATTCTTTGCTTCTGGTAAAGAGTTTAATTCATGTAACTTCATATTATAACTCCTCCACTTTTTTGCCACGTAATTCAGCAATATGCTCTTTAGTACGTTGACTCTTTAATGCTTCAAGTGTTGCTTTAGCAACATTAACTTGAGTATTAGCTCCTAATGATTTAGAAACTATATCTTTAACACCAGCAATCTCTAATACAGCACGAACAGCTCCACCAGCGATAATACCAGTACCTTCTTTAGCAGGTCTAATCATTACTTTAGCTCTACCACATTTACCAATTTGTTCATGAGGTATAGTTCTTCCATCTACTAATTGAACTTTAACTAAATTCTTATTAGCAGCTTGAATTCCCTTCTTAATAGCTTCAGGTACTTCAATACTCTTACCAGTACCAATACCAACTAAGCCCTTACCATCACCAACTACCATAGTAGCAGCAAATCTAAAGTGACGACCACCTTTAGTAACCTTAGTAACACGAGTGATAGAAATAACTTTTTCTTCTAAAAGCTTCTTTTTAGGTTCAAAACTCTTTTTAAATTCTTTTCTAGGTTTTCTATCCTTATTAAAGTTTTTATTATTCTTAACAGTAGTATTATTAACTACTTCATTCTTAACTGTTTCTTCCATTATTTCCCTCCCTCTAGAATTCTAAGCCGTTTTCACGTGCAGCATCAGCTAAAGCCTCTACACGACCATGATATTGGTATCCACCTCTATCAAAAACAACTTTACTTATTTTAGCTTCTTTAGCTTTCTTAGCAATATCAGCACCAACTAATTTAGCACCTTCAATATTACCACCATTTTTGATTTTTAATTGAACACTAGAAGAGCTAGCTAAAGTAGTACCAGTTTCATCATTAATAATTTGAGCATAAATTTGTGAATTAGATCTAAATACATTTAATCTAGGCATTTCACTTGTTCCACTAATATTCTTACGAACTCTTTTATGTCTCATAAGTCTTTGAACATTTTTAGATTCTTTCTTTATCATAACTATCCCTCCTACTTAGCCGCTTTCTTTCCTTCTTTACGTCTAATACGTTCGCCTTTATATCTAATACCCTTTCCTTTGTATGGTTCAGGTTTTCTTATTTTACGAATGTTAGCCGCAAATTCAGTAACTTTTTGTTTATCAATACCACTTATTGCAAGCTCAGTATTTACTTTAGATTCAACACTTAAACCTTCAGGAATTTCTACAATAACAGGATGAGAATATCCAGCACTAACAGTAATCTTATTGCCAGCTACTGCAAAACGATATCCAACACCAACTGCTTCTAATTCCTTAGTATATCCTTCACTTACACCAATAATCATATTTTGAATTAATGAATTAGTTGTACCATGAATACTCTTTGTAAAAATAGCATCATTAGTTCTAGTACAAACTATATCATTATCTACTTGTTCAATCTTAATAAGTTTATTAAACTCATTAGTAAGTTCTCCCTTAGGTCCCTTAACAGTAACTTTATTACCATCAATTGTAACTGTTACACCTGCAGGAATTGTTAATTTTCTATTTCCAATTCTACTCATAACCTAGTTTTCCTTACCAAATATAGGCAAGTACTTCTCCTCCTAGCCCATTTTCACGAGCCTTTTTATCAGTCATGATTCCCTTTGAAGTAGAAATTATTGCAATTCCTAAACCATTTAGTACTCTAGGAAGTTCTTCATGTTTAACATATACTCTTAAGCCTGGTTTACTAATTCTCTTTAAACCAACAATAACTCTTTCTTTCTTATTTTCTCCATATTTAAGTTCTAATTCTAACATATTACTTTCTTTATTAACTTCAAAAGAATTAATATAACCTTCTTCTTTTAATATAGAAGCAATTTCTCTTGTCATCTTAGTATTTAATACAGAAACTTTTGTATATCTCATCTGATTAGCATTACGAATTCTTGTAAGCATATCAGCTATCGTATCATTTACCATCATAATTACAACTTCCTTTCTACCAACTTGATTTCTTTACGCCAGGAATCTTACCATCATTTGCAAGTTCTCTAAAACAAATACGGCATAATCCAAACTTACGTAAAACTCCGTGAGGTCTACCACATCTAGAACAACGAGTGTATGCTCTAACCTTAAATTTAGGAGTTCTTGAATTTTTAACTTTTAAACTAGTCTTTGCCATCTTCTCGCCTACTTTCTAAATGGAAGTCCAAAGCCCTTTAATAAAGAAAGTGCTTCTTCATTTGTCTTTGCAGTTGTAACAAAAACAATATCCATACCTCTTAATTTAACTACATCATCAAAAACTATTTCAGGGAAAATAAGTTGATCTTTAATACCTAAAGTATAATTTCCCTTACCATCAAAAGCCTTAGGAGAAATTCCTCTAAAGTCTCTTACACGAGGTAAAGCTACTTTAACTAATTTATCCATAAAGTTATACATAGCATCTCCTCTTAAAGTAACCTTAGTACCAATAGATTGTCCTTCTCTTAATTTAAAACCAGCTATTGACTTTTTAGCTTTAGTAATAACTGCATGTTGACCAGTAATAGCCTCTAAATCTCTTTTAGCTGCTTCAATTAATTTTTCATCATGAGAACCATCACCAACACCAATATTAACAACAATCTTTTCTAATTTAGGAACTTCCATAACAGAAGAATAATTAAATTCCTTTATTAGACTATTCTTAATTTCATTATTATATAAATCTTTCATTATTTTTCACCTACTTCTTTCTTAGTAGATTTTTTAGTTGTTTTAGCTTTCTTTTCTTCAGTAATAACTTTTACATTAGAAACATGAATTGAGTTTTCAGTTTCAACAATTCCACCGTTCTCATTTGTTCTTCCAGGTTTAAGATGTTTTTTAACTAAATTAATACCTTCAACAACAACACGGTCTTTTTTCTTTAGAGTAACAATTACTCTTCCTTCCTTACCTTTATCTTTACCAGTAAGTACTTTTACTTTATCTCCAACTTTAACCTTCATTTGTTCCTCCTATAAAACCTCAGGTGCTAGTGAAACAATCTTAGTATACTCTTTATCTCTAAGTTCACGAGCAACTGGACCAAGAACACGAGTTCCGATTGGTGACTTATCATCTTTAATTAAAACGCAAGCATTATCATCAAATTTGATATAACTACCATCTTCTCTTCTAAGTCCTTGTACACTTCTAACAATAACAGCTTTAACAACTTTACCTTCTTTAACTGTACCATTTGGAATAGCTTTCTTAACTGTTCCAACTACTACATCACCGATATTTCCATATCTAACTTTGCTGCCACCAAGTACTCTAATAACCATAAGTTCACGAGCACCAGAATTGTCAGCAACTTTTAACTTACTTTGTTGCATTACCATAAGATTACCTCCTATAAAACAACAGCTTTTTTAGTTACTTCAACTAGTTCATATCTCTTAGTCTTAGATAATGGTCTAGTTTGAGCAATTCTAACTGTGTCTCCAACATTTGCTATATTATTTTCATCATGAGCAGCATATTTCTTAGAATATTTAACTCTCTTTTTATATAATGGGTGGTTACGATAAGTTTCAACTAAAACAGTAATAGTCTTATCATTAGCATTACTTACAACTTTACCAATTAATTCAGCCTTTTTATTTATTTTAGTTTCCATTATTCTTCACTCCCATCTTTCTCTGTAAGTATAGTCTTTAATCTAGCTACATCTTTTCTTAAAGCATTAATCTTATGTGGCTTATCAAGATTTCCAGTAGCTTGTTTCATTCTTAAATCAAATAATTCTTTTTTTAATTCAACAATCTTAGAATTAATCTCTTCTTTATTCATTTTACGAATTTCACTAGTTTTCATCTTTTACCCCACTTTCTTCCTTCTTAACGAATTTAGTCTTAACACTTAATTTATGAGATGCAAGTCTTAAAGCCTCACGAGCAATCTCTTCACTAACATTTGCAACTTCAAACATTATTTTTCCTTCTTTTACAACAGCAGCCCACTCTTTAACATCACCTTTACCTTTACCTTGACGAGTTTCTAAAGGTTTTTGTGTACGAGCAAGTTGTGGGAAGATATTAATCCATACCTTACCACCACGCTTCATGTAACGAGTCATCGCAATACGAGCAGCCTCTATTTGTCTAGCAGTAACATAACCGCCTTCCTTAGCCATTAAACCGTATTCACCAAAAGAAATTTCTTTATTTCCTTTAGTCTTTCCTTCATAACTTAATCTATGAGGTTTACGATACTTAGTTCTTTTTGGCATTAACATGAGCGTCACCTCCATTATTCTTCTTTGTAGGAAGGATTTCACCTTTGTAAATCCAAACCTTAACACCAATCTTACCATAAGTAGTTGGTGCAGTAGAAGTAGCATAATCTATATCAGCACGAATTGTGTGTAGAGGTACAGTTCCTTCAGTATATCCTTCAGTACGAGCCATTTCAGCTCCACCAAGTCTACCAGAAACAGCAGTCTTAACACCAACAGCTCCAGCTTTCATAACATCTTTAATTGCTTTCTTTTGAACTGTTCTAAAATTAGCACGATTTTCAATTTGTCTAGCAATTTGATCAGCTACAATTTGAGCACTTAAATTAGGATTCTTAACTTCAACAATAGTAACATATACGTCTTCATTAACTAATCTCTTAATTTTAGTTCTTAACTTTTCAATATCAGCTCCACCATGACCAATAATAACACCTGGTTTAGCAGTATTAATCTTAATCTCAGTACGATTTTTCTTTCTTTCGATAATTATTTCTGAACAAGCTGCATCTTTAAGTTCAGTCTTTAAAAAATCTCTAATCTTTAAATCATTATTTAATAATTTGGCATAATCATTCTTAGCATACCATTTGCTTTGCCAATCTTTATTAACGCCAAGTCTTAATCCATTAGGATTTACCTTTTGTCCCATGTTTAAGCCTCCTTATTTCCGTCACTAACTTTTACAAAAATGTGACTAGTTCTTTTATCTCTTCTATCAACCTTTGTTCTTGAACCAAATTTAATTCTCTTTAAAATAGGTCCTGGATTGATGTAACATTCAGAAACAAATAAATCTTCTTCTTTTAAATTTAGGTTATTAACAGCATTAGCAGCAGCTGAATCTAAAACCTTAATAATTAATCTACTAGCTTTAGTATTAGTAGTCTTTAAAATACTTCTAGCTTCAGTAACACTCTTACCTCTAATTAAATCAAGAGTCATTCTTGCTTTACGAGGTGCTATAATAGCCATTTTATGTAATGCATAAGCTTCCATCTAATCCTCCTACTTATTTCCAGCATGACCAGTAAACTTACGAGTTAATGAAAACTCTCCTAGTTTATGACCAACCATCTCTTCAGTTATATAAACTGGTATAAATTCACGTCCATTATGAACAGCAATTGTATGACCAATAAAGTCAGGGAAGATTGTTGAACGACGAGACCAAGTTTTTACAACTTCTTTTTTATTTTCAGCATTTAACTTTTGAATTTTTTTCATTAGACTCTTAGCTACGTAAGGTCCCTTTTTTAAACTTCTTGCCATAAACGATCCTCCTATTTCTTCTTACGACTAACAATTAATTTGCTAGAAGCTTTCTTTGATTTTCTTGTCTTAAGTCCAAGAGCAGGTTTACCCCAAGGAGTAAGTGGGCTCTTACGACCGATAGGTGCACGACCTTCACCACCACCATGTGGGTGATCATTAGGGTTCATAACTGAACCACGGTTAGTAGGTCTAATTCCCATATGACGTTTACGTCCAGCCTTACCTAAATTTACAAGTTCATAATCTTCATTACCAACTACACCAATAGTTGCCATACAAACTCCTAAAACTTTTCTAGTTTCACCTGATTGTAAACGTAAAATAACATAAGCACCATCTCTACCAAGAATTTGAGCACTTTGTCCAGCACTACGAGCAATCTCTGCACCCTTACCAGGTTTAAGTTCTACGCAGTGTACAACAGTACCAACAGGCATGTTAGCAAGTGGCATAGCATTACCAACTCTAACATCAACATTTTGTCCGCTAACAACAATAGTACCAACTTTTAAATCCTTAGGTGCAATAATATATCTCTTTTCACCATCTTTATAGATTAATAAAGCAATATTTGCACTTCTATTTGGATCATATTGAATACTATCTACTCTAGCTGGAACATCAAATTTATTTCTTTTAAAATCAATTACACGATATTTTTGTTTAGCTCCACCACCAATGTGTCTAACAGTCATCTTACCTTGATTATTACGTCCACCACTTTTACTCTTAGCTTTAAGTAAACTCTTTTCTGGTGTAACAGAAGTAATATCACTATTAATTAATGTACTCATACCTCTTCTACCATTGGTAGTTGGTTTATACTTTCTAATTCCCATAAGTATTCACCTACAATTCTATTGAATAACCATCACATAAAGTTATGATAGCCTTCTTATAAGTCTTTCTTTGTCCAGTATATTTTCCTACTCTCTTATCTTTTGGTTTAGTATTAAGAGTATTTACACTAGCAACTTTAACATTAAATGTTTCCTCAAATGCTTGCTTAATTTGTACTTTATTAGCACTCTTAGCTACCTTAAAAACATAAGTCTTACCATCGCTTGCTAAATTACTAGATTTTTCAGTAATAACTGGTGCATAAATAATATCTGATTTCATTAATTAAGCACCTCCTCAATTGCTTTAACAGCTGCTTCATCAATTACTACAACATCAGAGTTAACAATATCAAATACATTTAACTCTTCACTTAAAATAACATTAACTTTATTTAAGTTTCTAGAACCCATATATAAGTTCTCAGCATCATTACTAGTAACAAATAGTACTTTACCAGTAAGATTTAATGATTTAATCATATCTTTAACATCCTTAGTTTTTAAAGATGCCATCTCTAAAGAATCAACAATAACTAATTCTTTAGCTTGTGCTTTCATAGATAAAGCACTTCTTAAAGCTAAAACTCTTTCTTTCTTATTCATTTTGAAAGTGTAACTTCTTGGATTAATACTTAAAGCAACACCGCCACCTCTATAATGAGGAGCACGAATAGAACCTTGACGAGCATTACCAGTACCTTTTTGTTT
>OIYV01001545.1_pt1 | contig 10919 bp, 7 predicted proteins | sample 1588251 | NCBI WGS metagenome assembly OIYV01 (sample SAMN03283282) | human gut metagenome | biome: human-associated habitat; material: feces | host: Homo sapiens | place: Peru | collected 2012
TATTTCAAACACTATATTTATCAATAAAGTGTGACATATGTTTGACAAACCTACAAAGTGCCTTTTTTCGACAAAATTTACTTGTTGAAAAAAGCATTTTTTAATGATAGAATATAAAAAAGTTATACAAGGGGTAAAGTATAATGAAGTATATTAGTAAAAATAAAATTTATGAAGAGAGAAAAGTTAATAATTATAGGGAGCTTATAGAAAAGTGTGAAAAAGAATATGCTAATAAATATGCATTCACATATAAGGATTCATCTAAGAAGATAATAAATATATCTTATATTGACTACAAAAAAGATGTAGAAGGACTTGGAACTTCACTATTAAACATGGATTTAGAAGATTCAAGGATAGGACTAATATCTCCAGATAGATATGAATGGTGTGTTAGCTATATTGCAATTACTAATACAAATAATGTGGTTGTTCCATTAGATTTTGCTTTACCAGAGATAGAGATTGAGAATTTAATAAAAAGAAGTAAAATTGAATGTATTATATTTGATAAAAAATATATTGAAATTATAAAAAGAATTATAAAATCAAGCAACACAAAATTGAAATATGCAATTTGTTTAGACTACGATAAAAAGACCGATGAGGTTTTTTCATACAAAGAGTTATTAGAAAAAGGAAAAGAATTAATAGAAAAAGGAGATAACAGATATAAACAAATAAAAATAGATAATAATAAAATGTCTATATTGTTGTTTACATCAGGAACTACATCTAGTAGTAAAGCAGTAATGTTATCACAATATAATATTTGTTCTAATATTACAGCTATGACAACATTGATAAAAGCAAGAGAAAATGATAATATATTAGTTTTTTTACCATTACATCACACTTTAGCTTGCACTGCTAGTTTCTTATTTTGTTTTTATACAGGATTTAAAATATGCTTTGCAGATAGTATAAAAAATGTTGCAAAAAACATGAAAGAGTATGAAATAAGAGGACTTGTATGTGTACCTGCTGTATTAGAACTAATGTATAAAAAAGCAATTAAAGAAGTGAAAAAGCAAAACAAGTATTTTGTTTTCAAAATAATATCGGTTATATCAAATGCTTTATATAAAATAGGAATAGATATAAGGCGAAAAATTTTTAAAAGTATATTAGAAGGCTTTGGGGGATATTTAAGAATAATAATATATGGTTCTGCTTCAGCCAAAAAAGAGGTTATAAAATTTTTTACAACAATAGGAATTGATATGATGCAGGGGTATGGACTTACAGAAACTAGCCCTGTAATTGCGTGTGAAAGTGATGCGTTTCATAACAAAATGAAGAGCACAGGATATCCATTATTTAATGAAAAAGTAAAAATCGTAAACCAAGATAAAAATGGAATTGGAGAAATTGCTGTAAAAGGACCAAATGTTATGCTGGGGTATTATGAAGATGAAAAAGAGACTAAAAGAGTAATAAATGATGGATGGTTTTATACGGGCGATCTAGGGTATTTTGATAAAAAGGGTCAGTTATATATAACAGGGCGTAAAAAGGATATAATAGTACTAAAAAATGGCAAAAAAGTAAATCCAGAAGAATTAGAAAGTATAATAAATCAGTCAGAATATATTGAAGAAAGCTTAATTTATAAAGGAAACAACAGTGATAAAATAAATGTAAAAGTAGTATATTCAGAAGGTAATGAACTTTTAGAAGGAAAATCAAAGCAAGAAATACATGAAATAATAAAAGATGAAATAAAGGCAATAAATAAAACAATACCACAATACAAACATATTTATGAAGTGAATATTACTAACCAAAAGTTAAATAAAACAACTACAAATAAGATAAAAAGATATGAGGAAATAGAAAAGATTACTAAGTAAAGTAAGGAGCTCTGAAAACTATGGAAAAACTATTTGATTTAACAATACCACAAAAATCAATATGGAATACAGAAAAATTTTATAAAGATACATCTATTGCAAATGTTTCAGGAACTGGAAAGATAGATGAAATAGTAGATTTTAATATGTTAGAGAAAGCAATCAACATAGTTGTAGAAAGAAATGATGCATTAAGAATTAGAATAAAGATTCAAAATAATAAACCAATGCAATATTTCGATAAATATGAGTTCTTTCATGTAGATTGTGTGTTAGTAAAAAATGAAGAGGAAGCAGAAAAAAAGATACAAGACTTGGTAACAACTCATATAAATGTATTAAATGAAAAATTAGTTAAATTTATAATGTTTAAATTTCCAAATGGAAAAGGCGGATTTAATATAGTTGGAAACCATATAACATCTGATGCATGGTCAAGTGCAAGAGTTTGTTCAGAAGTAATAAATGTGTATTCTAAACTCATAAAAAATGAAAGTGTAGAGGATACTCTAGAGTCATCATATATTGACTACATTAATTCAGAAACTGAGTATTTAAATAGCGATAAATATATAAAAGATAAAGAATTTTGGGAACAGAGATTTAATAAACAATATGAAACTGCAAAAGTTATTCCAAATAATGATGAAAAAACAATAAATTCAAAAGCAAAAAGAAAAGAAATAAAAATAAGTAAATTAATAACAAAACAAATAAATGAATATTGTAAAATAAATAGAATATCTCCATTTGTATTTCTATTAGGAATATATGGTATATACTTATCAAAAATTAATAATTTAGATGAAATTATAATAGGCACTCCTATGCTTAATAGAAAAGGGGTAAAAGAAAAACAAATGATAGGAATGTTTGTAAATACATTACCATTTAAAATATCTATTGATTCTAAATTAAATATAAAAGACTTATTTACTCAAATAGCTCAAGACTCAATGAGTATGCTAAGACATCAAAAATATTCATTTTTTGAACTGATTAACTATATAAGAAAAAATTTAAAAATGAATAATAACTTATATGATTTTGTAATATCATATCAAAATGCTAAAACCACAGCAAATGAATCAGATATTAAATATAGTGCAAAATGGAATTTTAACGAAAACATATCAGAAACAATTAATGTTCACATATCAGATATTGATAATGAGGAACAGTATAATATTTTTTATGATTATCAAATCAACTGTTTAAAAGAAAAAGATATACTTGATTTACATCAAAGAATTCTGCGAATGATAGAACAAGTAATAAATTCAGAAGAATTATTGGTAAAAGATATAAAGATAATTACTGAACAAGAAGAAAACAAATGGAAAAAATTTAATAATACAGGTGAAATTACACAAGAATTAGTTGCAGTAACAAATATTTTTGATGATGTAGTAAAAAAATATCCAAACAATATAGCACTTAAATTTGAAAATAAAGAAGTTACATATAGTGAATTGAACAAAATGGTAAACAGCATAGCGAATAAACTAAGGGCTATGGGAGTTAAGAGAAATACTCCTGTTGCAATAATCTTAGATAGAAGTGTTGATATGATAGTAGCAATGTTACGGGATACTAAAAGCTGGAGGATATTATGTGCCAATTCTTCCAGAAGAGCAAGAAGATAGAAGAAATTATATATTGAATGATTGTAAGCCAGCTTGCGTACTAGTACACAAGGATTACTATAAATTGATTGGAAATAATAAATATATTAATTTAGACAATGAGAATTATTTAAATAATGAAAACATAAAATCTCAAAACAAAGAAAATGACATTGCATATATGATATACACTTCTGGAACTACAGGCAATCCAAAAGGTGTTAAGGTTATGCATAAAAATATATGTAGCTTAAAATATTCACTAGAAAATGATAAAATTCTAAAACCAACATCAAAAGACATTTCATTATCCTTATTAAAATATAGTTTTGATGCTTCTGGAATTGACATATATTCAGCCTTATTGTTTGGAGGAAAATTAGTATTAGTAAAAAAAGAAAATGAACTAAATCCTAATTTAGTAGTAAGACTAATGGAAAAAGAAAAAATAACAAGATCATTTTTAATACCTAAATGGTTAGAACATATTGCGTTAGAAGATGAAAGACAAAATGCTAATTTATCAAGCGTAAAAATATTGGGCTCAGGAGGAGAAAGCTTAAAACCAGAATTAATAAAAACATTATATGAAAAATATAGCAATTTAAAAATAGTGAATCTTTATGGACCAACAGAAACAACAATGTTTACTACATATAAAATTATTGGAAAAAAAGAGTTAGAAGACAATTATACAACTATAGGCAAACCTATATATGCAAACAGAGCATTAATATTAAATAAATCAGAAGAAATAATGCCAATAGGTATATCAGGTGAATTGTGCATATACGAAGATAAATTCTCAAGCCAAAATATTGCAGATGGATATTTAAATAAAATAGAAGAAACCAATAAAAAGTTCAAAAAAATATATGATCCTTTAATAGATAAAGATATTAGAATTTATAAAACAGGGGATATCGCTAGATTAAACAATGACCTGGAACTAGAATTTTGTGGCAGGGAGGATGATATTGTTAAAGTAAATGGGGGATATCTAATTTCATTAAATGAAGTACAAAAAAGAATTAAAGATATTTTAAAGTATAATTATGATGTTGAGGTCCTAGCTATTCCTAATAATAATACCAAAGTACTAGTTGCGTTTATAAAACAAAAAAAACAACACAGTAATATAGATGACATAAATAAATTCATAAATAATAAGTTGACATTTTATATGAGACCTAAAAAAATAATAAAAATTGAAGACTTTCCATCAAACAACTCAGGAAAAATTGATAGAAAAAAATTAAAAGAAGAAGCAATTGAGTTGTTAAAAGCTAAAGCAAATGTAATTTTACCAAGTACTCAAACTGAACAAATAATATATAATGTTACAAAAAAATATGTAACCACACAAGAAATATCTATAACAGATGATTTTATGCAAGATTTAAGTATAGATTCACTGACTATTGCATCAATATATACAGAATTAGAAAGTTTAGGAATTGAAATGCAAGATATATATACATATACTAATATAAAAGAATTAGCACAGTTTATTGACAATTCTAAAAAACAAGATAGTAATTTCAAAGTGGATGATATTAATATAGTAAACGACTCAAAAAGATTTAATTTAAGGAATATCTTGCTAACAGGAGTAACAGGATTTTTAGGAATACATCTGTTATATGAACTATTAAGTAAAGAATGTGTAGAAAAAGTTTATTGCATCATAAGAGAAAAGGATTTTAAGAGTGCACAAGAGAGATTTAAAGAAAAAATAAATTATTATTTTAACAAAGATTTACAAGAGTGTATAAACAAAAAAGTAGTAATAATTGAAGGCAATGTTACAAAACAAAAATTTGGATTAGAAGAAAAAGAATATTTAAGTTTGCAAAAAAGTATTACAACAGTAGTGAATAGCGCAGCAAACGTAAGACATTATGGAAAAGAAGAAAGCATAATTGATACTAATGTGCAAAGTGTAAAAAATATTTTGGAATTTTGTAAAAACAATATATCTTTAGCACATATGTCAACTCTATCAATCGGAGGTTTTAAAACCAAAGAGAGTGAAAATTTTGTGTTTACAGAAGATAGTTTTAATATAAAGCAGACACTTAATAACAATCCATATTTAGTTAGTAAATTAAAATCGGAAGAGCTTATATTAAACGATAATGTAAACAGCAAAATATTTAGACTTGGAAATATAATGCCAAGGCAAACTGATGGAATATTTCAAAACAATTATGAACAAAATGCCTTTGTTAATGCTATTAAGGTAATCTTGGATATGCAAAAGATACCACAAGAATTTTTAAATGAAGAAATTGAATTAAGTCCTGTTGATGAATGTGCAAAGTCAATTGCAAAATTATTAGAAAGTGACTCGAATAATAAAGTTTATCATATAGTAAACGATAAGCTAATAAAAGTTGAAGAATTAGTTAATATATTGCAAGATAATAATTACAATATCGAAGTAGTAAATATTGAAACATTTATTGAAGAATTAAACAATTGCAGAGGAATAGGAAGGCAATATATAAAGGAATATGCTCTGAAAAATAAAGTGAATAAGTATAGTATTAAAAAAACAATATATCAGTTAGAAAAAATGAATTTTAAATGGAAAGAAATAGATGCAAAGTATATAAAAAATATTGTAAAAATAATAGAAAAAAATAGGTGGTAAAATGAGTAAAAATACTAAACAAGTAAAAAAATTTAAAACAAAATTTATAAGTTCAATTTTTTTGTTAGATCTTATCACAATAATTATATTGTATTTAATTATGCCTACAATACAAGGGTATCCACCATATTCAGAAGACTTTGCTTTTCAAGCTAAAGTACAACCCTTGACTCATATAGAACAATATACGGCTATATTATTAATAGGAATGACATTAAATATAATCTCACTAAAATTATATATGAAAAGAATATATGCTTATATAAATAAAACTGATAAGAAGGAAGATATAAAATACGAAGAAATACTTAAGGTAAGGAAAGACTGCATAAATGTTCCATATAAATTAGCATTATTTGAATTTTTTGGAATATTGATATTGGGGTTACTATTAAATTTAGTAATGCTAGCACAGCCATTTGCTGTAGTAAAATTTACTTTAATGATTATATCGTTAGCTTCAATAACAGCTTTATCTGTTTTGATTATAAGTCAAAAATATTTATACAATATATTAGAATCAACTTATATTAAAGATAAAAGATACGAAAAAAATAACGGAATAAGGATAAAAAATTCATTAAGTTTACAAATTCAGATGCTTCCATTCGTTCTAATGGTTTTAATCTTAATATCATTAGTAGGATATTCGAAAGCAATGAATAAACAAGGAGAAACTATAACAAGTTATTATAAAGCATATTTAGAAGCAGAAGAAGAAAAAATGAATAACATAAATATTGATTCTTTGAAACAATTTTTAGATAAAATACCTGTATATAATAAAAGTGATTACTATTTTATAATAACTCCAAATGATGAAACAATATATGTTTCTGATAAAGATGGCAGTATAAGCTCATTTGTTCTAGACTATAGAGATTTTTTCTTCCAAAAAACAGATGGAAGGTTATACGAAAATTTTGGGATTGATGAACAATTATATGCAAAAAAAGTGCTTGATTCAAATGGAAAGATATGGTATATTGGATTTAAATTTAAAGTAGTGGACTATGAATTATTTATCTACTATTTACTAATTGATGTTATAGTTTTGGCATTATATAGTGTGCTTTCATACATTTGGGCTAAAAATATGTCTAAAAATTCAAACAAGATATCAGAAAAACTAAAGAAAATATTGAATACAAATGCATTAGATAAAGAAAACATTCTTCCAATAATGTCAAATGATGAATTAGGAGACTTATCTTATTATTACAATAAAATACAAGAAAAATTAATTAATCAACAAGATATTATTAGTATACAATCAAAATTCACTGCGGTTGGAGAAGTTGCTGTGGGAATGGCACATGATATTAATAGCCCTGCCTCAGCTATAGAGGGAACAGTAAATTTGCTATATGATTTCAAAGTTGAGGATAATGAAGAAGAATATAAATTACTGTTAGATAATATGAAAGTAGCAATAGAAAAAATATTAAAATTAGTTAATAATGCAAGAGAACAATTTAGAAATCATGACAATTTAAGTAAAGAAGAATTTGATTTAGATGAACTTTTGATGAGCATGAAAAATGCAGAAGAAACAGCTATAATAAAAGAAAGATGTTCTATTGAGATAAATACTGAAAAAGGAATAAAAATATATGGAATTAAAAGCAAATTATATCAAGTAATTATTAATCTTGTAAGAAATTCACTAAATGCATATAAAGATAATAAGTTACAAGGAAAAATCACCATAGAAGCAGAAGAAAATAAAAATGAAATAGTGATAAAAGTAATAGATAACGCAGGTGGAATACCAGAGCAAATTAAAGGCCAGTTATTTAATAAAATATTGACAACAAGAGGAACAAAAGGAACAGGACTTCGGATTGTATTTAGCCTCAAATATAATAGAATCTGAATTTAGCGGAAAAATATCATTTGATACTGTACACAATAAAGGGACAACTTTTTATATAAATATACCAAAAAATAAGGAGGAGAATTAAATGGAAAAAGCAAATAAAGTAATGATTATTGATGATGAGAAGACTTTTATAATACCATTAGAGATTGGATTAAAGAGAATGGGAATAGAAGTAATATCTTTTACAAATCCAGAAGAAGCTGTTGAATATTTAAAAAATAACAAAGTAGATGTTTTATTGACAGATTATCATATGGAACCTAATATTAATGGTGATGAAGTTATACATAGAGTAAGAGAATTTAATAAAGAAATTATAATATACTTGCAAACTGGATATGCAGAAAAACTACCTGCTGATGAAATGCTAGAAAAATATGACATCCAAGGATATATAGACAAAGGTGAGGGACAAGAAAAAAACTTCAGGCTAATAAAATCAGCATTAAAACACGCACAGACATTACAACTAGTAAAAGAACAAGAGAAACAGCTTGATGCTCAAGAATATAGAAATCAATTTTTAGGAAAATTTTTAAATATGCTTATGGGTGAAATAAAAGAAAAAAGCTTTTCAATGGTAGGAAATATTTTAGCACTAGAGGAACTTATAGATGTAGTTCCAGCAGATAAAAGAGAATTATATTCTAGGAGTATAAGCAATATAAAAAATGCAACTGAGAAACTAAATCAATTAATAAAATCATTAGAATTAGATAGCAAAAACATAACAATATTAGAATTAAAGAATACATTAAAAAGCTTATTTGATGTTATGTTTACTGTAAAAGATATAAAATTGAACCTAAAAAACAATACTGAGAATGAATACTTAACAATTTCAGCTGATGTAAAAGTACTAGTATACATATTAGTAGATATAATAGAATATTTAATAGAAAATGAAGAAAAGGAAATTAATATTTTATTTGAAAAGGAAAATGACGTTCTATCAATAAAAATATGCAACAATATCGAAAACGAAGAGTTAATTAATAAAATAAAAAAATTAGCTATGTTTGATAAGAACATTTTAGTTTTCAATGAATATAAGCAGATTACTTTAAAAATAAAACATTAATATAGTATAAAAACAATTAATAAAACTTATGACAATTGATTATAATTCAAAATTCATATTAATATCGGGAATCGATAAGAAATATATAGAATACAATATTGAGAAAAAAGTCAAAGAAATTTTTGTATTTGAAAAAGTAGAAAAGGTAAAATTAAATAAGCGAAGCACCTTAAATAAAAAATTCAATAAATTTCATTAAAAATGTTTTAATATAAAAATAATATGTTATAATATTACTAATAATGAAAAGAAATATAATAAATTTGTACATCAGAATATTCTTTTCAATGTTATTAAAGGAGGAAAAATAAAATATGAAAAATATTGTATTATATGTGATTTGCTGTTGTATTTAGAGCTCTACCTAATTTGTAGGTATGAGTTTTATTATAAATACCTGCAAATCAATATATAATACAAATTTTATATATAGAGTTATGCAGGTATATGCATAACTTTTTTTGTTGAATAGAAAAATCGAAAAACAAGAGAAAAGTTGACTTTTGGGGTAGCATAAAATGAAAAATTGAATAAATTAAAACAAGGAGGATATTTGAGTATGAAAGTAGGAAATACACCATTAATAAAGATTAAGTATAAATATAATAACAAGGAAAAATACGTTTATTCCAAATTAGAATCATATAATTTGACAGGAAGTATAAAGGATAGGGTGGCTTATTATATTATAAAATCGGCATATGAAAACAAAAAATTAGAAAAAGGAAAAGAAATAGTAGAAGCAACAAGTGGAAATACTGGCATTGCATTAGCAGCTATGGGAGGCTTCTTTGGAAATCCTGTTCATATATTTATGCCAGATTGGGTAAGTAAAGAAAGAGTAGATCTAATGAAAATGTATAATGCAAAGATAACATTAATATCTAAAGAAGAAGGTGGATTTAAAAAGGCAATATCAGAAGCTATTAAATATGCAAATAAAAATAATGCTTTTTTAAGTAATCAATTTGAAAACGAAGATAATGTGTTAGCACATTATGAAACTACAGGAAAGGAAATAGTAGAAAAATTAAAAAGTAATATAGGGGGATTTGTTTCAGGTATAGGCACTGGAGGAACCTTGATGGGAATTGCAAAAAGGTTAAAAGAAGAAAATAAAGAAGTAAAAATTTATGCACTAGAACCAGATAAAATGCCTTTACTATCAAAAAACGAAATCATATGTAACCATAAAATAGAAGGAATAGGAGATGATTTTATTCCTAAAATAGTAGATAAAGAAAAAATTGATAAAGTTATTTTAATAAATGATGAAGATGCTATAAATATGTCAAGAAAAATAGCAACAGAATTAGGAATTGGAGTCGGAATATCGTCTGGAGCTAATATGATTGCAAGTGTACTTGCAAAAGAAGAAAATGAAGGAAATATAGTTACAGTATTTCCAGATGATAACAAAAAATACTTATCAACGGAATTAAGCAAACCAACAGACAAAAACGAAAAATTTATATCTAATAAAATTGAATTATTAGATTATGAATTTGTATAAACAATTGACAAGATAAAAAGATTTTCATATAATAATATTATAAAGGAGACAAAGCCATGAGTAGTTTAATAAATGCAAAATTTAATAACTGGTGGAATGTATGGGATAAAAATCACCCATACAAATTTGTCGTACTTTAAAGTATTAATAAAAATATAAAAGTGCACATGTATGAGTGATTAAAACTTGTACATGTGCTTTTTGTTGCTTAGGAGGTGGTGCATATGGAAGCTGACTGGCATTGGCAAATTTTATATAAAATTATTTTAAAGAAAGAAGGAATTGATTATGAATTATGGAGAGTTT
>OIYV01001547.1_pt1 | contig 10912 bp, 10 predicted proteins | sample 1588251 | NCBI WGS metagenome assembly OIYV01 (sample SAMN03283282) | human gut metagenome | biome: human-associated habitat; material: feces | host: Homo sapiens | place: Peru | collected 2012
TGGTGCGCAGGCCAGCGCCGTGATCTACAGCCTGATTGAAACGGCGAAGGAAAACGGCTTGGACCCGTACCAATATCTGCTCTGGCTCCTGCAAAATGCGCCGGGTCTAAGCGAAACAGATGAGGCATGGGCCGAAAAGCTGCTTCCCGCGAGAGCCCCGGAAGAATGCTATATGCCGCAAAAATAGATGACCGCCATCTCGCTGGCAGCAGCTGAGATGGCGGCCTTTTATACGCGGTTAGATTTGACGCTTACCCTTCGCCCTTGCATATGGTGGAGGAAATCAGTAGTTCTTTGCTTTGCCTTCGCTGCCCATCAGTCGGATCTTTTCCGCCAGCTGTTGTTTCCATCCTTCTGAAACAGTCTCCCAAAAGTGATAGATGTTGTTGCCCGACAGATCCCGCTTTAACACCTCACGATAGGCGCCGTTAAGCAGATCCACACAGATGTTCACCTTACGGATACCCATACGGCACACCTCACGCAGGTTTTCATCGCCTGACCCGGACGCTCCATGCAGCACCAGCGGCACGGGCACTTCCCTGTGGATCGCCTGCAGCCGTGCGGTGTCGATGAACGGCTTATGCCCGACATATACGCCATGTGCCGTTCCTATTGCTATGGCGACGCAATCAACGCCGGTATCCCGAACAAACCGCGCACATACGTCAGGATCTGTGAGGAACTCCTCGTTCAGTGTATACTCCTGTGCCTTTCCCACATGGCCGATCTCCGCTTCTACGCTAATCCCATGTTTGTGGGCCAACTCCGCAACCTCACGGGTAATTGCGACATTTTCGTCATACAGACGGTCAGACGCATCCACCATCACTGCCGAAAAGCCCGCTGCGATCGCATCTTCGATCTCGTTCGGGTGCTCTTTGCTGTAATGCCCGTGGTCTAGATTGACAGCCACAGGAATGCAGGCTTCTTTTGCTAATTGTACCGCGAACACACCCAGCGTTCTGAAATCCGCCACAGACTCATAAGCGATGTCCAAAATGATGGGTGTTTGCAGTGCCTGCGCCGTGTCAAGCGCAGCGCGCACCTCCAGCGATGTAAATACGTTCGGTGCAGCCACCGCATAGTTCTCTGTTTCTGCGCGGTTCAGAATCTCTTTCATTGGAAGCAGCACAGTTCACTTCTCCTGATACTGATTATTTTTTATGATCTCCTCTACCTGTTCACGTGCGGGCATAGCATCGGAACAGCTGGGGCGCGCTACGGTAAAGGATGCAGAGGCCGCCGCAAAGCGAAGTGCCTGTGCAATACCCAGCCCCTTCAAAAGGCAATAGTTAAACGCACCGCTATAAGAATCTCCTGCTCCGAATGTATTATAGACTGTTGTGGGATAAATGCCGCCTCGATAGACGCCGCCATCGTCTGTATACACCGTTGATCCGTCTGATCCACGCTTAATGCACACCATGGACACACCCTGTGCAAACAGTTTAGTGGCCGAAGCTCTGTCGTCCTGGTTGCCCGGCATATACAGACGCTCCATTACGTTAAATTCCTCGCGTGTACCCATAACGATATCTGCCTGTGCCGCCGCCATAGTATAGTACACAGACGGCTCGTCCGCGTTATCCCATGTTCCTTCGCGGTAGTCCAGATCCAGCGCAACACGAACGTTATTCTGCTTCGCACGGGCGATAGCCAGCAGCGCCGCTTCCCTGGCCGGGCTGTGGGAGAGCGATGTCCCCGACAGGAGCAGCATTCGGAAGTTGGACAAATATCCACCGTCTATTTGAGCACAGTCGATCTGAAGGTCGGCACAGCCCGTCCTATACATGAACGCGCCTACACCCTTTCCTTTTTCGCGCTGCTCGCAGAAGGACAGACCCGATTTTGCGCCGCTTTTGTCGTAGACGATGTGTGACACATCTATCCCCTTATCGGCCATGTAGCGGACAATAAATCGGCCAAACTGGTCATCCGACACCCTTCCGATGTAGCCCACCCGCAGCCCAAAATTTGCCATGGCAACGGCTGTATTGGCTGGTGAACCACCCAAATAGCGATTGAACACAGAGGTTTCTTCCAGCGGCCCGATTTGCGCGGCGTACAGATCAATACTGGCACGTCCAAAGGCGCACACGTCTTTTTCCTTCGTCAAATCAAATGTCAGCATAGCCTACCTCCGTCATCCGTTCAGTGTATGCGGCAGCCACATTATCAATTTTGGGCAATACGTCGTCACCGCGATAATGACCAGGCCGACCGTGAGGAACGGCAGTGAATCCCGGATCACCTTGGCAAACGGCGCGTCCGCCATCTGTGATGAAACAAAGCAGGCGCACGCAAAGGGCGGCGTAAGGTTGCCGTAGCACAGGTTCACCAGCGCGATCGCGCCGAAATGTGCCGGCTCAATGCCAAGCGCCACAGCAGACTCCAGCAGCAACGGCGTCATCAGCAAAATTGCGGGGTTCATGTCCATAAACATCCCCATGAATAGGAAGATAACGTTGACAATGAGCAGGAACGCATTACGGCTGCCAATATATTCCAAGACCCAGTTCGCCAGCATCGTAGAAATGCCCACCTGGCTGATCATGCGGCTGCACGTATAGGCAAAGACCTGCAGCAAGCCGATGCAGGCGATCATTTTCGCGCTCTCTACCGACAGCCCCGTCAGCGAGATCGTGATCGACGGATCTTTCTTTACATAGCGCTTGATGACAAAATATCCCAGTCCATACACCGCACTCAGTGCGCCTGCCTCTGTCGCCGTGCAAACACCGCCATAGATACTCCCAAAGATAATGATCGGCATGATCAGAGCCGCGGTCGCGTTCCGTGTATTCGTGGCGACCTTTCCCATGAAACGACCAAAGGGGAGTTTCGGATCGGTGCACTTCGGTTCTACACGACGCCGCTGAAGGTAAATGAGAAGAATGTAAGCCAAAATGATCAGGATGCCCGGACACAGCGTCGCCAGCCACACATCCATGATCTTACAGCCGGAGATCAGCGCATAGGATATACCCGGTCCGCTGGGCGGTATCAAAATCCCCAGGAAGCAGGAGGCCGCCGCTACCGCCGCGGCATAGCTGCCGGAATAGCCCTTCTTCTTCATTTCGCTGATCATCGGCTTGCCGATCGCACTCAATGTACTCATACCAGACCCGGTCAGCATGCCGAAAACGCCGGATGCCACGACCGTTACCGCCGCAGTGTTTCCGCGCATACGCCCCACGAATGTCTCGACCCAACGCAGCAGTCCGGCAGAAATGCCGCTGTATTCCATCAAACTGCCTGCGTAGATGAAGAATCCGATAGCCAGCATAGGGAAGTTGTCAATGCTGGAAAAAAGCACCTGGGAGTATCCGATCAGCGGCAGCCCGGTAAGCGCCAGCATCGCCAGCGATGAGATACCCAAACTGTATGCCACAGGAACGCGGAAAGCGATCGCACACAGCAAGAAGATCACCAGGAAACAAATCAAACATACTCCTGCACTCATTTTGTTTCCTCCTTATCGTTTGCCGTTTTCCCATAATTCGGCGGTGACATCAGCATGAACAGGCTATGCCATGCCATCAGGATCACGCCCAGCAAAAGGCCTCCATACGGTATCCACATGGGCATCATCAGTGCCGCCGTCTTTTGTGTCCCGTTAAAAGTCTTAAGCCAATACAGTCCGAATTGCTTGATCACGATGATCAGAAACACAAGGACGATCAGATCTGTGAGCTTTGAAAGAATATAGCAGACCCGCTCCCGCTTCCCGGCTGGTATCTTGTCCGTTACGCTGTCGATCAGATTGATAACAACGTGTCCATTGTTGCGAAGCGCGTAAGCGCCGGCAATATAGCAGATCCAAATAAAGGCAAATTTCGCCAGCTCCTCCATCGAGGGGGTCGGCAGCTTAAAAATGTACCGGCAAATAACCTGTATGAAAATCGTAAAGATCAATGTCGCCAGCAAAACACAGATCAGGACTTTTTCGCACGTCTGTATACCCCGATCGATTTTGCCAAGGCATCCGTAAAATCGTCTGTACATACAACTTACCTCATGACTTGCGTACAGTCCGCGATCCCTTATGCCAGCTTGTCATTGAGGATGCTGGCAATCTTGTCCATTACTTCCGCGTCATAGGTGCTACGGAATTCCTTCACCGTTGCCAACGAAGCCTCATTGATCGCCTTCTGCATAGCGTCGTTATTAGCATACACCGTCCATTTGCCGCTGTCAGAGTATTCTTTCAAGAGCTGCTCGGAGTACGCACGGTTGCTGGTGACCTGCTCTGCACAGGCTTCCTCCACGACCTGCTTGATGATCTTCTGATCCTCCTCGCTGATGGTATTCCACTTGTCCTGATTGATCAGCACAGAACCCGCCGAGTAAGAATAGTACAGAAGGCTGACCGTGTTAATATTGTCCTGCAACCCGTTTGCGACAAAGTTGGTCACGGAGTTATCCGTTGCATCGATCGTCCCGGATTCCAGCGCGCTGAGGATCTCCGCGGAAGAAATGCTGGAGGGCAGACAGCCGAGATATTGATAGAAAAAGATCGTTGTATTGCTGGAGCCGCAGCGGATCTTCACGCCCTTCAGGTCCTCCGGGTTCTCGATCTTCTTCGTCGCGCCAACGGTGCGGAATCCATTATCAAACGCGCCCAGCTTTACCAGCCCGTTATTCTCGCACACATTCGCTACAGCATCATAGATCCAGCCATTTCCAAAAAAGGCTTCATCAGCTTCATCATAATTGCTGACGATACCGGGAAGATTGATCCACCCCAACTCGCTGACGACCGTAGCGATCAGCGCATCGGCGGTAAGCACCATGTCGATAGAATCCATCTGTGCGCTCTCTACAAGCTCACGCTCATCTCCCATGCTGCCGGCAGGCAGTACAGAGATCTGTATGCGGCCATCGGTTTTTTCCGGCACCGTCTTCGCGATATAGTCCACCAACTCATCGCGATAGTTGCCGGTAATCGTGTTGATAGTCAATGTGATCACTTCGTTCCCTTGCTCACCATCGTCTTTTGTCTCCTTGCTTCCGCAGCCCACCAAAGCCGTCGTCAGCAGTGCCAGTGTCAAAATGAATGCAAGCAGTCTTTTCATGTCCATTTCTCCTTTTTTTATTAATAAAAACGGCATACAACCGTCTTTATTCCCATCGTGCCCCTCACAGCGCTTTCAATATATCCCCTTAATTTCTTGCCTTTATTTTAAGTATATTACCCTAATATGTCAACGTAATTTATATTTATTTTTACAAAACTTGTAATACTATCTTGTATTTTATATGCAATTCGGTAATCTCAGCCCATTTCCTCATAACAGCGCTTCCCTCAACGTTTTTGAGTGGCGATCGGAACATTCAAAGAAGCGCCGGAAGCCGTTGCGTTGCAACGGCTTCCGGCGCTTTCTCTTACTGTCAACGCCCTCAATATGGGCAGCATTCGGCTACAGCAGGATCATGGCAGACGTGACCTTTACTCAATCTTCACGGCCTTCCGAGCCTCGCCCAATCTTGAATGTGGTCATGAAATACTCGGCTGATCCAGCATAATTACCGCTCCTGTTTATCCTACAGTCTCCTTCAGCTTTCCCGCCTCGCTGATCGACATCACGCAGACGACCTCCAGCCCCTTCAAAATCCGCGGCATATCCTCATCACTGCGGATGGGGTCATCGGCGGAGCGGTGTCCCTCAAAAAGCTCAAAGCGCGTGCCCTGCGGCAGCTCCGTCAGCTTGAGGAGATAATAAAACGTGCGCTCTCTGGGCGGGCAGCAGTGGAGCAGATAGCTCACGCAGCCCTCCAACCAGTGCTTTGCCCGCCGCAGCGCAGCATGGCCGGAGCAGGATGCCAGCGAGAACAGCAGCCTGTCGGCGATGTAGTCGGCCACAAGCGGCTTGGACATCCCCTGTAAATGCTGCGGCAGCAGGATCGTCAGCGGCGTATCCAGCGCCAGCAGCCTGCGGCGCTGCTGATAGAGCTCATTGTCTACCTTGCGGATAAAATCCTCCGCCTGACGGCGGTCAAGAGACGTGGCCATAGACGTTACCTCCCAGTGTTACAGCGCCGGAGAGCCTACCCTCCGCCAACGCGTACAGCAGCGGCTGCACCAACGCTTCCACCGCGCCGTCCAGCCCCCGGGCGCCCGTTCCCTGCGCCACAGCCTCGCGAGCCAACTGCTCTACCAGCTCATCCGGCAGCTTGAGCCGAACCTTGTGGGCGCGGAAAAATTTCCTGTACTTCACGAATGCTGAGAGGTCGGATTCAGTCAGGATGCGCCGCATCTGCTCCGTGGTCAACTGCTCCACCGGCACGAACCGACCGATGCGGCCCATCAGCTCCCGTTCCATGCCGTAGGCGCAGAAGTCCTCGGCGGTGCGCTGAGTGACCGTGGGATGGGACGGCTCGTCCCGCACGAAGCCGATAGGATCGGCGTATCTCTGTGCATCCCGCATCCTGCCGAACGCGCCGCCGAACAGGAACAGCAGATCGGCGGTGTTGATGGTCGCCCTCTCCGTGGTGACCTCCATCCCCTCCACCATCTTCAAAAGCGCGTGCTGCGTCCCCTGACAGTACGATTGACGCCAATCATTACCGTGAGCGGACAGCTTGTCCACCTCATCGATGAAAATGATGGCGTGTCGGACTCGAGGGTGCTCCTTGAAGCCCGCCAACAGGTCTGTCACGATGTCCGCCGCGTTTTTTCCGCGATACCCCGTCTCGGTGATGCCGGTGGCATCCACAGTGAGAAACGGCAGCCCGGCGATCCTGGCTGCCTCACGGATGATAGCCGTCTTGCCGCACCCGCTGGGCCCATACAGCAGCAGATTGGTTCGGGGAACGCCGGCATCCCCGTTGGCGCGGAGCATCTGCTTCCAAACTGCCAGCGCCACGGCAGCCTTTGCCTGCTCCTGCCCGATGATGGACTTATCCAGTTCCTGAACGATGTGCTGCGGCGTGATAGACGGCGCAGATACAGCCTTCTCCGTGACCTCGTCAGACGCTTCCAAAATATGAAACGAGGTTTGGAGACAACCGCGGCAGACCATCCTGCCGGTGCTGCCCACCACGTGATCGTTGCCGAGGATGTTGATGACGCCCTTGCACAGGGCGCAGCGCGGGACGACCGGGGTTCGTTTTTTCTTGCTCATGTGATCACTCCTTATTTCAGAATGATCGGGGGTGGATGTAAAAGACGTTTCTCCTTATTTTCATCATCAAATCTCCATGCAAAGTGCCGTTACGCCGAATGGCACGACACCCGTTTTCACACGCGGTGCTTTTCTCTGTGGTCGGCGCATAGAAAAACCGCACCTCTCCGTCTATTTTTATGTCACAAATACTATTCATTTTTGTGACTTTGTCAATAGTGAATTTATCGTTTCTCTCCCTCGCGCACAATTTTATGCGTCACGCACATATATCGTCCGCATTTTCCGAGCAAACGTTGGAAATTTGCACACAACTTCATTGACACAGCTCACAAAACAAACGCAGGCAACTCCCGCTTACAACGGAGAGCCGCCTGCTGCTCGATGTTCATTTCAACCTGCATTCGATCGACGCACGGACTATCGCCCCGCCCTGCCATAGCAGTCGCATATAAGCTCAATAATGGGGCGCAGTCTCGGAGGCACAAGAGAGAGGTTCTCTATCAGGTCTTTTTTGACCTCGGGCGCAAGCGTTCGGGATAAAGCCGCGACCTCGTCGATGGTGATCCTGTGCCTGTCCAGATCCGAAAGCGCACTGATAACAACAGCGCCCTCATCCGAGAGGCCATCAAACAGCTTTGCCGCGGAATGAACCAGCAGCACCTCATGACCGGGGGCATATTCGACACGGGTCTTAGGGCCTGTGCTCAGGTACTTCGGCAGCTTCGGGTCTTTATCGGACAGACCGATCCTGCGCCTCGCAAGCTCCGTAGCCGGAAGTATCCTCCAGTGGCTTCTCCGGGCAAGGGCCTGCGCCACAGCTTCATGAGACGGCAGCGCAGGGACATCGTCACACCGTTTCGGGTTCAGCCGATACAGGCCCATGCAGATACGCTCTATACGCTCACTCTGCGTAAGGCGGGACAGCGCCTTGCGGACCGCATCATAGCTGCCCAGCGCACCGAAATCCTCCACAGCAAACACCGCATCGTGCGGCTTGGCATACATAAACGAAATGATCTCCCGCTCACACGCATACAACTGCCCCTGCATGATCCATACCTCCGTCTGCATTTGTCACAAATTATACTGGTTTTCGCAGAATTGTCAAGTTTGGCGCATTTTGGCTGTTCCGCTTTGGGGCAAGCTACCCACGTATCTTGCCCCACTATGCTGCAACCGCACGGCTCATACAGCGGAATACCAACCCACATTTGGACAACCAGCGAGTGATCAGACATCGAACCCTTGCACCAACCTGGGGCAGATATACCACATGTAGCCATCCCCCACAGCCAGGGAGGACAGACACTCTCCCCGCATCCATAGTATCAGGACGGAGGATAGATCCCCTTCCACGTGAGAGCAAACCGATACTCATTAGGCTTGCGGAGAGCCTTCATGCTCCGCACATCAATCCATCCTCCGGCCTCAAGCTCCCGCATATACCGGCAGAGCGACGAGTGCGGGATGCCGTACTTCTTCGCCGCACTCCGGGGCAGGCGAAATTCGCGCCGCGGCCCGGCCTCCATCGCCATACACAGGAAACAGTATCGCGCTCCGTGGGAAAGCCGCTGAAACCGATACGACAGCAACAGCGTATTGCCAAGCTGGATGAAACGCTTTTCATCGCAGTCTACCCGCGCCGTCAGCCACGGCCGGAGCGTCGCTCCGGCTTTTCTTCTGGAAGCGCTCATCTCGTCACCTCCCGTGCCGCAGTGCCTGCATCTTTCGCCGCCGGCATATAAGTGTTATTGGTCATGTATGACCACCTCCATAGTGTAAGTCCGCTGCGCGCCGCGGCCAATATCACATTAGCCCATATTTCACCACAAATCAATGGATCTGCCCGTATATGGCGCACGCAAATGGGATCTTTCCATTTGCGTCAGTGTCCTATATGCAAAAGCAGCACAGCCCCGCGTTTTCACGCGATGCCGTGCTGCTTTGTCGTGACAACGGAAGTCTTCAGTCCCCGTTCGCAGATTGATGATAACAAACTATGCAGATGTCAGACTACACCAACGCCGCATGAAGCACTGCCGCTAACATATTGCTTCCTCTCCGCGTCATGTAAGCTTGGTAAAGTTCAGCTCGTCCAGCTGGTCTGCCAGCCAGTCCATAGCCTCGGTTTCGTTGGAGAAGGAAGAGTCGAAGACAAGGAAGTCGTCCTCGTTGTAGGTCAGATGGCCGTCGTCGCCCACCATGCAGTCGGGGTATACAACGAACATGACGTCCTCATAGGTGCCGGTCCAGGAGCTCTCGAAAACGACCTTGGCAACGCCGATGATGCCACAGTAGCCGCTAAAGCCGTGGATCATATCAAAGAAGTGAGTGCCGGGCATCTTGGGCTCAAAGTAATACAGAGACCAGAACTCGGAATCCAGGACGGGCATGTCTTTGGTGAGAATGTCCTCGGCAGCATAAGACAGAGCGGAAGACATAGTCAACTCTTCAAAACGGGTACGCTCGGAAACGGACAGCCCGTCAGAGGGGCGGAAAAAGTCCTTCAGACCGGAGATGGTATAGGACTTGCTGCACTGCTCGGGGACGGTATAGCCCAGAGAGGCGTAATACTGCTGGTCAAAAACAGCGTTCAGAGTGACTTCTTCACCGTTGGACAGCTTGTAGTTATTGGCGAAGCTGTAGGTCACACCCTTGTACATCGCATCATCAGAGACCAGGCCGACAATGGCCTCGCCACCGCCAGAGGCACCGATGAAGGCAACGGAAATGACGTCCTCGGAGAAGGGGTCAAAAGGCAGGCCGTCAGCCAGGCCTTCCACGGTATAGGTGATCTTGCCGCCGCGCAGCTTGAAGTCCAGTTTCTCATTGGTAGGGTTATCGAAGCTGACGGTCAGCGTGACCTTGTCGCCGTTGGACAGGTTGTCGGACTTGTCTGCCACCACAGAGACTCCCTCCAGAGCGGCCCAGATCTTCTCGGTCTTCAACAGGTTCTCCTCGCTGAAAAGGGCTTCAACATCATTATCGTTCTTGACGTCGATGCCGGCGATCTTCTGATACACGGAGTAGCTGTCAAAGGAATACTCCAAATGACCATATCCGTCTGCGCCGGATACGGCATCGATACTCACGTAATCTGTCAGGTCAATACTCTTGCCGCTGCAGGCGGTCAAGGTCAGCGCCGCCGCCATCAACAGCAGGGACAGGCAAATAGTTCGGAAATTCGTGTGTTTCATAATAGTCTCTCTCCTATTGTTTTTATTCACCCCTCATAGGGCCGCCATATCCATTCGATGTTGTCCAAGATCGTATCGTACTGCTCGATCATCGCCGTATATGTGTTCTGCGTTTCGGGCGTAAATTGGACGTCGGTGGGACGGCTGGCGACGAATTGCCGGATGATGCCGCTGGCGGGGTGTGCGTATGTGCCGAGGTACGTGTAGTCGGGCCAGTGCAGATAGTCCGTGCTGTCAGGGCCAAACAGCGTGACAGAAAATAATTCGCCCGCGCCTGCGGCATAGCTTTCGACCTCATACACGGTGTAGTACTCCCGCAGGCCGTCATCGCTGAAATTGTTGTCAACAATGACCTTACCCTCCCAATCCGCCGGGAAATGGAGGATAAGCTCCACCAGCTCAACAGTAAAGTCGCTTTTGGGCGTGAACTCGTTGGGCTTCAATTCCAGCCGCTCGGCGGTTTTGACAAAGGTGTCGCCGTCTGTTTCGCCCGGGAAATAGTAATAATCCTCGTAATCGGCATCCAATCGGTCTTTGTAAAACTGTTCCGCCTTACCGACATAAGAGATACCGGGACGCCTCATA
>OIYV01001550.1_pt1 | contig 10902 bp, 9 predicted proteins | sample 1588251 | NCBI WGS metagenome assembly OIYV01 (sample SAMN03283282) | human gut metagenome | biome: human-associated habitat; material: feces | host: Homo sapiens | place: Peru | collected 2012
ACAAGACCACCTTGAGCATACTTCTTGATGTATTGCTTGTAAGAATAACCAGTCGTTCCATTATATCTGACTTTATACCATTTGCTATTCTTATAGTCATCATAAATTTCCATTGTGCCACCATTCGGAATTTTTCCGACTTTTTTAGCATTCAAGTCAGGCTTACTTCTGATATAAAGTCCTGCGCCAGTATTAGTCTTTACTTTACCCCGAGAAGTCCCTTCAGTTTGAGTTGGAGTGGTATTACTGCCAGTAGAACTGCCACCAGTATTTCCACCAGTAGAAGAACCTTGGTTCTTTTTGGCATTCTCAAAAATTTCATTAGCTCTTCGCGCGCCTTCCTCTGCTCCACCACTTGCATAGCCAGCATTAAAGGCTTCTTGCGCGGAAGCACTATAGCTCTTTTTGGTAGCATCATCGTACTTCGCGTCGGAGTAGTATTTTTTCCAGTTGGATACCGTCGAGCTGAGCTTAGGAGATCCCGCTTTGCCCCCGCCGCCGATCAATCTGAGATCCGCTCCCTGTCCGTTCCTGCCGAACAGGCTGACGATCCCGCAAAGAGCCTGCACCTGTTCCTCCGGCGAAAGCCTTTCAAACTGTGCAGTTCCCTTGCGGAGCGTTTCTGCGACGGCAGAAGCGGTGGGGCGCTTTGCGTAGACGGTCGTCTCCAGCTTGTGAAGCAGCACATGGAACAGCGCGTTGTTTTCCTCCGCTGTGATACGGTCATATGCCGCATTCAATACAAGATTTGGGTTCTTTTCCTTCTTGTTCATAAAGGACTCGACCCGTTTCACATAGAATTCGGTTGCCGGATCAAGCAGCAGCTGCATCAGGGGCGACATCAATAATTGCCTCCCGCCGCCTGATTTTCCCGTCAGACACATCCGAAAGCCGTCGAACGAAAAGACGGTGTTGATCTTGCACTTGCGTATGCCAAGCGGATACTCGACAGCATCCACCGGCTTGCCGATGATCTTCTCTACCGCTTCTCGCGTGAAGACGTCGCGATATTGGGCGTCCGAATCAAAGCGCTCGGCTGCCATGAGGTCGATGGGGGTGATCAGAATATCCGTTTTCTTTCCGCAGCGATACCGTACAGGCAGGAAGAAAGCGGCCGTCGGTTTTCGATATCCACCGTATCGCTCGACGGGCAATCCGTTCTTCCGCGGGATCAGCTCCGCACTGCTGTCGGCGCGCAGCGGCTGAAGGTCGAACAACGCGCCCTTTCGGCAAAACGCATACCGCGTCACATGAATATGGTTCTTTCCGACAATACTGCGGATCTGCTCGATCTGCGATTCGCCGCGCCAAATCTCGGCCGTTCCGGCGAAAACGGGGCGTTTGAAGAGTTCCTTCGTCTTCAGGCTGTAGCCGTCTTGCAGGCTGAAGAACTTTTTGTTGAACTTTTCATGGTACACGTTGCCCACAACAATGTTGAGATAGGCGTCCTTGGCATGGTGCAGATCGTTAACAGAACGCACCTTGAGCATTATAAATTCCTGCCGGAACTCGGACACAAGTCCGGCTTTGACATAGACGATCTCCGTCTCCGGGTAGCGTTCCTTCAGCAGCGTCGCGACCACCTTGGTCGATTGCCGCGTTTCAACAAGCTGCCGGTTGATAAAGCCGCTCAGCTCGTTATCGGAGAACGGCGTCGCACGGATGAGCCGCCGATACTTTTCATCGTTCACAAGGCCGTTGTCATGCAGATGCTTCCAGTAGCCGCACATGTTTTGGCGAATATCCGCCCGAATGGGGTAAACGTCCCCCTTCGCCCTATTCTGCTCCGTCTTGACAAGCACTTTGTTATTGAGAACGCTGTCGTCCTTGACCTTGCTCTGCGGATAGATATGGTCAATGTCGTACAGCTTATTGTTTCCAATGTCGGAAAGCCGAATGGGCTCGCCGCTGTACATGCATTTGCCGAGCTGCAAGAAATATAAGAACAGCTTATCGCTTTGCAGACTGTTATCATCGACGTTTTCAAGCAGTTTGGAAAGCTCACGGACCTCTGTCTCCGCGAACTTGCGGTAGTATTCCATGATCTGCTCGCGTCTTGTCTTGGTGCGCTTTCCCTTCTGCTCCTCCGTTGCGCCGCGCGCCATCTCAATAAAGATCTTCTTTGGCGCACAGCCGATCGCTTTGACATATTCCTGCACCATCTCGAGCGTTCGAATGATCGGGCGGCGGACGCTTGGCGATACATACATATCGTCAAAACGGTCGGACAGCGAACGCCGGTTCTCTCGATAGTACCGTTCCGTTTCGGTGCGGATCGTGTCCGCGAAGGTGAAGCGGTCGGACAGCAGCTGCATCAGCGTATTGTTGGTTGTCCACAGAGCGTCCAGGATCGTGAACATCTCGCCCGTTTCCTTGCTGTCGACGCCTTCCATTTCGCAAAGAAAGCGTCGCGACAGCCTGCCGAATTCGCGCAGCTTCTGCTTTGCGATGTATTTCACGTCCTCCTCCGGCAAATGCGGAAACTCCCTGCGGATCCAACCTGCCAATCTCTGCCTGTCCTCGGTGGTGGCCATACGCTCGACGATTCGCTCGATCTGATCCGTATTCAGCATTCCCTTTTCTCTGAGCGAGCGGAAAACATGGTGCGTTTTCAGCGATGATTTGATCCCCTCGGCATCGATACCGCTGATCTCATCGCCGTTTTGCATATAACCGTTTCTCAAACAGAATTGCTTCAGTGCCTTCACTGTTACGCGGGAACAGCGCAGAAACAGCTCCTCATAGATCGTCTGCTTCTGCTCGACCGTGATCGGAATGCCGTTGATCTTGAGCGGATTGATCTCATTGAGAACGCAGAATTTCTCGTAGTACAGAGAATTTTGCGGCAGAACGTCCTCTGACGGCAAATAGGTGCAGCGGTTCGTCATGCGGCGGATAAATCCGTCCTCGCTCGCATCGAGATCGACGACACGCGTAAAGTTCCACGGGGTGATCTTTTCCGCCTTGCGCTCGATCCATGCCGCCTTGCTGTTTTTGTTCAGCGGTCCGACAAAATACGGAATCCGGAACGTAAAGACGGAGCGGATCTTTTCGGCGCCCGTAATCCCGTCTGCATCCTTCTCTCGCAGAACGGGAACATATGCGCAAGCATTCTTGAGAATGGCGTCCAGCTCCACAAGATACAGCTGATACGGAATGACGCGATTGTCGCCCTCCCGCTGCTTGGGAAGGAACGAACAAGTCTCGATGCGCAGCATCATGTCGTCGTATTTTTCCCGGTCGTCATTCTCAACGGCAAGGTCTTTCAACAGTGTCTTCAAGTATTTGCAGAAGTCCTCCTTCGTTACCCTCTTTTCCGGCCGTCGATCCGAGCGGTCCGCATGTCCCGTATAGGACGCATAGTTTCCCGTGACCGCATCACAGAATACTTCTTTATACTTGTCTCTTGACATGTATTTACGGATAAAATCCTTCAGCGTCCTAAGATCACGCTCGTGCTGGTGATAGGCCTTGACCTTCGCTTTCGAGATCATTTTCTCTCCGTCGAGGACGTCGTTCAGCACCGCCCAATCGTACAGCGCTTTCAGCCGGATAATCAGCTCGGCATCCGCATCCAACGCTGCGAGGATCGGAGCCATTTGGTCGTCATCCATCGACAGCTTAACAGACTCCAGGTCTTCATAAGCATCCTTTTTGTACGGAAAAATGTCCTTCGGGGCGGCCTTTCCGCCGCAAAGGAGCTTGATCAGATGCTCAACGGAATAAAGTGCAGGCGCATCGGGATCGTCGGGATCTGGCGTCGGGTTCACCGGCTTCTTCCCGTCATACAGCAGCTTCATCATCTCCTTTTCCTTGTCCTTTATCCGCATTTTTTCTTTCAGCAATTTGCCGAAGCTTTCCGCATCGCATTGCCACGGCTTTGTGTCGCCGAACGTCTCCATCAGCGCATCGTAAGCAACGTTAATATTGAAAATCTCGCGGACATTTTCCTCGGAAACCGTGCTTAAAAAGTGACCGCGATGCTTCACGAGCCAAGCGCATGCAAGATAGACAAGGCGTGGATCATGCGGTCTCGGATCCTCCATCAAATCGACGATCAGGTGATGGATCGTCGGATAGGCGCTATGGTAATCCTTATCCGTGTAATCATCGCCGCAAAATAGGGAGTACGGCTGATCTACGGATTTATCATCCCGCCATAATGCACTCTCGGCAATACGGCGGTAAAAACCCGGATCGATCGGTGCGATCGCGGGCGCCATGATCTCCTGCACGAGCCGAACGCGCTGCTTTCTTCGCTCAGATCTGCGCCGGGCGGTTCTGTTCGATCTGCGTTCCGCCTTGGTCTGCGCCGTTTCAAATGTGGTGACGGTCATCATAGGTTCGCCGTGATGCTTCAGCGGATTGTACGCGCAATCCGTTGCAGCAATGCCGACAGAGTCCGTCCCGATATCGAGCCCAACGAAATATTCTTTGTTTACCATATTGACAACCTCCCCAACAGTTGATATTCTTGTAATAGTTCAGTACCCTCTGAACTTACACAGCAAAGTTCAAATAAGAATTTTCGAAATCGTCAGCATTGTCTGACCGCACAGGTGTGCGAATTGAGGCATCTTCGGATGTCTTTTTTGATTATCTGTGGGTGTGTGGTGTGTTTACTAAAGATTTCTTGAAGTATACCACAATTTGGCGAAAAAGAACAGAGTATTCGGGCGGACTTTCCAAAGATTTCCGTCAGCGCGGACTGGCGCGGAAGCGCCTGTCCCCTTGACTCGTTTTCATTTAACGGGATCTTCCTGATTCACAGCGGACAATCGCCATGTGCGTTTTAAATATCCTGCTCGCATCGCGCACCAAAGCTCGTTTATTTATCGCTATTGTTACAGGCTTTTCCTATGTATGCACCGTCAAAATGGAACATAGCGAAAAAGAATTGCGGGAGTATTGATATGACGATATTCGAGGCTTTTGTAACGGTGCGCAACGAAGCACTGTTCAGCCTTGGCCGCAAGAGGATCGAGGCGTATAGAATCAAAAGCTGTTCGAGGTTGACAAAGGAACGCGATCGGAGGTTCCGGTTTTGGTTGCTGCGTTTTATGGATCGCGCCGCGGTGAGGTGCTTGGGTTCATGTGGGACGCGATCGATTTTAATCGTGGAGCACTGACCATCAAGCGAACAGACACAGAGGCAACGATTGACGGCGCCATGAAAAGCATCGATCAAGATTCTGCTAAAACCAAATCGGGCCCGAAAACGCTTCCTTTAGTGGGTAGCTTCCGAGACTACTTTCAAAAGGTAAAAGAGACCCCGGAGCTAAACAAGAAGGTTTGCGGCTGTTGCTATAACTATGCGTACGACGGCTATGTTTTCGTGAACGAGCCGTGAGAGCACATGCGCCCCAACTATTTGACGGAGTACTTCCCTAAGTACATAGCAAAACACGGGATGCCCAAGATGCGGTTTCATGCTCTTCGTCACCCGTATGTCTAGCACACAGTAAATAATATCCAGAAACCCCATGCTATCAAAAATGGCGTGATAGTCTGGGGTTCCTGTTTTTTCCTGTTACACCCGCACGGAGCACTATGCCAGTCACTGTATGGTCGGATTTGGCAAACGCTTAAAATTATTCGGGTCTTATACAGTAGAAGATTTTGGAATTTCTCCATCTTTCAAAGAGGAATATCTCAGAATACTCCAAGTGCTTTTCAGCAATGCGGTGTTCATCTGAATAAGTCCAACAACGGGTTCTGCACCTTTACAGACAATACTCTCTAAAACAGGCGAAGGAATCATGATTTCCGGCACCAGTCTTTTCATTGCGTGATGCCACAAAGAATACCGGGTTTCTAGGAATTTGCATGCAGCCATATGCAGTGTGCGTGGATAATATCCCAAATTTCTTCCGCCCCTATATTCAGACAACTCTTTGGCTGTAGCAGCTATCCAGATGGCGGCTCTTTCCTCTTCGTTGCGAGCTTTCATCAACATTTCAGCAGTTTGAATTGTTCCCTTATTGGTAGGCTTTGTGAAATACAGAAACTGTGTGGGATTCTTTTCAATCAATTGTTTTCTTTCCCGAGCTTCTGTAACTTCAAGCCAATCGTACCCGTAGATGTAACCATCTTGCTTGTATTCTACAAATACCGTTTCGGCGGATACAGGCCCTGTAAGCGCCTTGGGAAAATGATAACCGCACATCCTCCAAAGTTCATAGACGTTTTCCCACTTCATCTGTTCAAACATTAGTTTCCTCCATTTTCATTTTGTATTTCACTGGCTTCAATTACTGCTGATCGCAAAATCAATCCATAAAAAACTTCTGATCACTCCAATGCTCAAAATGAAACGGGTGATCCTCAGCCAGATAAACATTAGAATATAGGTAAGTGATGATATCCATATCATCAAACATATCAAAGATCCAATCCTCTAAATTATCGAGATGCTCGTTATCCATGAAATCATCCGCACCTGCACCGATTTCGATAAACGCCTGTGCTTCTTCATTGCATAAATGAATAATCAGTTTTTCCAAAACGCTATGAGCAGTTATCGGTGTCCCCTTCTTTGCCCTCCCTCTTAATTTGAGAAGAACGCATTTCATATGATAGAGGAAGTCGTAGTCGTACCTCATCAAGAACTGCGGAGGGAGTCCATCAGAAATGAATGATGTACGCAGTTGACCAATGTGTGAACCGGAAGGCATGGATGCAAGATCTGATTGATCCTGATTAATAAAATCGAGCAGGATATCGCTGCCTATTGCAAAAGCCATGGCGGCTTCGGGGCTGTAGTTATCTGCAAGAAATTGAGACCAAGCTTCATGATTCCGATATTCTTCAGCCAAAGATTTCTTCTCAGCATTACTTTCCCCATCAGGGAAATCTCGCCAGTTTAGTGCTTTACAAATTCCCCTGCATTTGTCCCTGCGAATGGATTCGCCCGCTTCGTAGCGACTCCAAGTTTTTGTACCTACCCCGGCTCTCGAGGCAGCTTCTTCTATCGTTAAATTCAGTTCGTTGCGCCTATGCCTAATCTTTTTCGCGAGTTCTTGATTGCCTTGAATGCTTCTTTGAGTCATTTTGCGTCCCCCTATTTAATTGACGTGTCATTTCAATGTCAGTATGTCACAATGTAAATGTGCTGTCAATATAAACATTTCGATACGCCCTATATCAATGTCTTCCAACATCTGCTTGAAAGCCAGGCGCTCAAAGTTGAAACCACTGTGATTTTCAGCAAATTCGACCTTCCACGAATCGTCAACGGATGTATCCCCATTTGTCGGGGCATCGTTACCTTCTGCGGTATCCTCATCGGTTGAAATATACGTATCAGCGGAAGGGGTAGTATCAACTGTTTCATCCGTATTTTCCGTCACGGAAGTGTCTTGGTCGCTTTTGCCGAGGAACGGCAGCTTTCCGCAGGCTGTAAGGGAGCGCAGCATTGCCGCAAGCAGGGCGGCAACTAAAGTCTTATGTTTCATAACTCCTTTTGAAAATAGATGCAGAGCAATATCCGCTGGTAAAGCTCTGCGTCCCAGTGTTCGGTGCTCGCGTCGTTATTTGATTTTTCCCATGATAGTCGCCGGTCGAGGAATCTACTGCAACATAGGGGATCATCTTAGTTTGCAGTCTGCTGCCCGTTCAGTCTCTCAAGCCATTATCCTTTATTAGGATACTGGAAAACGCTTGAGTTGGATGCGTCATTCCCAACGGAAGAAGCGGACAGCAAGGATTGTGCAGAGCGCGGCAACTCCAACCATGACTCCAATCGGCAGCAAGACGCTCCCTGTGTTGATGCCTAAGAATGTATTCTTCATCATCGTAAGTCCTTGTGTCAGCGGGAAGAAGCTGACAATTTTCTGCATGGCCGTTGGCATGACCTCAATCGGCAGCGTTGTGCCAGAAAAGATCAGCATGGGGAAATAGAGAATGGATGCAATGATGCTGGCCTGCTTGGTGTTCTTCGCCACGCCGCCTGCCAGCATACCGATGGACAGGGTCGAGAGCATGGTAAGCAGCCAACTTCCGAGAAAAGCCAGAAGCGAACCGCGCAGCCGCACACCCCACAAAAGCGCCGCAGCCGACAGCGTCAGAAGGGATACCGCGCAATAGACGATATACATGGACAGTTCAACACCAAGAACAAACACAGGGCTGACCGGCGTGACACGCAGCCGCTTGAGAATCTTCATCTCCCGCAGATCGGATACGGCCAATGGCAGACCCATGAGTCCGCTCGCGCAAATTGCAACCGCACTGACCGCGCCGAAAGACTGCTCCAAGAACATATAGTCTGCACCGTCATAGGCAGGCTTTGTGCCGTAAATGATGCCGAGGATGACAAAGATGACAAGCGGCATAATGACGGCGAAAATCACCATATTCATATCCCGCAGGCTGAGCTTCAGCTCCGTTTTAAGATATGTAAAAAAGCGTTTCATGCGTCCACCTCCTCATCCGAAAGCTGCAAATAAGCGTCCTCAAAGCGTTCGCAGCCACATTGCTGCTTTGCCTGCTCCACAGCCCCGCGGAAAACGGGCGTACCCTTTTTCAAAATGCAGATCTCGTCGCACAGCGCCTCGACTTCATCCATAAAGTGAGAAGTCAAGAAAATCGTAAGCCCCTGTTCTTTTAAGTGTTCCAACGTTTTCCACACGCTGCGCCGCGCTTTTGCGTCAAGCCCCGTGGTCAGAGCTCGTCCAGAAACACCAGTTCTGGCTGTGGGATCAGCGCCAGTACGATAAAAAGCCGTTGGCGTTCGCCGCCCGATAGACCTTTGACCGGCGTGTTTGCCTTGTCTCCGATGCCGAACTGCTCACACAGTTTACGCCAGTCGGCGGGGCTGCGGTAAAGGCAGGCCGTTTCCGCACAAAGCTCGGAAACATTGATCTCTTTGTGGTAGTCGCCCTCCTGAAACTGTACGCCGACACGCTGGAAAAGTGTGCGGCGGCGCTTCTTCGGGTCTTGTCCCAGCAGGCGGATCGTTCCACTATCGGCCTGCTTTGTGCCGAGCATACACTCAATCGTGGTGCTTTTTCCTGCACCATTGGCACCTAAAAGCCCGAATACCGTGCCGCTCTTCACACAGAGTTCCAGATGATCTACTACAGTTTTTTCGCCGTAGTTTTTCGTCAGTCCTTCGACAAAAATCGCTTCGCTCATTTCTCAATCCTCCTGACTGCCCGCAGCTCGATATACCCGCGCTGCCCGCGAGGTTCCAGTTGGATGCGCGGGTTTTCATCGTCCCAGCAGTAGCCGAGATATGCCGGGTCGTAGCTGTCCATGAATACCTGCACGGTATGGATCGCCTCGCAATAGTCCTCCTCGCAGAAGGGTTGACCTTGGAACTGGAGGTATTCCGCTTCCGGAAGATGAATCGTGTCAAAGCCCTCCGGGATCATCCCCATATAATCCAGTCCGACCTCTACGCCCTGCACATAGGTGGAGGTGTTCGGCTTTTTGTACTTTTCGGGCAGCCACATGGAAACCGGCTCTCCGCAGAGCGACTTCATGCTCATAAGGATGCCCCACACCTCGCAGCTGACTTCCTCACAGTAGGGGAAATAGTCCTCCGCGTGTGTGCCGCGCTTGATGATACACAGGCGCTCCGGTTTGCGGACGGCCTGTATGAAGATGGGTTGAATGCCTGACATGTCGATGTTCTCCTTTCTCAGTTCACGATATTTTGCACCGTAAGGAATGAAGAACGGAACAGGCACGGGACGCATCCTGTAATCGCTCGGATTCAGCCCGAACTCCCGGTAAAATGCCCGTGTGAAGGTGTCCACATTGGTAAAACCGACATTGTAGGCCGCGTCGATGACCTTGATGCTACCTTCGCGAAGCTGCTCTGCCGCCTGTGTGAGCCGGTATTTGCGGATATACTCGGTCGGCGTCAGACCAAGCACGTTACGGAACAACCGGAAGGCATACCACGGCGAAAACAGCGATGCCTGCGCAAGATCAGACAGACTGATTTCCTCCGTCCGGTTCTTTTCAATGTAGTCCTGCATCCGCTGGACAGCTAATACCTGTTCTTTCATTCTTCTCAACTCCTTACCGGAGGCATTATACCGTGCCAGAAGAAAATTCTCTCGACTTTCCTTGCGATTTTTACGCCATCCATTGTGTCCAATGGGAGCTGTACCTAATCTATCCTTGTATCATCTGCGAAGTCCAGCGGCCTGCATGATAGCCTCGACAGCTTCTACCGGGATGCTGCCCCAAGTAATCTCCACTTTCTCACATCCAGCGCTGTCCAGCAGCTCCCGCGCTTCATTGGTCAGGAGCTTTTGGTAGGCATCATCCACCAACTCCAGCTTTTTCAGGCAATCGGTCAGATCATTGTTTTTTGCAGCCAGCCATGTGGAGGCGGCGTCGCTGATCTCATCCGCGCCAAGTCCCGTATTCACGCCCCAATCCAGCAGCTTGACCGCCGCCTGCACAGCCGACAGCGAAGAACCGGACGTTCCAATGGTCACGGTCTGGTCAATCTCGTCCAGAATGGGAAGCGTCAGCACCGACGGTATATCTGCTGGAGCATCGGTTGCGTCGGAGGTGGAGCAGGTTACGCCGTCCGCAGAAATCGTGACATACAGCTTTTCCTGTGTTACATCATAAAGGAATGTACCTTCTCCCAGTAGCGTATCGTCAGCATTATGCGCACTAACGGTAAAGAGGACAGAGCTGTTTTCTTCCTTGGAGAGCTGCACAATATCATCTCCGGTGAAAATCCATTCGCCAGCCTTTAACAGCGAACCGTCCGCATTTTCACACACCTTTGTGAAGCTGCCTCCATGCAGGGCGACAGAGCTGACATCATCGCGTTCCAGCTTGATATACACGCCAAATCCATCGGATTCGGCGGGCGTATCCACCTCCGAGGGGGTGCTATTGGGAGTTTCCGACAGTTTGGTGCATCCCGTCATA
>OIYV01001551.1_pt1 | contig 10899 bp, 9 predicted proteins | sample 1588251 | NCBI WGS metagenome assembly OIYV01 (sample SAMN03283282) | human gut metagenome | biome: human-associated habitat; material: feces | host: Homo sapiens | place: Peru | collected 2012
AACAGATTTATCTGAATGTACTGGCACTGCCGAGTCATTTTGGACTGGATAATTATAAGGAAGCATTTGAAAAACTGGACTTCGTGCGCTCCTTTATGAATTCACTGGTGATTACGATTGTATCTACAGTACTGATCGTTCTTGTATCTTCCATGGCAGCATGGGTACTGGTACGTTACAACACACGAATGAGTAAATTCCTTTTTATGCTGTTTGCTGCTTCCATGTTGATTCCATTCCAGTGCGTCATGCTTCCGTTGGTTGATTTCATGAGTGATCTGAATCTGATGAACCGCCCGGGTATCGTATTTATGTATGTTGGATTTGGGTGCAGTATGTCAATTGTGTTGTATCATGGATTTATTAAAAATATACCGTTGGAACTGGAAGAGGCGGCGACACTGGACGGATGCAGCACATTCCGTATGTTTTTCTCAGTCGTATTTCCGCTGTTAAAGACGATTACAGTGACAGTAGCGATCCTGAATGTAATGTGGATCTGGAATGACTTCCTGCTGCCGTCCCTGGTACTGACCGACAAAAAGCTGCGGCGCACCGTTCTCGGCATCGTCCTCGGTGTGATCATTATCATCATTATGCCGGTGGCTGCCGTTATATCTTTGTTCAACGGTGACATCGATATCGACACCGACCGCCTTCAGACCTTGGTGGTAGAAAACCTCTCCGCCGAAGAAAAGGCAAAACTGCAGGCGGTGGAGAATACCATGTACGCCATAGAAACGGCTATGACCGAAAAGGGATTTACGGCAGAGAAAGCAAAGGAAGCGCAGGTGCTGTATGTGCTGGCGCTTTCCGACTATGCCAAACAAACGGATTTCGTTTCCAAACTGGCAGGCTGCTTTGCGGAAGAACAAACCGATGAGCAACTCATCTCCGCCGTCAACACCGCGTTCGGCACGGAGCTGAAAACCGAGGATTTTACAAAGGTCATGACCGCCATCCGAGCCAAAGCCATCAACACCTCCGGCTTCACCGATCCCGACACCAAGAACGCCCACGACCTTGTTGAATGGGCAAAGCAAGCATATGCAAAGAAGTGGGGCTATGTATGGGGAACCTACGGTGAGGTGCTGACCGAATCGATGCTGAACGGCAAGGTCTCCCAGTACCCCGACGAGGTCGGCGGCGAGGAGGAATATATCCGAACACATTGGCTCGGTGGAAGGACTGCCGACTGCATCGGTCTTATCAAGGGCTACGGCTGGTACGACTGTGAAAGCGGCAGTATCACTTACGGCACAAACGGTATGCCCGATATCGGTGCGGACACCATGTACGAAAATGCAACGGAAAAAGGCACAATCGATACGCTTCCCGAAACACCGGGCCTGGCTCTCTGGCATGAGGGTCACATTGGGATATATATCGGGAACGGTCAGGTCATCCACGCTGCCAACACCAACGACGGCGTTATTATCTCCGATGTTTCAGGCAGTGGCTTTACGCATTGGCTCAAGATTCCGTATATCACCTATATGGAGAATACCGAATCACAATGAAAGGAACGGTCTATATGGATAAAAATAAAATCAAGCGGCTTGCCGACTATGCCGTCCGGCAGTGCTGCGACAATTCCGAGAACTGCTACTGGTCGGTTTCCTATGATGAGCTGTACCACCACTTCGGTGCAGAGGTTTCCGACACCAACGAGAACGGCAGATTGCTCGAAGAAGAATTACGGCAGAGAGAAGAAATAAACGAGCTCATCATGGCCGAGGACGCCATCGAAATGACCTGTCATCTGCAGTACTGTCATAACTGCCAAGGGAATCCGGTGAGTCTGCTCTCCGTCCTCGGCTGTAACCTCTACGACGACCACGAAAGCGAATACAATTATGAGTCTGCGCACGACTCCTCCGATGAGGATCAGACGCAGGAGATGTCCATGTAACAAAAAGTTTGCACTTTAATGCTCCGCTGCGCAAGATAACCTATTGCTATTTGTGAGAATATAGGTTATAATATATTTAAAGACAAAAGCTCTCGAAACGGCGGTGGGAATATGAGCGATACGGCAAAGCGGATAGCGGAGCTGGAAAAGGAGCTTGCGGAAAGCATAAACGGATATATCTCCCGCAAGGTGATCAAGGGAAAAGAACGCTTCTATCTGCAGTGGACGGAAAACGGCAAGCTTAAAAGCCGGTATATCAAAGCCGGAGAATTGGAGCAGACCAGAGCCTTGGTGGAGCGCCGCAAGAGCCTCCAAGCAGAGCTGAAAAAACTCAAAGCGACACCCGACGGTGTCAAAAGCTATAATCTCAAACGAAAGGCGGTGCGAAATATGCAAAATATAACGGGAACCTTAATGTCGGAAGACCGTGTAATTGCGACCGTGAAAAACGGCGTCATAACGGATGCGGACGAAAGGCTCCTGCCCCTCTATCTGAAACGGACGGGAAACATCGAAGGCTGGCTTGCCTCCCGCGCCATCGATTCCCACAGAACCAACTCGCGCCTTCTCAAAAGAGCCTTGCGCCTGCGCACAACGGACGACATCGCCACGGCGCTTGCGGTGAATGCGGCGACCGTAACCGACCGCTACTGGTTTAAGCCCGATGGCTCGACTGCCGTGTATGAGGACATCCGCTTCAAGGAAAACTACTTTGCCGAGCTTGCCCTGCGCGGCGACCCCGACAGCTTCTCCCGCAAGCCCTCAAGAACACCGGAGCTGACCAACACCGGCAGCTTCGAAAAGTGCTGGAAGCTCATTGACGGCGAGTGGTGGATGTACAAAAGCGGAAACAAAGAAGAATATTTCTCGGAGCTGTTCATATGCAAGCTCTGCGAAAAGCTGGGACTGCCTACGGCGCACTATGAGCTTGACGGACGGTATATCCGCTCAAAGGATTTCACAAACGGCGCGGCGGTCAACTTTGAACCGATACGCGCACTCGTGGACGACGATGAGGATTACGAAAACTGCTTTCATGTGCTGTACGGCATATCCCCGGAGATCGCCAAGCAGTATCTGCTGCTTCTGTGGACGGACTCGGTCTGCTACAACATGGACAGGCACACCGAAAACTTCGGACTGCTGCGGGATGTGAAAACCGGGAAAATCCTCTCCCTTGCGCCCAACTACGATAACAATATCGCGCTGATCGCCAAGGGCTATCCGTCCGATGTCCGCCGCACCCATGACGGGCTGATCGGTTTCCTCCAAGCCTTCCTGCAGGACTGCGAAGAAGCGCGTGAGCTGTACCGGGAAATGCGTCTGCCGGAGATCACAGAGGATATCATCGACGAATGCCTTGACGAAATTCCTATCGAGGTAGACCGGGAATATATCCGCACTTTTATCCTCTGCGGGCAGGACAGGGTTCGTGATATCATCGAGATGGACGGGGAACTGTCCGAGGACGAAGAACCCGATATGGGACTTACGCTGTAGAAAGGCGGTGCAAACGATGAGATTTTTTGCAGAGCTTTTGTGGCTGTGGAAAGGGCTCGGAATATCTCTTCTTTCCTCTGCTGTGGGCGTAGGTCTTGTATGGGCAGTGTGCAGGATAAGAAACAAGCCGATAAACAAACCTGCCGCCGTCATCACCGGGGCAGCGGCTTTTGCGGCTTCGATTATCGTGCTGCTGTTGCTCTCGCAAACGCCCAAAACTATCTAAAAATATATATCCGACAATGCGGCGCCGAAAAAACGGCGTCGCTTTTTTGTATCTGAAAGGAGATCACCCACATGAAAAAGACAACCTTTAATATCTCATTCGACGAGGATAAGGCATCTGCCCTTGTCCTTTATCTTTCACAGAAAGGTGCAACCGTTGAAACGGAGCTGGAAAAAGCACTCGATACGCTCTATACCAAGACCGTCCCGGCAGGTGTGCGGGAATATATCGAGCTGCGCTCCGGCAACACACCGGCTCCGACTGCACCGAAACCGAGAAAGCCGAAGCCGCCCAAAACGGAGTATACCGAGATCAGCGAGGTGAGCGCCGATGAGCGACATTGATATTACCCTGTACCTTAACGAATACCGTGTGCGCGCCTTGGCAGAAGCCCTCGGCAGTCAGACCGCCGAAACGGTCGAGGATAAATTGACTGAGGCGTTCGACACACTCTATCAGGATTATGTTCCGGACGAACTGCGTGCGACCATTGAAGCAAAAATCGAACGGGAGGATGCAGCCGTGCAAGCAAGACTTGAAGCAGATCGCCGCTTTGCGGTCTACCACATCCGTGAAAACGGTGAAGACTGTCACTTCACAAGCGACTATTTCCGCACACCGCTGCAGGCTGCGTATCGATACCGTCTCTATGAGCGCGGTGAGTTGTCTTCCAACCCCGAAACCTTCGCCGACGCTTTTATTGAAACGAATCCTGTCAGCCTTGAATACTTCGGCAAGGTCTGTGCGGATATCCATTCGGATAACCGAGTCACTGCGCTGCTCGAATTTGATTTGGACGAAGGCCGGGTCAGCGTTCATAACAGCACAGATGACGATTGGCAAGTCTACTCTCTGCATGATTTTTCCGTTGCGGCTTATAAAGCATTCCGCTCCGATTACCGCAACGAGGAATGTCGCCGTGAAATTTTCAACAACAGCCTTGCAGGGAAAGAAATGGATCTGTCGGAGGAAACCGATGACGAAACCAAAAACCAAGTGATTCAGATATAAGGAGGACTAAAGTATGGATAACAATATTTCAAAAGCGGAATTTCTCCGCAACTGCTTTAAGAAAAAGCTTGACGATGGAAAGCCGCATAGATACCGAGAGCTTTTGGAATTCGCTCGGCAGCAAATTCAGGGAACAAGGTTCGACGAAAAAATCCAGCCGAACCTTTTCATCCAGTATGTCAACAGCGTCATCAAGAAACCCGATTCGGACTATGAACGGGTACAGTTCGGTATCTATCAGAAAAAATCTCCGCAAAGAAAGTTGGAGATCAAGTCGGATAACGAATTGGATCGGCTGTATTCTATGCTGGACTGCAGCTGCGCCTTAAAGGAGCAGATGGAAAAAGCATATGCCGATTGCTGTGTTGTATTCCCCGAAAACCGTGAGGAACTTGCCGGAGCATTCAAGCACACCTTTGAAAGTCTTGACGAGTCCATAAACGGGCTGAGTGCATGGGTCGCCTATATGGAGGATCTCTCCGATATAATCTATGAGGAAGCCGATGACGAAACCGAAGCTCCGACGATGCAGATGTGACCGCCGTGTCAGCCCCTGTGCCGCCCCGTGAGGCGAGATGCAGCCCCGAATCGGGTAAACACAAGCCCTGCGAAAGCAAAGCGCCGTTTGGAACGGTTTTCGCACCTTTTGTGCCGAAGTCGGCAGGCGGTACGAAAATAAGCAGGTGAAAGCCGAGGGGTTGCGCTGCTTCCCCTCGGCGGTTTACAGCGGACGGCAACGCCGACCGCATAAGGCTTTGCGGGGCTTTTGAGAACAGCAACAAAAACTGCGATTTAGGGGTTGCTCGGATTTCAGCCTCGCTGATTTAGGGGTTGCGGTTTTTGAGCGAAAAATACGGCAGAAAAAGGAGATGATTTGAGTGCCGACACCGAAAAATAAACGCAAATTCGCATTATGGCTCTATCCCGAAACGCTTGAAAAAATCGGGCAGCTTTACACCGCAGATGATTGCCGCAGTAAGTCAGAGTTCATCGAAAAGGCGGTGCAGTTCTATATCGACCACCTCACTGCCGAGGATCAGCGCTCCATGCTGCCGAACGCAATGCTGTCCTCTATGAAAAGTATTGTTGCCGAGAGCGACAACCGCATCTGCCGATTGCTTTTCAAGATGGCTGTGGAACTCGCCGTCACAATGAATGTGGTAGCGGCAAACAGCGACATTGACGATATTACTCTCGAACGGCTCAAGGGCGAATGCGTAAAAGAAGTAAAAAGACTGAACGGCAATTTTACTTTCCGTGACGCAAACGATTGGCAGCGAGGCTGATAAATGGCTCGGTTAATTACAAAATTCAAATATCTGAAGCCCGATGAGCGAAATCACTTAGGCAGCTATGCGGAATACATTGCTACCCGTGAGGGCGTGGAAAAGATAGATGAATCGAAAAGAAATGCTCCGGCAACGACTAAGCAAAATCAACTGATAAAGAAAATCCTCTCGGACTTTCCCGACAGCAAATCATCGTTGGAATATGAGGACTACCTCAAGGATAAAACTGTCGGTGCGGCTTCGGAATTTATTACCCGTGCGCTTGAGGAAAACGCTGATGAGATGATGCACACCACAACCTATGCCGACTACATCGCCACCCGTCCCCGTGCGGAACGCTTCGGCTCTCACGGACTCTTTACCGATGACGGCGTGGCGGTGGATCTGCAAGAGGTGTCGAACGAGCTCAATGCGCATACGGGAAATGTATGGACGGCAATCGTATCTCTTCGCCGTGAGGACGCCGAACGCCTCGGCTATGATAACGGCAGCCGATGGCGGTATATGCTCCGGTCGCAAACACAAACGCTCTCCGAGAACCTACGGATACCCATGAGTAACCTCCGTTGGTTTGCCGCCTTCCATAACGAAAGCCACCATCCTCATATCCACTTGATAGCCTACTCGATAAATCCGAACGAAGGCTATCTCTCGGAAAAAGGCGTGATGGCTTTGCGTTCGTCCTTCGCCAAGGATATATTCGCACAGGACTTGCTCTGCGAATATAAAAAGCAGACAGAACACCGTGACGCACTCAAGGTGCAGAGCCGTGAGGTACTCGCCGAGCTCATCGCAAAAATAAACGGCGGCACCTACGACAATCCCCAAGTTGAGAATTTGTTGCAGGCACTCGCCAAGAGGTTGGCTGTGACCAACGGCAAAAAGCAATACGGCTATCTGCGCAAGGACATCAAGGAGATCATCAACAGCATCGTTGACGAACTCGGTAAAGATGAACGCATCGCAGCGCTCTATGATTTGTGGTATGAGTCAAAGGAAACGGCGCTGAAGGTCTACACCGAGAGCCGACCGGAACGACTGCTACTGTCGCAAAACAAGGAATTCAAATCTGTGAAAAATATGGTGATAGCGGAGGCGATGAAACTGAATCTTCCGACAGATGAGATCGAGGAAACGGATGAGCCAACAGAGCCGGACCGTGAGCCGACCGCCGAGGAAACCGAAAGCCCCGATCCGCCGCCTCCGCCTATGGACGAATATGAAAGAACGGTCGCGGACGCTGACAAGGGCAACAAATGGTCGCAGTACCGTGCGGCAAAATTTATGCTCGACCGTGACGGCGACCACTATGATTCGAAAAAGGCTGTCGAGTATCTCACCAGATCCGCCAAGCAGGGCTACACCGTAGCAAAATATATGCTCGGAAAATTGTATTTGCGTGGCGAGGATGTGCCGAAACAAATGCTCCACGCTCTGCATTGGTTGGAAAGCGCCGTCAAAGACGATAACCAATACGCCGAATATCTGCTCGGCAAAACCTTCCTCAAGGGCGAGGACATAGAAAGAGATACCGAACGAGCTGAGAGCCTGCTGCGCCGCTCCGCAGAGCAAGGCAACAAATATGCGGCGTACACCCTCGGCAAGGCATATCTTGACGGAGATATTCTTGCTCAAAACATTGATGAAGCCGTGCGCCTGCTGACGCTGTCGGCATCAAGAAACTTTGCTCCGGCACAGTTTATCCTCGGCAGGTTGCTATACGAAGGCGAAGTCATACCGAAAGATATAAAGAAAGCCGCTGAATGGCTTGACCGTGCCGCCGCACAGAAAAATCCCTATGCGGCCTACCTTGCAGGCAAGATATATCTGACCGAGGACGAGGTCAAGGACATTCAAAAAGCCATCCGCAGTTTTAAGATAGCCGCCGAGAACGGAAATGACTATGCCGAATACCAACTCGGAAAAATCTATCTCTACGGCAAAGATGTTCCGAGAGATACCGACAAAGCAATGTACTATCTTCATCTTGCCGCCGAGCATGGCAATCAATACGCCGCACAGCTCATCCACAGTATTAAGGTAAACGGGAACTGGACGGCGGCGCTTGCCTCGCTCCGTCTGCTCGGACACATGGCTCGTGTTATTCAGAACCGCTTGGAGGATGAGCGCAGAGGCAGAGAAAACAGCATTGACCGGAAATTGCTCAGAAAAATTGAGGATAAAAAACAGGCTCACGGACTCAAACAATAGCACGGGGAGGTTGCGCATACATTTTATGCGCAACCTCCTTTTCGAAAGGAGAAACTCATGTCAACCGAATACATTCACTTTACAGCCGAGCAAAAGGAAACTGCCCGGCAGACAGACCTGGTCGCACTCCTGCAAAGTCAGGGTGAACACTTAAAACGCTCCGGCAAGGAATATGTGTGGCGTGACGGCTCGGAAAAGGTTACGGTCAGAGGAAATCTGTGGTTTCATCAGTACGAACGCATCGGCGGCGACGCCGTTGACTTCGTCCGCAGATTTTACAACATGGACTTTCCGCAGGCCGTCAATTTTCTGCTCGGCAATAACGGCGGCACAATCCAAAGAACCGAGCCTGTAAAGCAGGAACCGAAAAAGCCTTTTGAATTGCCGCCTCAAAATGAAAATATGCGGCGTGTGTATGCCTATCTGCTTAACCGCCGAGGAATAGACCGAGAGGTGCTTTCTGCCTTTGTGCATAAGGGAATGATCTACGAATCCGCAGACTACCACAACGCCGTCTTCGTCGGCTACGATGAACATGGCATTGCCCGACACGCACACAAAAGAGGAACAGGCAGTGAGAGCACCTACAAAGGCAATGCGGAAAGCTGCGATCCCCGTTACAGCTTCCACTGGACCGGAACGGACAACACGCTCTATCTCTTTGAGGCTCCCATAGATATGCTGTCCTTTATTTCTCTGCACAAGGAAAATTGGCGCAGCCACAGCTATGCCGCCGCCTGCTGTGTCGGGGATCAGGTGCTGTTCCAAATGCTGAAAGCGAATCCCAATATCAACACCGTCTGTCTCTGTATGGACAACGATGCCGCAGGTCAGGCGGCGAACAAAAGAATATCCGACAAGCTCTTTATACAGGGCATCAAGCACGAAATCCTCGTTCCCGAATTCAAAGATTGGAACGAGGACTTATTATGTGACGAACAGGAGGAAACCGAATGCCAAACATTGCAGCTTTAATCACCGTTGCCGCAGTTATGTTTGCCGTCCTCGGCGCGATCACTCTGATCGCTCATATCTATAACCTCAACAACATCAAGAGCAAAACGGTCGGCGACGGTCAGCACGGCACGGCTCGATGGGCAAACAAAGCGGAGATACGAAAGACCTACCGCCACATACCGTTCACTCCAAAGAAATGGCGCAGACAGGCAAAGCAAAATCAAACACCTACCATGACGGCGATAGCACCGAGAAAACTGCTCCGAAAAAAGACCGAGCCGACCGAGGAAGCGCTGCCGCAGGGCATTGTGGTCGGGTGCAAAGGCGGCAAGCACAGCACCACCGCCATGATAGACACGGGAGATGTCCATGTGCTTATGATCGGTGCGGCGGGTGTCGGCAAGACTACCTTTTGGCTGTACCCGTGCATCGAATATGCCTGTGCTTCGGGAATGTCCTTCCTCTCCACCGACACCAAGGGCGATGTCATGCGTAACTACGGAAACATCGCCAAGGACTACGGCTATATGGTTTCGGTTATTGACTTGCGAAATCCCACTCGCAGTAACGGCAACAACATCCTATACCTCGTAAACAAATACACCGACCTGTATGCAAAGCACCCCGACCAAATCGTCTACAAGGCCAAGGCCGAGAAATATGCGAAAATCATCTCGAAAACCATTATCCTCTCCGGCATGGACGCCGCCTCCTTCGGGCAAAACGCATACTTCTATGACGCCGCCGAGGGCTTGCTGACGGCAACCATTCTGTTGGTAGCGGAGTTCTGTGCGCCGGAAAAGCGGCATATCGTGTCGGTATTCAAGGTCATCCAAGAGTTGCTTGCGCCATCAAAGAAAAAGGGCAAGAATCAGTTTCAGCAGCTTATGGAGCTGCTCCCGAATGAGCATAAGGCAAAATGGTTTGCGGGTGCGGCATTGAATACAGCCGAGCAGAGTATGGCATCAGTCATGTCAACCGCACTCTCCCGACTCAACGCATTCCTCGACACCGAGTTAGAACAGCTCCTGTGCTTTGATACCGAGATAGACGCCGAAACCTTCTGCAACCGGAAATCTGCTATCTTCGTCATCATGCCGGAGGAAAATCCCAACACCTTCTTTATGATTTCGCTGATTATCCAACAACTCTACCGTGAAATACTTGCTGTTGCCGATGAAAACGGCGGCAAGCTCAAGAACCGCTGTGTGTTTTTCTGCGATGAGTTCGGCACGCTGCCCAAAATCGAAAGTGCGGAAATGATGTTTTCCGCCTCCCGTTCAAGGCGCTTGCAGATCGTTCCCATCATCCAATCCTTTGCCCAGCTCGAAAAGAACTACGGCAAGGAAGGTGCGGAGATCATCGTGGACAATACGCAGGACACCATCTTCGGCGGCTTTGCTCCCAACAGCAGCTCGGCCGAAACACTGTCCAAGGCGCTCGGCAGCCGCACGGTCATGAGTGGATCTGTCAGCAGAAGTAAAAACGATCCGTCACAGTCGCTCCAAATGATCGAGCGCCCACTGCTCACGCCGGACGAACTCAAATCTCTTCCAAAGGGTGACTTTATCGTCATGAAAACAGGTGTGCATCCGATGCGGGTACACCTCAAGCTGTTCTTCAAATGGGGCATTGAGTTTGACGATGAACACCCTTACACCGTACCCGACCAAGGCAACCGTGAGGTCAAGTATGCCGACAAAAAGGAAATTCAGGACGGCATCCTCGAAAAATATCCGCCGGAGTGGAAAGAGGAAACGCCTGCACCGAGCAGCTCGGACGGCGGCGGTCAG
>OIYV01001556.1_pt1 | contig 10886 bp, 10 predicted proteins | sample 1588251 | NCBI WGS metagenome assembly OIYV01 (sample SAMN03283282) | human gut metagenome | biome: human-associated habitat; material: feces | host: Homo sapiens | place: Peru | collected 2012
TCCGACAGAGGACAGGATAACCAAAGAGACATATTATCGGCTCACCGCGCATGAATTTTTGCCCGCAGAGCTTGACAGAATACTCTACATCGACCCCGATACGCTGATTCTCAATCCCATATCGGAGCTGTATAACATGGAGCTCGGCGGCTTCTGCTTCGCCGGCGCAAGCCACACCCACGGCGTGGTCGAGGATATCAATCATCTGCGCCTGGATATGCCCGAGGATTCGCGCTATATCAACGCGGGCGTGCTGATGATGAACCTTGACGAGCTCAGGTGCAGCTACACGTCAAAGGAGCTTTTCGACTATATCGACAAGAACGCCGACAACCTGCCTCTCGGCGACCAGGATGTTATAAACGCGCTCTACTGCACCAAAACGCGCTATATCTCGCCGGAGATATATAACCTCGACGAAAAGACCGCGCTCCACAGCCTCAAGACCCATGAGTGGATAGAGAAGAACTGCTCTATTGTCCACTATAACGGCAAATACAAGCCGTGGAAAGAGGGCTATATCGGCACGCTCGCCTATCTTTGGCACAGGGAAGAGAAGAGTCTGCTCGCCGATGCACAGAGAGAGCTTTGAGAGCGAGGGCCGCTTTGCGCTTGTAAACTTTGCGGAATGTTGGTATAATTAGAATACTTTAAGGAATCAGGGAGGATACACAAGGATGGCATTTTGCACCAACTGCGGCTCAAAGATAGATGACGAGGCGCGCTTCTGCCCCGACTGCGGCGCACCCGTTGTGCCCGGAGCGCCTAAGGCAGAGCCGTGGGAAGAGGAAAAGAAGGATTTCGGAACAAAAATCAATGAGCTCAATAACACGCCCGACACAACGTCCGAGTTCGACCAAAACGATATTCAGTCGAACAAGGTTATGGCGGTACTCGCTTATTTGGGAATACTCGTGCTTGTTCCGCTCTTTGCCGCAAGGGAATCGAGATATGCGCGCTTCCACACGAATCAGGGACTTGTTCTCGCGATAGCCCAGTTCGCATGGACGTTCGTTAGCAGAATAATAGTCAGCGCTGTCGGAGCCGTCAACGAAACCGTTTCTCTTATTATAGGCGGCGCGTGCAGCTTAGTTAACATCGCGTTTGCGGTGTTTACGGTAATCGGAATCATCAATGCCGCCAAGGGCACTGCAAAGGAGCTGCCGATTATCGGAAATATAAAGATTCTCAAGTAAGGAGATGTTTTTATGCAGACGATAGTTGCCGTGATGTCGGTTGTTGTCGAAAAAGAGGAGTCCGTCGAGTCCCTTAATGCGCTTCTGCACGATTTCGGCGAACACATAATCGGCAGGATGGGAATACCTTACCGCGCAAAAGGCGTGAATATAGTTTCCGTCGCCCTTGATGCGCCGCTCGAGACTATCTCGTCGCTCGCCGAAAAGCTCGGGGCTGTCCCGGGGCTCAGCGTGACTACCGCATATTCGAGCGTAGTCAGCGAGGAATAAACGAGAGCTACGCACGGCATAGAAAGCAAAAAGGTCATGGTTTACGGATCATGATCTTTTTTATTTACATTCGGCTTTTTTAAATATTCACTCCTGTTGAAAAATCCCGACGAAAGTAATATAATTTTAAAAGACTCAACTGCGGAGGCGCTATATGAAACTTCTTATCGTTCGTCACGGAGACCCGGATTATTCGATAGACTCGCTGACCCCCAAGGGCTGGCGCGAGGCGGAGCTGCTCAAGGACAGGCTGACAAAGTCGGACGCCGCGGCGTTTTACTGCTCGCCGCTCGGAAGGGCTAAGGATACCGCGAAGGCTACGCTCGACGCGCTGGGAAGAACAGCGGAAATTTTCGACTGGCTGCGCGAGTTTGACGGCTATGTCATAGACCCCGAGAGCGGGGAGCGCACCTACCCGTGGGACAGAACACCCGCGTTTTTGAGCGAGAACGACGACTATTACGACAGGGAGAAGTGGATTTCCACCACGTTCTACAGCAGCGGAGACGTGCCCGAGAAATATAAGACTGTCTGCGACGGCATAGACGGTTTGCTTGCACGCCACGGCTATGTCCACGACGGCAAGATGTTCAGAGTCGAGCGGGAAAACACCGACACTGTCGTGCTCTTCTGCCATTTCGGCGTGGAGTGCGTTCTGCTCTCGCATATTATGAAAATTTCGCCCGTTGTGCTCTGGCATAATTTCGTCGCTCTGCCGACTTCAGTGACTACCCTGATAACCGAGGAGCGCGAGCAGGGGAAGGCTCTGTTCAGATGCAACGCGTTCGGCGATATCTCGCACCTCTATGCGGGAGGGGAGCCCGCGTCATTCCAGGCACGCTTCTGCGAGACATATTCAAACTTCGACGAGAGACACTGAATAAAAACATACAGCACCGTTTCAAAAAGAGAAACGGTGCTGTTTTTGCGCTGTTGCGCGGCTACTTTTTATCGATAACCGCAATGTCCTTTATGCGCAGCTCGCTGCCTGTCACAAGATAGGTGTCGTCGCTGCCGCAGTACGGGCATTTTTTTGCGTATTCCGTAGTCTTGTAGGTCTTTTTGCAGTCCCTGCAGTAGGAGATGCCCTCGAGTATGATCATCTCAAGCTCGGTGTCCTTTAAGTACTCCGTCTTTTTCTTCGCCCACTCGAAGCAGTCCGAAAAGTAGGACGGAACTATCGACGACACCTCGCCGACCTCGAGCGTTAAGCGCGTCACCTTGCTGACGTTATTTTCTCTCGCGAGCTCCTCCACCTGGTCTATAACGTGGAGAACTATGCCTAATTCGTGCATGAAATCAATCCTTGTTCTGCTGAGCCTGCTTATAGGCCTTGCGCTTTTTAGCCATCTCCTTCGCCTCGTCCGAGCCTAAGTGACCCAGAATCCTGAAGGCGCGCTTGACAGAGTATTTCAGAAGTCCGCCGACCTTTTCCTCTGCGGCGCACATCGTAGAGCATTCCGGGTGATCGCGCACGAGGTGGATAGCGTCAAATTCGCACTTAGTCGTGCAAAGACCGCAGCCGATGCACTTGTTGTAGTCGACATACGAGGCACCGCAGCCGAGGCAGCGACCCGTCTCCGTCTTGACCTGCTCCTCGGTGAGGTTCAGGTGCGCATCCGAATAGGACATCTTCGAGTCTATCGACTTGTCCATTCCGGCCTCCTGACGGCCTGCCGTGTCATAGGACGGGAAACTGATATCGTCCTTGTTGAGCGGAGTAAAGCTGCGGCGGTCGCGGCCTATCGTCATGGAAGCGTCCGGGCGGGCGTGGCGGTGCAGGCTTTCTGCGGCCTCATGACCCGCGGCGATAGCGTCGATAACGAAGCGCGGACCCGTGTACACGTCGCCGCCGACAAAGATATCGGGATCCTCTGTCTGATAGGTGAACTTGTCCGCAACGGGGTAGTTGCCATGCCAGAAGGTGACCTTCGTGCCCTCGAGCAGCTTGCCCCACTCGATAGCCTGACCGATGGCAAAGACAATTTTGTCCGCCTTGATCTCAACAGTCTCACTCTCATCGTATACGGGCGAGAACTTCTTTGTCTCAGGGTCAATTGTGCGCACGCACTTCTTGAGCACAATGCCCCTGACCTTGCCGCTCTCGTCGATGAGGACTTCCTTGGGACCCCACGAGGGATTGATTTTGATGTTTTCCTCTTCCGCTTCGGCAATTTCCTCGCGGCTTGCGGGCATTTCCTCGCGCGACTCGAGGCAGAACATACTGACCTCGGAGGCGCCGAGACGGTGAGCATTTCTCGCGCAGTCGATAGCGACGTTGCCGCCGCCGATGACTGCCACGCTGCCGTCAAACTTGTCCTCGCGGTGCTTGAAGCAGTGGCGCAGATACTCGACCGCTATATGCGTGCCGGGCGCGTCGTCGTTCTTGACTCCGGGACGCTTGCCGCCCTGGCAGCCGATGGCGATATAGAACGCCTTGTAGCCCTGCTCCTTGAGCTGCGCTATAGTGATATCCTTGCCTACCTCAACGCCGCACTTGATTTCGGCGCCGAGCTTCTTAATAATATCGATTTCGGCGGCGATAACATCCTTTTCGAGCTTGTAGCTCGGTATACCGTAGGTGAGCATACCGCCGGGAATCGGGTTCTTTTCAAAGACGGTGGGCTTGTAGCCCATCTGCGCGAGATAGTAGGCAGCGCTCAAGCCGGCGGGGCCGCCGCCGATAATGGCTATCTTCTCGTCAAATTCGCCGTGAGTCGACTGGACGATTTTTTCGGGCACGAACCTGTCCTCAGAGTTCAGGTCGAGGTCGGCGACGAATTTCTTGACCGCGTCTATCGATACGGGAGCGTCAATCTTGCCGCGCGTGCACTCCGCTTCGCATCTCTTGTTGCAGACGCGGCCGCAGACGGCGGGGAACGGGTTCTCGGTCTTTATCATCGCGAGAGCCTCGCGGTACTTGCCCTCATGGGCGAGGCGCAGGTAGGCCTGAACGGGCACGTGTGCGGGACAGGCCGCCTTGCACGGGGCGGAGCCGGTAGCATATGTGTTGGACATACGCGCGGTGTCGCGGTAGTTCTCATCCCATGCATAGGGTCCCCAGATGTTGTTGTCCGGCAGGGGAGCATGGGGATACTTGACCTCGGAGCCGTCCTTGCGGCAGAGCTTCTGACCCATCTTTACGGCGCCCGCCGGGCAGGTCTCAACGCACTTGCCGCAGGCTACGCACTTCTCCTTCTCGACCTTTGCAGTATAGGAGCTGCGCGAAAGATAGGGCGTATTGAACAGCAGAGAAGTACGCAGAGCGTTGCAGATCTTGACATTGCAGTTGCAGATATCAAAGATTTTATTCTCGCCGTCGATGTTTGTTATCTGATGGACATAGCCGTTCTTTTCTGCGAGCTCAAGTATTTCGAGAGCGCGCTCCTTGGTTATGTAGTGGGCGCGTCCGGTCTCAACGGTATAGTCCGCCATGTCGCCGAGCTGGATGCACCAGTCGTCGATATCGTCGGTGCAGCCGTCGCCGAGCACTGCGCGCGAGGCACGGCAGGAGCAGATACCTGCGGAGATGTGTCCCTCGTATTTCTTGAGCCAATAGGAGATGTGCTCAAGGTCTATCGACTGACTCTCGGCGTCAATGGCCTTTTCAACCGGGATGACGTGCATTCCGATTCCGTCGCCTCCGGGCGGCACCATCTGGGTTATACCCGCAAGAGGGATGAAGGTCATGCGCTCAAAGAACGAGGCGACTGCGGGGTTCTTTGCTATTCTGTCAACCGAGGAGTTGAACAGCTCGGCGGAGCCGGGGACGAAGAACGGCAGCCTGTAGCGCCTGATACGCGGGCGGTCGGTGAGCTCGTGGGTGTGGTCGTAGTTGTCGCCGTAGTCGTACTCGAGAATGCCGATATAGGCCATCTCGTCGAGTATCTTCTGCAAAGCGATAGCCTCATACTCGCTGTTCATCTCGAGCAGCTGCTCGAAGGTGTAGTGCTGACGGAGCTTCATCTTGTTGGCGACGTCGCACATCTCGGGAGTCAAAACCTCTCTGAGACCCCAATACTCCGGGTCGTCGGATGTCACTCCGGAGATTTTGTGCCCCATAACGTCGGTTATTTTCCTGCCGAGCTTGAGATAGCGCTCGTCGGGGTTCTTGTCGCCCTGATACTTGCTGATTATTTTTTTGTTTTGTTCCGGCATAATTTTACCTCTTTAATTAAAGAATCTTCTTACAAGGTCGCGGCTGTATTCAACGGTCTCTTCCATGTCGCCGAAAGCCATTACCTCGCCTGCATAGTAGGTGTTGTCCTTTCCCTGCATAGCTTCGACCTTCTCATACCAGCCGTCGGCATAGTCCTTGCTGCCGACGTGCGGGAAATAATACCAGTCGTCGATACGCTCTATCTTGTCGACCTTCAAGCCGCACTTCTCCATGTCCGCAAGGGTGATCTCTTTTGCCTTGTCAAACGGAACATCCTCCATGCCCTCGTGGTTGCGCAGGGTGAAGGTGACGAGCGGCTGGTCGGTGACTCCGTCGGACCAGCGATGATAGAACACCATAAGATGTCCGCGGGTCTCGTTTGTCATGTTCTCGAAGAAATAGTAGGAGATGTCAGGCGCGTTGCCCTCTTCGGGACGGACAGCCATGGTGAAATACTCCTTATGGACTATCTTGGAGAACAACTCTTTCTCTTCCGGGCGGGGATTGCCGTAGCCGAGGAACAGCTCGAGCGGGGTGCAGATGATAAGCTTGTCGAACTCTTCGGTCTTGCCGTTTACGGTGACATAGACCTTGTCGTTTTCACGCTTGATGTCGGTGACTTCGGAGTTGAGCAGAGCGGGATGCTTCAGGTGGCTGTTGACGCCCTCCCAGATGCTCTGGGTGCCGTTGTACCAAGTCCACAGTTTGCCGGTGGAAAGGAACTGCTTGACGGTGAAGGCATCAAGATACTTGAGAACATAAGCCGCCGGGATCTCGTCGAAGTAGCCGTAGCCGAAGGAAGTGAACGGACCCTTCCAGACGAGCTCTGCGTCCTCGCAGTGGTTGAGCTTGAGGAACTCGGAGAAGGGCATCGAAAGATCCTTCAGGTTCGGGTTCTCGCCCTCGATGTGAGCAAGCTTCATCTCGGGAGACGGGCAGGGACCCTCATAACGACCCTCGGACACACCTCTGTGACCGTTGACATCGTAGCCCTTGTACTTCGTCTCGAGGAGCTTTGAGAGCTTCCTCATCTTCATGATCTTCTTGAGCAGTGCGAGGGCCGAAGACTTCTGAGGCGTGCCGTCGGTATTCATGAATCTTCTGCCCATGGGCGGTCCGTCGAGATGGGTCGTGCCGCCGAACTCTTCGCACTCGTGAACTGCGAAGTAAGTGTCGCAGCCCATGACCGCGCCCATTTCAATGGTGCGATCCTCCCATTTGCCCTGTGCGTTCTTGACCTTCATCACGGGCGAGAATGCCTTGCCGCCGACTTTGCCGGACTTCTCATAGATGACATAGTTGTCATAGCCCTTTTTCTCCAGGTACATAGCCATGCTCGTGCCTGCGGGGCCGCCGCCGATGATGCAGATGCGCTGATTCTTGTTTTCCATGAATAGAACTTCCTCTCCTTGAATATTGGTGTAGCAAGTCTCTCTTTTTGAAACAGTGGGAAATTTGCTGCATCTAGTGTATTTTCTAACATCAATGTCATTATATTACCTTGTTTTTTTTCAGTCAATAGCAAGAATGCACAAAAAAGTATTCTTTTATCGAATCAGAAACCGTCAATTTACAATTTTAATATTTCTTTCCACACAAGAACAATGCTGCGCCTTCGACGGTTGAAAAATTCTGCCCGCGGTGCTAATATATAGGCGGACTCGGGAGGTGAAAAAATGACGAATCAGGAGATAGCGTTGGAGATAACAAAGATACTGAAGCCCGACATCGATTTGTATACCCGCCACCACAACGACGGCGACAGATTCGAGACGAGAAAGCGCGTCTATGCCGAAACTTATCTGTACTTTCTCAACCGCTTCAACGAGAACGGCAAAAACGCAGACACAGAGGAAGAATAAAAAACGGAGCTGTCGGTTTCGGCAGCTCCTATTACATTTATATATATTATATATTATTAATTTTATCTATTGTCTGTAAGCGTTGCCGCCATGACCGCCTTTATCGTATGCATACGGTTTTCCGTCTCGGCGAAAACAAGGGACTGCGCGCTCTCGAACACCTCGTCCGTAACCTCCATCGAGTCGCGCCCGAACTTTTCGCCCATCTCTTTGCCTATTGTTGTTTTCATGTCGTGATAAGAGGGCAGGCAGTGCATGAACACGGCGTTCGGCGATGCCTTTGCCATGAGCGCGGAGTTCACCTGGTAGGGGGCGAGGTCGTTTATGCGCTCCTCCCAGACCTCTGCGGGCTCGCCCATGGATACCCAGACGTCGGTGTATATCACATCGGCGTTTTTTACCGCCTCGTCGGGGCTTTCGCAGAACCTGAGCTCGGCCCCCGTTCCGGCGGCTATTTCCTTGCAGACGTTGACGAGCGATCTGTCGGGGAAATATTTTTGCGGCGCGCAGGCGGTGAAGTTCATGCCCGTCTTGGCGCAGCCGACTGCAAGTGAGTTGCCCATATTATAGCGTGCATCGCCCATATAGACGAGATTTATCCCCTTGAGATGCCCGAACCGCTCTTTTATTGTCAGAAAATCAGCGAGTATCTGCGTCGGGTGGAACTCGTTTGTCAGGCCGTTCCAGACGGGGACGCAGGCATATTGCGCGAGCTCCTCGACTATCGCCTGCCCGAATCCACGGTATTCGATGCCGTCATATATGCCCGAGAGCACGCGTGCAGTGTCGGCGATGCTCTCTTTTTTGCCTATCTGCGAGCCCGAGGGGTCGAGATAGGTCGTGCCCATGCCGAGGTCGCGCGCAGCGACTTCAAAGCTGCACCTTGTCCTTGTGCTCGTCTTTTCAAATATCAGCGCGACATTTTTTCCGTCGCAGAGCTTGTGCGGTATACCCGATTTCTTCTTCGCCTTTAAATCCGCGGCGAAGTCGATGAGATATTCTATCTCTTCCGGAGTGAAATCCAAAAGCTTCAAAAAATCTCTGTTTTTGAATGTCATATTCAAGCCTCCTTGTCTGCGCAGACTTCTTTTATAATGCCGATTGCCTGCTCGAGCTGCTCTGTCGGGATATTGAGCGCGGGGAGCAGTCTCACCTTGTTCTTGGCCTTGATAACGAGAACGCCCTTTTCCATGCAGGCGTCTATGACCTCTGCCGCGTCTCTCTCGGTCTCTATGCCTATCATCAGCCCGAGCCCCGTGACATCTTTTATGCCCGGAGCACCCCTGAGTGAAGAAAAAATATATTCCGACCTCTCGCGCACTCCCTCGAGAAGGCTTTCGTCGAGCCGCTCGAGAATATTTATCGCCCCGGCGCAGCAGACGGGATTTCCGCCGAAGGTCGAGCCGTGGGAGCCCGGAGTCAAAACATCTTTTGTCTTTTCGCCGAACAGCGTAGCGCCGAGCGGCAGACCGCCCGCAAGCCCCTTGGCGGTTGATACGATGTCGGGGAAGATTCCGTAGTTCATATAACCGTAGAGCTTGCCGCTTCTGCCGTTGCCTGTCTGAACCTCGTCGCAGATAAGCAGAATGTCGCGATCGCGGCATATCCTTTCGAGCGACTGGAGATAGTCCTTGTCAAGCGGTACCACTCCGCCCTCGCCCTGCACGACCTCGAGCATGACTGCGGCGCAGCGGCGCTCGAAGAGAACCTTTTCGATTTTTTCCGTGTCGTTCGGCTCAACATATATGAACCCCTCCGTCAGCGGCAGAAAGTCGTGGTGGAACACGTCCTGACCGGTTGCGGCGAGCGTCGTGATCGTGCGGCCGTGGAAGCTGTTTTTGAGCGTGATGATGGTGTGGTATTCCGGGCCCTTGTGTTCAGCCGCGTATTTGCGCGCGGCTTTGATGGCACATTCGTTGGCCTCCGCGCCGGAGTTGGAGAAGAAGACCTTTTTCATGCCGGTCTTTTCGCACAGCAGCTGCGCCAGCTGCGCGTCGGGCGCGGTGAAGTAGAGGTTTGAGGTGTGCTGCACGGTGCACAGCTGCTCGGTCACGGCGCGCACCCACGCGGGGTCGGACACGCCGAAGCTGTTGACGGCGATGCCGGTCGCAAGGTCAATGTATTCCTTGCCGTTCTCGTCCCAGACGAGCGAGCCCTTGCCGCGCACGATCGTGACCGGGTAGCGGGCGTAGGTGTTGGCGATGTAGGTATGGTCAAGTTGCTGTGTATTCATTTGCATTTCCTCCTTGTCCGGCAACGAACATGGTGCCGATGCCTTCGTTTGTCAGCATTTCGATGAGTATGGCGTGCGGCACGCGTCCGTCGATGATAAAGACACGGTGCACGCCCCAGCGGATGGCGTCCATGCAGCAGGTCACCTTCGGCAGCATGCCGCCGCAGATGACGCCGGACGTGATGAGTGCGTGCGCCTCTGCCGTATGGATGACGGGGATGAGCGTGCCGGGGTCGTCCTTGTCGCGCAGGATGCCGCCGATGTCGGTCATGGCGATGAGGCTCTCCGCGCCGAGCTCACCCGCGATGCGCGCGGCCGCGGTGTCGGCGTTGATGTTGTAGACATGCCCCTGCGTGTCGCACCCGACGGTGGACACGACCGGGATGTAGCCCTTGTCGAGCACGTCGAGGATGGGGCGCACGTCGATCTTCGTGATCTCGCCCACGTAGCCGAGGCGCTCGTCGCGCACGCGCGCCTGGATCATCTGCCCGTCGATGCCGGACAGGCCGATCGCGCGGCCGCCCTTTTGCCCGATGAGATTGACGAGCGTCTTGTTGATCTTTCCGGCGAGCACCATCTGCACGACGTCGGCGGTCTCGGCGTCCGTGACGCGCAGACCGTCGACAAACTGCGTCTGCTTGCCGAGCTTTTGCAGCATATCCGTGATCTCGGGCCCGCCGCCGTGCACGAGCACGACCTGTACCCCGATGAGCGAGAGCAGCACGATGTCGCGCATGACGGAGTCCTTGAGCTTTTCGCTGATCATGGCGTTGCCGCCGTATTTGATGACGACGATCTTGCCGCTGTATTCCTGAATGTAGGGCAGCGCGTGGACGAGTACCTTTGCGCGCTGCGGATTCGTGATGTCCATGATGGTGTCCCTCCCGGTTCAGGTACGGTAGTCGCCGTTGATCTTCACGTAGTCATATGTCAGGTCGCAGCCCCACGCCGTTGCGCCCTCGTCGCCGGCGTTGAGGTCGACGAGGATCTCGATCTCCGGCTCGAGCAGGATCTTTTTGGCCTCCTCCTCGGAAAACGGCACGCCCGCACCGTGTGTGCACACGCACACCGTTCCGGCTGCCGAGCGGAAGAACACGTCGACCTTGCGCACGTCCACATGCGTGCCGCTGTAGCCGATGGCGCACAGCACGCGGCCCCAGTTGGCG
>OIYV01001558.1_pt1 | contig 10882 bp, 5 predicted proteins | sample 1588251 | NCBI WGS metagenome assembly OIYV01 (sample SAMN03283282) | human gut metagenome | biome: human-associated habitat; material: feces | host: Homo sapiens | place: Peru | collected 2012
ATGGGGCTCAATCCTGGCGACCCTTATACCGAGCAACCATCCACCACCTCCAAGGACGAAATTGTCGAGCTGCTCGATCAGCACCCCGGCAAACCCGGTGCCACACGCGCACGGCTTGCCCTCAGACATATCTACGACCATTCCGCCTCACCCATGGAAAGTGCATCGGCGATTGCTCTTTCGTTGCCCACAAACGAGGGCGGTCTTGGCATCCGAGGTATCGAACTCAACAAGCCGCTCGTGATCCCTAAGCGCCTTTGGCATTGCACCAAAGCCCGAACGCTCAAAATCGATGCGCTCATTACTTATCAGCGCAAAGAGCTCGGCATCGAATACAAAGGCGGGTTTCACGACGAAGCCGAACGCAAGGGAGCGGATGCGGAACGGGAGGCTATACTCGCCCAAATGGGGTATCGCATCGTCACGCTCACCTCAACGCAATTTGCGAGCCAGCTCGCTTTTCATCGCGCCATGAACAACATTCGCGAGGCGCTCGGTATGCCCCGTTGCGTAGATGCTGAGTATCAGCGAAAGCAAAATGAACTTCGCAAGGCACTCATCCGCAATTGGAAGGGCGCGCAGGACGCAGAAGCGCCCACTGAGTAACGCCGCCCAACGCTCGCCACGCCAAAACGTGTACACCACCCTCCAAAACCGACATTTTTCGACATCTTTGGAGGCTGATGTACACGTTTTGGCCCTACACCCACCCCCGCTCCCAACCGTTTACCGAGCAATAGAGTCGCGGCACCCAACAACCATGTACTATGTACGGGCATTGTCTAAACCCATAACCCAAAGGACTCTATCTTGCCCGTCGTCGCCGCTTTGACCGTTACCGCACACGCCTCGGATGCCATGGTCGCCATCCCGTTTTGGCTCGAGATGTTCGCCGTTGTCGCGGCCTCGATCTCGGGCGTGTTGGTCGCGCGCGAGCACAAGCTCGACCTGGTGGGCGCAGTCGCGCTTGCTGTGGTTTGCGGCCTGGGCGGCGGTCTTTTGCGCGACATGACGCTCCAGGTGGGCAACGTCTACATTCTCAACCAGCCCATGGCCCTGCCGCTCTCCATTGCCACGGCGGCTATCATCTACATCTTCCCGGCAATCGTCGATAAGCCCGACAAGCTCATTCCCCTGCTCGACATCATCTCGGTCGGCATCTACGCCGCCACCGGTGCGGACAAGGCCCTGGTCTACGGATTTGCGCCGGCGGTTTGCATCATGATGGGCTTTTTCACCGCAGTGGGCGGTGGCATGCTGCGCGACGGCTTTATGGGCGTGGTGCCAGGCATTTTCCAGCGCACCAACTTCTACGCCATCGCGGCCATCGCCGGATCGGCAAGTTACGTGTGCCTTGTCATGAGCGGCCTTGTCACCAACGTTACCGCGCTCATCGTGTGCGTCGCGGTGACCATGGGACTGCGCTGGCTTTCGCTGCGCTTTGACATCAAAAGCCCTACCGAGGAAGACATCGCCCGCTTTTTGCATCGTAAAAAGTAGTTGGCGTGGCCTTTTACCTCGAAATGCAACCGAGAGGTTCTTTTAGAGCGCCCACGCGTTGGGTACCCTGTTAGGTATATGTCGAGCACCTAACGAAGGATTCACTATGCCTTGCAATCAAATCCCACCGACGCGCCGTCACAAAGCACGGAGTCGCCTCTTTGTCGCCCTCGCCCTTATCGCGCTGGCACTTGTCACCCTTCCCGCCGCAGCTTTTGCCAGCACGGATACCGCAGGCAATGTTCTTGCGACCGACAGTGACTCCAATCCGTCCGGCGTCGAAGGCGATCTGTACTGGGCAGGCCAGAGCCTCGATCTGGACGACGCCTCCATCGACCGCGACATTATTGCAGTGGGCGAGAGTCTCTCCATCCGCGACTGCACGGTGGGCGGCGCCGTTCGTCTGGCGGCGCGCACCATCGATATCGCCCAGACCACGGTTGATGGCAGCGCGACCGTCGCGGGTCAGCACGTCGTTCTCAATACCGATAGCACCGCCAGCTGTTTCTATGCGATAGGCGAGACAGTTGCCCTGCGCGGCTCTGCCAAGTCGGCAGCGCTCGCGGGCGACACCGTGACTATCGACGGCACGGTTGATGGCGATGTTGAGGTTTGGGCCGACAAGCTCATCCTGGGCAAGAACGCCCGCATCACCGGCACCGTAAACGCACACGTTTCCGAGGACCCCGAGCGCGCAGCAGGGGCCGAGGTCGGCGCGCTCAAGATCGACCGCACCGAAAACGAGGACACCTCCACCGTCAACGATGTCATCGGCGGCATCGTCGCCGCGGCGCTTTCCACCTGCTTTGTCGCCTTGCTGCTCGAACTCGTCTTTCCGCGTGCGACCGCCAGTGCAGCCGGAATGCTCCATCAGCGCCCCACGCCGTTGTGGGTGAGCGGTCTTCTGGGCACGGTGGCCATCGTCCCCGCCGTCCTGCTGCTGATTATTTCTATTGCCGGCCTGTCGCTTGCTGGAGCCCTCATGTGCGGCGTTATCGGTATCGCGCTGGTTTCTGCGGCCTTCGCGGGCTGTGCCATCGTGCGTATGGTCGGACACAACCAGAACCGCTACGCCATGGCAGCCGTCGGTGGCTTAATCGCGGGCGTGCTCACGGCAATCCCTCTCGTAGGCAACTTCATCAGCGGCGTAGCCTTCGTCTTCACGCTCGGCTACATCATCCAGATTATCTGGCGCAACGCCCACCTCAAGCCGCAGCAGCCGGCCAACATGCCGGGACTCCCCACCGCCTAGCCATCAATCACCACAAGGGGAACAGGCACCTTTGTGGTGGTGCAAAGGGGTCAGGTTACTTTGTACCAACAAACGAAGCGGGGCACCCGATCACACGACCGGGTGCCCCGCTTTTTCATGTCTCGCGTTGACTGTCGAGACGAATGGCTACTCCTCAGAACCCTCGTCGCGCTTACGGCTACGAATGAGATGCGCCACGCCAATGCACAGCACCGCGCCACCAGCGATCCAAGTGAAGGTCACACCATTGAGACCGGTGAGCGGGAGGTTGATCTGTTTGGTATTGCCGACGGTGATGTTGAAGGTTCCGTCATCGGTGTTCTTCAGCGAGTTGTCCTTCGCCGTCAATTTATTATCGCCAGATTTACCGTCGGTGAGGCCAGCGATGACCTTGTCAACCTGATTATTGCTATCAAGTATGCCAGTGAGCTCAGCAAGGCCAGCGCCCGGATCGTCGGCGTTCATGGTCGGCTTGATCTCGAAGGTGAAGGGTTCGATCTTGGTGTAACCCTTAGGAGCAGAAGTTTCCGTGACCGTATAGACGCCAGCATCGAGACCAGTAAGTTGAATGACACCATTGTCGTCCGTCGAAAGTACAATCTCGCTGTCGCTCAGAGTGCCCTCACGGTTGACATATTTTACGTTTGCGCTGTTCTCGTCACCGTTAGTTGTAATGGTGAACTTAGCATCCTTCAGTGCCTTTTCAGTGCCAAGGTCGACCTTGTTGATCTTGAGACCGTAGGTGTAGTCCACGACCGTGTCGGGCGCCGAGGTGCCAGTGCCTCCGGACATGGGATTGTTGGAATACTCAAGCGTAACGGTGTTGGGGTTGCCATTCAGATGGTTATCGGCCCCCGCAATAACTGCGCTTGCATTGAGCTTCGCCTTGTAGAAGACAACGATCTGGGTATTAGCATCTACGCCCGCAACGCCCTTGAGGCCCTTGTCACCGCCGCCGACCTTGAATTCCACCGTGAGGGTGTTGTTGTTACTGGTATCAGCATTCGTAACAGAATAATTGTTCTCATTGATTTTAGTGTAGGCGGTGCCGTTCAGCGCATACACCTCTACCGATCCGTCAACGTAATCAAGGCCGCTGGAAAGCACGTCGGTGAACTTATAGGAATAGGTGTCGTAACTATCGTAGTTGTCCGCAATCGTGCCGGTAAGCTTGTAGTTCACCTCCTGGCCGATCTGGGAATCGGCAACGTCTTTCCAATCATCCTCAGGCACGGTCTTGAGGTCATTCGTCACCTTGCTATCATCGAGAATCTTCTTCTCGACCGTGGGGACGCTCTTCTTGGGCTCCGGATTTACGTCTTCACCACCGACGACAGTGAAGATCGGCGAGGTATAGGCGTCATCGCTTCCATCTGCTCCAGGGGTTTTACCAACCGATTGCGTTTCAAAGAGCCAATAGCCCGCACCAATGTTCTCGAATGTTCCCGCAGTACCGTTCTTTGCAGCAGTCCACGTCTTGTTTTCAAGTGCCTTGGCGATTCTGTAGAGCGTCGTACCCACATTCAGTTTGGTAGCCTGGTCGGTGCCAGCCGTATACTCAGCCGCAGTCTTAGTTTTAATCCATTCTGCCCACGTCTGAGCGTCATCGCCCTTCGGCTTACCGTCACCATCAGTAAACGCGTCCATGACGGCAGTCTTCACATCATCCGATGCCCACGTAATATCGGACAGCGTCTTCTCGGCTTTCTTGTTCCAAGCCCCATTCTCATCCGCAACGCCATCGCCATCCGCATCGGCCTTACCCTGCGTTACCGTGGCCTTGAAAATCTGGATACCCTTAAACGTGGTGCCACTATAGGTGTTTTCAGCAATGGTTACGTTGCCGGTTGTCGTCGCCGTCGGCACATAGCTTGTGGAAGTGCCACCCTCAGCTGCAAACGCCATCGTCACGGGTGCCATAACACCACCAAAGCTCAGAGCCGCAGCGAGCCCTGCCGTCACTGCCAGGCGGGCGATGTTCTTGGTTGTCTTCACGTTTGGTCCTCTTTCTTGGAGGGTTCTCTAGTAACTTCGTCAAAACCAATGATCATCAGGTCGATAGACCTGCGCGTCACTCGCTACGGAGGCAGTACGCCACTGAGCAAGGGGGGGGGACAATTATTTATCACGGCGACCTCCTCCCCGCTTGATGACGAGCGCGGCGACGATGGCCGCCACTCCGATGGCAGCCAAAGCCGCCACCAGCACCAACGTTCTATCTCCCGTCGAGGGCATAAAGCCTCGACTCGCTTCTTTACTTGGAGCGTTGAGCACCGACAGTTCGATCGAACCCGTCCCGACATCCGCAGCATCAACCCGCAGAGGGCTTTCGGCCGATACGGTTACCTTGGGCTTCGCGGCGGCCACTTGCTTGACGTCCAGGCCATCGACCGTAACCGTTACCGTTCGCTTGCCCTCAAAGGCGGTGTAACCCTTGGGCGGCGCGACCTCCTCGACGGTGTAGACGCCCGCGTCCACGCCGTTCAGCTCCACGCGACCGTCCTCGCCAGACATGACATACATGTCACCATCCGTCGTCCACGTACCGTCGGCCGCCAGCGTGCGGCCACGGTCATCAGTGATACGTAGCTTGGCGCCCGCAAGGGGCTTGTCATCGGAGCTTGAGCGCTTGATAAGGCTAAGTCCCCAGGTGTAGGCCGTCGCGTCATCGCTCGGCGTGCGGGTGAAGCCGGCGTCGCTGGACTGGTCGGCGAAGGGAGAGCGCGGGTAGCGCAGGTAGACCTCGTTGGGATTACCCTTGGTAGCGCCTCGATTGCAGTTGACCCCCAACGGCGCGTTGTAGACAACAACCACGCGGGCACCCGCGGTGAAGGCGTCGGCCCCGCCGAGCGCGGCGATCAGGTCGCCGGTGCGCACGGTGAAGGCATTGCCCTCGACCGAGACCTTGCACTGTGAAGTTATGTCTGTCCACCCTTTAGCCGGCGTCGAGCTGGCGCCGCCGTCCTCGCATGCGACCGCGTCGAAGCCGCCCTCGGCCCCCGCCGCCACGTACGCGCGCATGCTCGAGGCGACCCTGGAGGGGTCGAGCCCCGCGCTCATGGCGTCGGCGAACTGCACCGTGTAGGCGTCGTAGGCCGTGAGCCCCGGCGGGACCGTGGCCGAGAGGCGCCAGTACAGGTCGTCGGCGACCGTGGCGTCGGCGGCCTTCTGCCATGCGGCCGTGCTGTCCTCCAGCACGTGCTTGGCCACCTTGGGCGTCGCAGCCTTGGGCTTGACGGTGACGGGGTTGCCGCCGACCAGGGCCATGATCGGCGCGGTGCCGGCCTCGTTCTGGGCGATGGCGTCGTCGTCGGCGACGATGAGCCAGTAGCCGCAGGGCAGCTCGGCCGCCGTGCCCGCGTTAAGGGCCACGGACACGGCGCCTGCTTTGACAATCGCGCGGCCAAGCTTTGCCGCCAGCGCGGTCGTCATGTGCCCGTCGGCATTCATCCATTCGGCAGCCTCTTGTGCCGTCGATACCGAGCCATCAAGCCCCACATCATGAAGCACGGGGAGAACAGCTTGGCGGACGGCGTCATTTGCCCATGTTATGTCAGTTGCGACCTTTTGATCGGCATCGGCGTCGTCAATAACGGTCGCCGAAAAGAGCTGATACGCGTCATACCGCGTCGCAACTGTACCGTCCACCGTAATGGCTCCGGTGTCGGCGGCGCGGGCCACCCCAGGGGCAATCGCGAAAGAGAAGACGACAGCCACGACCATCACCACGACGGTCAATATGTGACGGAGTGACTTACTCATTGCGACCACCTCGATCCGGATCGCGATGGCGGCGAGCATGCATCCACGTTGCGGCAAAGCACAGCATCGAAGCGCCGGCCAGATACGTCATAGTCAAGCCAGCCCCGCCCGCCTCGGGAAGCGTGGTCGAGTACTTGTTGGTAAAGGTCGGCGGATCCTGAGAGCCATCGCCATAGGTAACTACGGCGTTGAGCTGGTCCGTGCCATTAGTTACCTTAACCGTAACGTTGCGCGGGGTCGCATCGTAGGTGATGTGGTCCTTCACGTTATTCTTGGCCTCATCGGGGACGACCTCAGAGATGGTGTAGTGGTACTCGCCGGCCTTGTTGAACTCAACGGTAAAGGCAACACATCCATCGGCATCGTTGGTCACCGTCTGGATCACCTTGCCGTCGTCATCCTTGAGCTCAAACGAGAACTGCCCCGCCTTGAACGTCCCACCTTTAAGCACCTTCTGCGCCTTGATTTCCGCAGTGCCCTTCAAACGGTCGTCATAGACCCAAATCTCGTCCTTCTTATCGTCACCGATGATCTCCGCGTTGTCGACGATGGGCTTTGCCTTTTCAAGCGCGTTTCGGTAATCCTCGTCACTCGCTTTGCCCTTGAACATGATCCACTTGGACTCCGCCGTGGCATAGCCCTCAGGTGCCTTCGTCTCCACGAGCTGGTAGAGCGTGCAATTGCTCATCGCGTTGCCTTCAGCACCAAACGAAATCTTGCCGTTAATGTCGGTCTCGGCGGTCTCGAATGGCGTCTTGGCATTCTCCAGTCCCGATGCCGCGACCTGTTCCATGTCCACACTGTAGAGCGTAAACTTCGCACCCTTGAGCGTCGCGCCGACCTGCTGAGCGTCGTACTTGGTCATCGTGATGCCGTAGCCGTTGCCACCTGCGGTAGCAGAAGCGCTCTCGACGATCCATTTTTGATCATCGGTCGCGGAGCCATCAGTCACACCCGTGAGCGTGGCGGTGTTGGAAAGAGAAACTTCATCGCCAGGATTTCCGCTCGGGATCACCTCATACTCGACTTTGAGATACTTCTTATCGGGCACGTTAAGCGTCAGCTTCGTACGCGAGCCAGATTCATCCTTGACTTGCTCCATCTCCGACGAATAGTCCTTATTATCGGCCAGCGGTGACCAAGCACCATTCACCCGCTCATAGACCTTAAGCGTCGACGGCACCAACGTGCACTTGGCATCCATGGTGTCGACGAGCTCGAGAAAGTCAGTGCCGCTCTTAAGGGCAACCGCAGACTCGTTGACCAGAATGGTGTACTTGATGCGATTGTTGTTAGCGACCTGCTCGCCAGTCTTGTTGATAACGTTGTTCTTGATGGTGACGGTTCCGCTGCCAAAGCTGAACTCCTTCTCACCCGACTTAGCGCTGGCAGAATTGGTGAACTTCACCTCGTTCGTGGAGGTATCGAGCTTGCCACGCTTGACCGCCGTCTGATACGTAACTTTGGCGTAACCAGCGTATTCACCTAGGTCTGTCGTAGGGATGGAGAAGGTGACCGTGTTGCCGGCGCTTTTTACGTTGTCGGAGGCAAGCTCCCGGTCTGAGACGACCGTCTTGGTCTCGCTTCCGCGACCATAGCCGGCATGCTGGTCATAGGGATTCTGCACGAGAGTGTACTTGGCAGAGCCCGAAACATAGCTCATGCCGCCCGGGAGGGTATCGACGATGTTCAGCGGTGAGCTGTTGAGCTTTCCGGCTCCGTAGTATTCATACTCACCGTTCGCGCCCTTCGAGCCCTTCTGGCGGTTCGCGTACACTGTCCAGTCGACGACCCACGCGCCCTTCTCATCCGAACCGTCAACGGAACTCCAGTCGAAGCCCTCGCTCCAAGACACCTTCGACTCCGCTTCCGGCTTCTCGACCGCAGGCGTCGTTTCCCGGTTGACCACGTACGTGACGATATCGGTGTACTGCCACCGAAGATTCAGGCCGTCGGCGCTGACCGACGCGAAGTTCGAGTACCAGCCCGGCAACGCGTCCGATTTGGTTGTGTAGGTGATCACGGCGTAGTCATTGTTCTCGAGGGCAGCCTCCACCTTGTCGTTGATATCAATATATAGGTCAAAGTTGCTCTTTGTCCCAAGAACTTGCTGATTAGTCGTAAGTTTCCAGTCGACATTTCGCACCAGATCGGTTTCACCGATCTTGATAGCAATGGAGTCGGCGTCGACGCCGATGTTCTGCGTCCATGCCGTCTGGAACGTATCCTTCACCGTCACCCTATCCGGGTGGACTGCATTAACGATCGCTTTCAGCGCGACGCGCGTCTCCCATGTTGCTCTGCCCGTTGTCGCGGCTTCGACATCACTAATAAGCCTCTTGGAGATCGGCGTGCCCACTAGCTGCGGCGTGAACTTGCCTTTGGCTGCTCCCGAGACGCGTCCTTCATGCTCAATAGTTGCATTGTTGTGCACGGTGTCGTATGAGTTCGCATCGATCATCTTGGTGTGATAAACGATGCGGTAAGTGATGTACTTATCGGCAAGGTCGGTCGGGAACGTGTAGGTGAAGGAGCTCTGCGACGAATCGAGCTTGCGCTCCTCGAGGACTTCCGAACCCGAGCTGCCCTTATAAACCGTATAACAATCACCCGTATACATTTGTTTGTCGTCAAGATTGTCCGTAAACTCGTAACCACTCATGTCGGCCTTGAGCTCGCCTTGGTTGAGCGTGACCGTCCACGTGATGTCGGAAGGGTTGCCCGAGCCGTTGGATTTATTGATCATGTCGTAGCGAAATTGACCAGGAGCAGCCGTAACCGTACCGCCTTGACGATCATCGATACCACCCCACTTCCAGGCTGCTATGTTTTTGGAGCCTTCTTGGTCGTTGATGTACTCGCCATTCTCCGCGGAGACATCGCTCTTCAGAACCGTTTCATAGGTGATCGTATGCTTCCCCTGGGAAAGGTCGCCCAGACTCTCGAGGGTCGCGACCTGGCCGTCGATCGTCGGCTGGGGGGAAAGCTTCTTGCCGTCGAGCATGAAACTGTCGTTCACAAAGTCGAAGTTGTTGCCCAGCGTATCGGTGAAGCTAACGTCCGTGGCGTACGACTCGACGGTAAGCGTAACGGTCCAGATGACCTTGGCCACGCCGTCGGAACCCTGAGAGAAAAGCCCCGACTTGTCTCCCGTAACTTTACCGTCCTTGGTGGAAATATCGACCTTCCCCTTGCCGGGGAACACGACAGGCGTCACATCACCAGAACCAACGTCCTTATTTTTAAGCTGAAACGAGAAGTTCGCCGCGACGTGAACATCCGCGGGTTTGGACAAGAGCCACGTCTCGTCAAACGTAAAGATAACCTTGTTGTCCTCGATCTTCCACGTGCCAGCCCTGGCAGCGGTAGCCTCCGGTCCTTCCATGAGGTCACCACCGGCGTTATCGACGATAACGGTATCGGGAAACTTATAGACAGCGATGTTATTCCCAGGCTCAGGCTCCTTGCCGGTGTTGAACTTTGCCGAAAAAGCTCCATAGAGTGTCGAAGCAGACGTTACAGCGCCATTGAGCTCTTGAGTATGGTTCTTATCGGCATACAGTTTGACATCAACCGACGCCGTCTTCTCATCAATCACAATCGGCGCAGGCGTTGCCGCATCCTCGGCGCGCACGGGGGCTGCGCCGTGAAATACCGCGGCGGTAAGGCTAATCAGAATGAAGATCAGGGCCGCCATACCCAGCGACCGTGAGCGGTGTGCGTCCATAGTTATCCCTTAATTCCTACAACACAGTGTGGAATACGGCGAATCGTCGAATCGAACACAAACCCCAACATCAACAAGAACCTACCTAGCGCATTGCAAGAACCCATTGGGGAGCAACTTCTAAGACGGTCCGTCTATGCCACGTGCATAAAATACAACATAGATACCAATCATGTAAACCGCAGGTCAAGAGGTCTTTTAAATTAATACCAGTTGATATTTACCTGTTAACTGTTTTGTATCAAAGCGGTCATATTTTGTGGATTTATGTATATGTTTAAACAACCTAACTTTACCCGGAATGGCCCAGAAGGACACATCGTCTCCGCCGTGGTGCAAACTAACCTGACCCCCTTGCACCAAAAAGGGCGCCGACCATTGCGGTCGACGCCCTTTCTTATTGGCGACTATAAACCTCAGCGCTTATTTGTTGACCTGGCCGGCGCGAACGGCAGCCTTCTTGCGGTCGGTGGCGTTGAGCAGACGCTTGCGCAGGCGAATGTTCTTGGGGGTAATCTCCACCAGCTCGTCGTCGGCGATGTACTCCAGCGCCTCCTCCAGCGAGAAAGTGCGGGGCGGCACCAGTTGCACGGAGATGTCGGAGGTCGAGGAACGCTGGTTGCCCAGGTTCTTGGTACGGG